>OBAR01000923.1_pt1 | contig 28927 bp, 19 predicted proteins | sample 1517911 | NCBI WGS metagenome assembly OBAR01 (sample SAMN04571709, study PRJEB22368) | human gut metagenome | biome: human gut; material: stool | host: Homo sapiens | place: Luxembourg | collected 2012-10-26
GCCCCGCCCGTTTCAGCGCTTCACTCCCCCTTCCCTGCCGTCCGCTCCCGGAACCGGCGGGAGGCCGCGTCCCAGTCGATAATAGCCAGCGCCGCCTCCACATAGTCCTCCCGCCGGTTTTCATAGTCCGGGATAAACGCGTGCTCCCACAGGTCCACGTTGAACAGAGGCCACAGAGGCAGCGGCGTATCCTGGTTGGCGGTGCAGGTGACCTGCAGCCCCCCGGAGCAGCACACCAGCCACACCCATCCGCTGCCGAACACGCTCATGGCAGCGTTCTTCAGGCTGCGGTGCAGCCCCTCCACGGAGCCGAAGCTGTGCTCCACCTCCGCCAGCAGCTCCCCGGAGGGCTTGGTGGTCCGGGCCGGGGCCAGGGAGGAAAAATACAGCCCGTGGTTATACACGCCTCCGCCATAGCGGCGCACCGCCTGGCCCAGGGTCCGGGGCAGCTGGCACCAGTGCAGCAGCAGCCGCTCCAGCGGCCAGTCCTGATATTGGGTCCAGGGCACCAACGCCCCATTGAGCCGGTCCACATAGGCGGCAAAGAACGCGTCGTGGTGCAGCCGCACCGACGAGCGCCCCAGGTTTGGCTCCAGAGCCGCCGGGGCATAGGGCAGCGGCGGCAGGATATAGGGATAAGTCATGGCAGGCAGTTCCTTTCCGAAAAAATTTCCTGCTTCCATGGTATGCCGCCGTTGACAAACCATGCCTTTTGGTGCAAACTGTAAACAGCCGCCCGGCGGCAAAGGAGGAAGAAACATGCGAAGAAAAGACAGAGAACGGGACCGGAGCTTTGCCTGGGAGGTGCTGAAAAAGGCCCCCTACGCCACCCTGTCCCTGACGGACGGCCAGGGCCGCCCCTACGCCGTGCCGGTGAACCAGGCCGTGGACGAGGAGTACCACGTGGTCTATTTTCACTGCGCCGGAGCCGGAGAAAAGTGGGAGCTTCTGAAGGACGGGGCAGAGGTGTGCCTGTCGGCGGTGTCCCACGCCACGGCGGTGCCCAACGCCTTCACCATGGCCTATGCCAGCGCCGTTCTGCGGGGCCGGGCGGAGGTGGTGACGGACCAGGGCGAGTGGACCCGGGCCCTGCTTCTGCTGTGCTCCGCCTTTGACCCCAAGGGCATGGGCCGCTTCACGGAGTCCGTGGAAAAATACGGACCCGCCACAAAGGTGGTCCGGATCACCCCCCGGGAGCTTACCGGCAAGGAAAACACCGCCGCCGAAGCGCCCCACCATCATCACGACTGAGGAAACACTATGGCATGCTATATTTTCGGTGCAGGCAGCTTTTACGGCCTGGACCGCTGTCCCCGGGCCGACGACTTCATCATCGCCGCCGATGGCGGCTGGCTGGCCTGCCGCAAGACCGGCATCACTCCGGACCTGCTGCTGGGGGATTTCGACTCCCTCAGCACCCGGCCCGACTTCCCCAACATTCTCCGGGTGCCGGTGGAGAAGGACGACACCGACACCATGCTGGCGGTGAAAACCGGGCTGGAGCGCGGGGAAACGGAGTTTCACATCTACGGCGGCATGGGCGGCCGCCGTACGGACCACACCATCGCCAATTTCCAGGCCCTGCTGTACCTGGCCCGGCGGGGGGCTCAGGGCTGGCTGTATGGCCAGGGGGAGCGGTACACCGCCGTATGCGGCGGCACCGTCACCTTCCCCGCCCGGGACCGGGGCATTCTGTCGGTGTTCTGCCTGGGGGCCGACGCCAGGGACGTCAGCATCCAGGGAGGCCAGTATCCCCTGCACCACGCGGTGCTGACGGCGGAGTTCCCTCTGGGCGTCAGCAACCACTTTGTGGGCCGCCCCATCACCGTGTCGGTCCGGGACGGCAGCCTGCTCATAGGCGTCGTGGAGGACTGACCCGGGCGTTTTTTGCGTTCCCGGTTGCCAAAGCGCACTGTGCGTGGTAGAATAGACAGGAATGGAAAGGGGGCTTCTGCCATGCTTTTGGCCATTGATATCGGCAATTCCAACATCTCCGTGGGGCTGTTCGACCAGAAACGGGACCTGAAATTTCTGTCCTCCATCGACACCGACAGCCGGAAAACGGCGGATCAGATCAGCATCGACCTGATGAACATCTTCTCCCTGTATCAATACGACCTGCGCGACGTCAGCGGCGCCATTTTTTCCAGCGTGGTGCCGCCCATCAACTTCATGATGGCCAAGGCCCTGACCCGTCTGCTGGGAAAGCCCCCCATGATCGTGGGCCCCGGGGTCAAAACCGGGCTCAACATCCGCATGGAGATCCACAACCAGCTGGGTGCCGACCTGGTGGCAGGCGCCGTAGCCGCCCTGGACAAGTACCCCACCCCCATCATCATGATCGACATGGGCACCGCCACCACCATCTCCTATATCTCCAGCAGGCGCAGCTATGAGGGCGGCCTGATGTTCCCCGGGGTGCGGCTGAGTCTGGACGCCCTGTCGGACCACACCGCCCAGCTGCCGGACATCTCCCTGCAGCACCCCAAGAGCCTCATCGGCAAAAACACCGAGGACTGCATGCGCTCCGGCATTGTCTACGGCACCGCCGGGATGCTGGACGGCGTCATCGACCGCATCCGGGAGGTTCTGCCCCAGGGGGAGACCCCCACCATCGTGGCCACCGGCAGCAACGCCCCGGTGATCGTGCGCTACTGCCGCAACAAGGTGCTCTATGACAAGTATCTGCTGATGGAGGGCCTGTGGGACATCTATCAGAAGAATCACTGATAAAAAGAGCTTTGCTTTTTTGACAGTCACGGCAAAGGCCCCGGACTTTCGTCCGGGGCCTTTGCTTATGCAGCTGGCGTATAAGGAAGGTTGTCACAGCCGGTTGGGCAGGGCTGCGGTCCCTTCCTTATAGGTGGGTCAACGGGCCTTGCGCTTCAGGGTCACAGCGGCGGGGATCATCACGCAGCTGAAGGAAGCGGCCAGCACCCAGAGGATGATGTTGGAGGAGTCGCCGGTCTTGGGGGCGTCGGGCTTGCCCGGCTCCTCGGGCTTGCCGGGGTTCACGGGATCGGGATTCTCGGGCTGGGCCACACCCTCATAGGCGGTGGTGGTCAGGCTGCGGGAGAAGATGAAGTTGCTGATGAAGGTGTACTCGTCGGTCTGGTGGATCTTGTGGTTCAGGACGTTGGCGAACAGAGCGATATCCAGGTCGCCGTTCTGATACTCGAAGCCCACCACGCCGTTGTTGTACTGGTTGAACTGAGCGGTCAGCTCGTCATCGGTCAGGCAGATGCAGCCCTGCAGCGGGGCCTTGCCGGCGTTCTGCACCAGAACGGTAGCGCCCTCGGGGAGCTTGGTGAACCAGTTGGTGCCGTACTCGTACATCACGTCGTCACCCTCGTTGATATAGGTGGCGTTGACCAGGGTGTTGTTGGGATATACCACCCGGCCCAGGAAGTCGGTACCCTTGTCGCAGGAGGAGATCTCCACGCCCAGCTCCTGCATGAAGGCAGATCCGCTGGTGGCGCCGGTGCTGTAGCCCATGTAAGGCGTACCGGCCTTCACGGCGGCCAGGGCGTCGTCGCTGAGGGCGCGGGAGCCCACGATGACGTTGGCCTTGGTCAGATCCTCGGTCATGGTGAAGCCCATGGCGGTCAGAGCCAGCCAGTCGAAGCGGTAGTTATAGGAGCCGGAGCGCAGGGTGGTCTCCACGTAGCCGGAGGTGTTGTCGGCGGGCTTGCCGGGCAGATACACCTGGGGATTGAGGATGACGGCGGCCTTGATGCCGGCGCCGTACACGCCGGTGGCGGTGAGGACATAGTCCTTGGCCACGGTCATGAAGTCCTCATAGGAGCAGATGAAGTTGCCCTTCTCGCTGCCCTCGGTGATCATGGCCACGGTCTTGCCGGCCCGCAGCAGCGCGTTGACGGCAGCGGCGGAGTCGTTGGACACGTTGTCGATGATGACGTCGGCATTCTCCACGCCCTCAAACTGGGTGGCGAAGGCGGCCAGATAGGTCAGAGCCTGGGTATAGTTGATGGTCTCGGGGCAGGCGGCCATGATGGTCTTGTAGGCAGCGGGCTCCGCCACGATGACGCGGTCATAGCCCCGGGCGTTGCTGCGCTGGGCGAAGCTCTCGGAGTACAGGCCCTGCCAGACGTTGATGAAGGTGCCGTCGAACAGCTGGCTGTTGGCCAGGGAGCGCTTGGCCTGATACATGGACACCACCATGGTACCGGCGGGATAGGTCACGCCGTCATAGGTGAATTCCTTGCCGGCCACATTGACCTTCACATCGTTGCGGGTCAGGTACTTCATCTCGGCGGCGGCGTCATACAGATTCTTCTGGTTGGCGCTGTCCATGGGGATGATATAGCACTCGGGATAGAAGTTGCCGTTCTGGCCCTCGCCATCGTACACGGGGCGCATCAGCTCAGTCTGGGTGCCGGGCCGGTCGTACTGGTCCACGTACCAAGGAGCCACCAGCTCGTTGGAATTGGTGTTGTTCACGCCGCGGGAGAACAGCTTGGCCTGGTTCTCCAGCATGGTGATCTTGTTGGCCTGGATGTACATGGCCTGGGTCATCAGGCCGTAAGGCACCACCAGCTCGGAGGCGACGTCACTGTACACAGGCAGCTCCCAGGTGATGCCGGCGGTGCCGATCAGGACGGGGAACTGGGAACCGTAGGCGGTGGTCATATCATCCCAGGGCTCGGTCCAGGCCACGCCGGAGGGAGAATCGTTGTCCACACGCAGGTAATCGCGGTGGGGCATCTCGAAGCTGTTGTGCTCGGGGTTGTTGGCGATGGCGCCCATGCCGACGGCCTCGCCCAGCTGGATGAACTGCTTGGCGATCAGGTCGTACTCATAGTTGGGCTCGTGGGGAGGCGTGCAGGGCTCGATGAGCATGGCCTCCACGCGGCCGTGGATCTCGGTGAACACCATGGGGTTGAACTTATTCACCAGAGCCATGGCGTTGGCATCCTCAAACAGGGTCTGGTTGGCCTCGTCACGGTTGGGGTCATAGCCCTGGCTGGTGGTACGGGTCATGTGCTCGTAACCCTCGATATTCTGCTCGGGAACGATGACCATGAACACGTCGCCCAGCAGCTCCTTGACGTTGACCTCATTATTCTTAACGTTGTAATACTCCTCCAGGTCCAGCTGACCGGAGTACAGGCTGCCGTTGGCCTTGTAGCCGTTTTCACCGCGGATGAAGCCGATGTAGGAGGCGAAATTCTTGATCTGCTCGGGAACGGCCACGTTCTGCTTGGCCATCTCCTGGGCCAGAAGCTCCTTACCGGCGTCGGTGAAGCCCTCCAGGGTGTTGACGTTGATGGTCTCGTTCTCCAGCAGCAGGTGGGCAAACTCCAGGATGCCGTTGACGGCGGCATTCTCGTTGGAGTGGACGTTGGAGGCGAACATAGGCACCCGCAGGTCGTCAAAGTCGCCGTTGGCCAGCTTGGTCAGCGCCAGGTCGGGATCGGACTCCACCAGGTCGGTGTAGGCCAGCCACTTGTCCACAGACTCCTTGGAGTCGGCAACGATCAGGTAGGGCATGTCGTAGCCGTCCACGGTGGTCTGGCCCATGGACTCCTTGGACACATACAGGTCGGTATCCGTGGCGGCCAGGGCGTCGATGTCGTCATACAGCTCATACACGGTACGGAAGCTGTCATAGGGAACAATCTTGGTGTGAATGGAGCCTACCGCCTCGTCACCGGCGGTCACATTCAGGGTATAGTAGCCGCACAGGTCCAGATACGCACCGCCGTTGCTGTGCGGAGCGCTGTAATCCACGTTGCCGGAGCGGTTGCCGAAGTAGCAGTTGATGTCGATCCACAGCTTCAGAGAGACCTTGCCTGCCTCATCGACGGAAATGCCCATCTCCGTAACGCGGAACAGGTTCTGGGGCTGCTTGTCCTTCGTCCACTGGGTCATCCAGGTGTCCAGAGCACCGCCCTGGTAGGGATAGGGGAATTTTTCAGGATTCAGATAGCCCCGGGTGCTGTCGCGGTCCAGGGACAGGGTCAGGTCGCCGCTCAAAGCGGTACCCAGCTCTTCCTCCGTCATGTTGGTAGGAACGGTGACCATTGCCTGGGCATTCTACGCCAGGGAGATCTGCCATTCGATGTCGGTGTATGCGGGATAGGTATTTGCCAGGGACTTTCCGGGGGAACGAGTGTCCTTCGCCACGTCTGCGACGCTTGCGAACGCAGATGCGGGGAATACGAGAGCGAGGATCAGGACAAACGCCAGGATCTTCGTCGTCAGACGGGATCTTTTGTGCTGCATAGTTTTCTCCTTTTCTTCTCTTTCTTTTCCATGGTGGTCCTTGGTGGTCGTCCGATGGGGCCGCCGGGCCGTCTGTCGGATCGTTGATTTTAGATTAACACGGCTGTACAGCTTTGTCAATCTGTACAAGCATATGCAGCGCGGTAGAAAAATATTTGTATATTTTTGTGCAATGTGCTGTTATGTTTTCTTCTCATGCATTCCGTTATTCATATTGTGAATTTTCAGACAGTCGACCATGCGTTCCACAGGCCGCCGCAGCTATTTGGACATCGCCCAGAATTTGTATAAGAAAATATGGTTTTTCCCCCGAAAAACCGGGATACCCGGAGGAAATGCAGGCATTTCTTCGGATATCCCGGCACGCATGTTCTTTTCTATAATCGCAATACGCGTTTTACCGCCATAAAATTGGCCGGTTCTGTTATCCCGCGGCTTCCAGCATATGCTCCAGCAGGATGCCGTAGCCCTGGGAGGGGTCGTTCACCAGCACATGGGTCACAGCCCCCACAAAGCGCCCGTTCTGGATGATGGGGCTGCCGCTCATCCCCTGGACGATGCCGCCGGTGGTCTCCAGCAGCTGGGGGTCCGTGACCCTCAGCAGCAGGTCCCGGCCGTCCCGGTTCATGGGGCACAGCCGCACGATCTCCACCTGATAGGCCCGGGTATCATCCCCGGAGACGGTGGAGAGGATGGTGGCGGGACCGGTGGTCACCTGGCTGCGCTGGGCCACCGGCAGGGCCGTGCCGGAGACGAAATCCCCCTCCGCCACGGTGCCGAAAATGCCGCCGGTGGTGTTGGCGGACACGGTGCCCACGTCGTGCTGGGCCGTGAAGTCCCCCTTCAGCTGGCCCGGCTCGCCTTTTTCGCCCTTTTTCACGGCCTTCACGGAGGTCTCCATAATGGAGCCGCTGGCCAGAGGCATCAGCTGGGCCGTGTCCGTGTCGGTGATGCCGTGGCCCAGAGCGCCGTAGGCCCTGGTGTCCGGGTCATAGAAGGTCAGGGTCCCCACGCCGGCCATGCTGTCCCGGGTCCAGGCGCCCAGCCGCCAGGAGCCGTCCTCCGCCTGCACCGGCACGGCGGTGACGTTCAGGGTCTTGCCCTCACGCCGCAGGCCGATGGCGGCGGGCTGTCCCCCGGTGGCCTGCAGCAGGGCCTGCAGGTCCTCCGTGGAGGTGACCTTTTCGCCGTTGCAGCTGACGATCAGGTCCCCCTCCCGGATGCCGCAGTCCCGGGCCGGGCAGGGGTCCGTTTCCGAGGTGGACACCACCAGCACGCCGTCGGCAAAGAGCTTGATACCCACCGCCTTCCCCACGGGGATCAAGGTGCGCTGATCGGCCCATACCGCCTGGCAGCACAGGACCCCGGTGAGCAGCACGGCCAGCAGCCATGCGGCCGGTCTGCGTATGCGTCGCTTTTTTTGCGTTTCATACATGCGATCACCCCTGTTTTTGAATTTTGTCGCCGGCGACAGAGTTACTTTGCGCCGCCGGACGGCGTTTCATGTCCGCTAAATAAAGGATGCTTTTCCGCCGGACGCGAAAAAAGCGACGCAGACGGCTGTCTGCGGCGCAAAGGCGGAAGAAATTTCCAATTTTTACCGGGTCTCGTAGCGCCTGGGGTCCTTGGGCAGGCACAGCTCCAGGATCAGACCCACCACGAACACACCGGCCACCATGTTTCCGGCGAAAATTTCGCCGAACACCGGGGGCAGGTTGTCGAAGAAGCCCTCCACCTGGGTCACGCCTACGCCCAGGCACAGGGACGTGGCCGCGATCAGCACGTTGCGCTGGTCCAGGCCCGCATCCTGCATCATCCGGATGCCGGACATCATGATGGAGCCGAACATGATCACGGTGCAGCCACCCAGCACGCAGTCCGGCAGGGTGGTGAAGAAAGCGCCGATGGGCGGGAACAGACCGCCCAGGATCATGGCCAGGGCGCCGAACATGATGGTAAAGCGGTTCACCACGTGGGTCATGGAGATCAGGCCCACGTTCTGGCTGAAGGAGGTGATGGGGGAGCAGCCGAACACGCCGCCGGAAAGGGCGGAGGCGAAGCCGTCCACGCACAGGGAGCCGGATATCTCCTTATCCGTGATATCCCGGCCCAGGCCGCCGGTGCAGGTGGCGGTGGTGTCGCCGATGGTTTCCACGGCGGAGACGATGAACACCAGGCAGAAGGACAGGATGGTGCCCATCTGGAACTTGGGGGTATAGGCGAACAGCTGGGGTACGGCCACCACGCCCAGCTCCCGGATGGTCTGGTTCATGCCGGCAAAGTCCACCATGCCGAAGCACACGGCCACCACATAGCCCACGATCATGCCCAGCAGGACATACAGCTGCTTGGCCACGCCCTTGAGGGTGGTATGGAAAATCAGCGCCGCCGCCAGGGTGATGGCCGCCACCAGCAGGTTCTGCCAGGAGCCCAGGGGATACTTGGCGGAGGAGCCGAAGGAGGAAACGCCCACGTTGAGGATGCTCAGGCCGATGGACACGACCACGCACGCGGACAGGATGGGAGAGATGATTTTGCGCCAATACTTGGCCGTCAGGCCCAGAATGCCTTCAAAGACACCGCCCACAATGATGGCCCCCACCATAACGCCGTAATCCTGGGAGGCGGCGGTCATGCAGGCGGCCAGGAACGTGAAGCTCAGGCCCATGACAACGGGCAGGCCGGAGCCGATCTTCCACACGGGATAAAGCTGGAGCATGGTGCCGATACCGGCGATGAGCATGCAGTTCTGTAGCAGCCGGGCGGTTTCGATAACGCTGAAGGGCTGGCCGTTGTACACCGCCACCGAGGCGATGATGATCAGCGGCGCGATGTTGGCCACAAACATGGCCAGCACGTGCTGGAGGCCGAAGGGGATTGCCTTTGCCACCGGCACGCGCCCTTCCAGTTGATAGACATTCTCAATGCGGGGTTCCTGACGATCTTTTTTCATGGCCTTTCTTTCTCCCTTTTGTAAATTTGCCAAAACCGCAGGCGCGGCGGCCGCCTATAGATATGAAAAGGGTCCGAAAAGCTATCTATAGCGGCCTTACGTTTGGCGCTTATGTATAAAATACCATATTTGCGGATTCTTTACAAGTGAAAATGTGTAAAAATTTACAATTTTTGCCGAAGCCTTTCCGCCAACGCGCCGCTTCGGAGCAAATTGCACTTTGAAACGTTACCGGTATCGTTACCGATGATGCGGTATAAAGGCCCTGGCCATCCATCGGGATGGCCAGGGCCGTATATTTTACAGTCTGACCTCGCAGCCGGGGGCGAAGAAGTACAGCACCATTTCCGCCACCGGCGTTTCCAGCACCCGGCTCAGGGCCTGGCTGTACGCCGTCAGCTGGGGGCGGTACAGCTCCGCCCGGGCGGGAGCCTCCTCCGGCCGGATGCGGTCGGTTTTGAAGTCCACGATGACCAGGCCTTCCTCCGTCCGGAAGGCGCAGTCCACCACGCCCTGGAGCATCAGCTCGTCCTCCGGCTCCGCCGCCGGGTCATACAGCGCCGCCGGCAGCAGCAGGGAAAAGCGATACTCCCGGTACACCTGCTCCGCCCGGCGGATGCGCTGGGCCAGAGGCGAGGCCAGGAACCGCCGCACCTGCTCCAGGTCCAGGGACGCCGCCTGCTCCGGGGTCAGCAGATGCCGCGCCGTCAGGGACGCCGCCTGCTCCTCCGGGTCCGGGCCGTTCAGGTCCAGGTACTGCATCAGCAGGTGCATGGCCGTGCCCCGCTGGGCGGCGGACAGGGGCCGCTCCCCCAGTAGGAACCGGGGGGTGTCCACCTGCACCTGCCGCACCCGCCGGACCGTGCCCTGGGCGATCTCCTCGTCCAGCTCCCGGCCCTTCAGCTGGGTGGCCGTGACCTTGGTGGGGATGCGGCAGGCCGCCTGATGGGGATAGTCCAGCTCCTGGACCTCCACGGCGCTCTCCGGCAGGACCTCCTGCGGCGCGTCCTCCCGTTCCCGGGCCGCCGCGACCGTGGGATTTTCCCACACCTGCACCTGCCAGCCGCCGCCCAGGCCCACCCGGGTCTGGGGCTCCGCCTCCGCCCATCGGCGCAGAGGCTCCCCCTCCGGGGCGCACAGCAGCGGCAGCAGCAGCCAGTCCCCGGGGCATTTTGCCCCGGCCACCGCCTCCGGCGGCGTGGGCATATCCGCCAGCACCGAAAGGTCCGCCAGCCGCTTGCGGCCGTGGGCCATGCACTGCACGCAGATGAGCTTCTCCTTGGCCCGGGTCAGGGCCACATACAGGATCCGCATTTCCTCGGACTTGCTCTCCCGGGTCAGGGCCGCCGCCACGGCGGTTTTGGTGACGGTGTCGTACCGGATGCGCTTTTCCCGGTCCACACGCTCGGTGCCCAGGCCCAGCCGGGGGTGCACCAGCACAGGACGGCGGAAGTCGTCGGCGTTGAAGGTCTTGTGCAGGTCCGTCAGGATCACCACCGGGAACTCCAGTCCCTTGGACCGGTGCACGCTCATGATCTGCACCCCGCTGCCGGCGGTCCGGGTGGAGATAGGCGGCTGACGTCCTTCCTCCAACAGGTCGTGGAGCTGGGTCACAAAGTCGAACAGGCCGCCCCGGCCAGCCGCCGCCTGCTGACCGGCGTAGGTATACAGGGCAATGAGGTTCTCCTTCCGGGCGGCTCCGCCCTCCATGGCCCCGAACACCGCCAGGGCGTGGCACTCCGTATAGAGCTTCCACAGCAGGCGGTCCGCCGTCATATCCCGGGCCGCCAGCCGCAGCTCCTCCAGCAGCCGCCGGAAGTCCGCCGTGTCCGCGCCGTCGTCCAGGCACAGGGCATCGTAATAATCCCCCTCCGGCTGCAGCGCCCGGATCAGGGCCAGGCGGTCCGCCGAAAAGCCGAACAGCGGCGACCGCAGCACGGCGATCAGCGGCACATCCTGCCGGGGATTGTCGATGATCTGCAGAAACGACACCATCACCGCCGCCTCCGGGGTGCTGAAGAAGGCCTCGCTTTCCCCGCTGGTGCAGGGGATATTCTCCCGGCGCAGAGCCGCCGTATAGGCCGCCAGCCTGGCCCGGGGGGAGCGCATGAGAATGACGATGTCCTCCGGCTCCACCGGCCGGGGCCGGCCGTCCTCCCCCTGCACCGGGAATTTCTCATCCAGCAGCTGCCGGATGCGGCGGGCCGTGAACCGGGCCTCCATCTCCGTCCGGTCGAAGCTCTCCTCCTGGGTGTTCTCCACGCTGATGAAGTGCAGCTCCGGCTCCATGCCCGGCCGGGGCGGGTACGCCGCCTCCGCGCCGAAGTACAGCTGCTCGTCGTCGCCGTAGTCCATCTCCCCCATTTCCCGGGACATAATGGCCCGGAACACAAAGTTGGTGCCGTCCAGCACCTCCCGGCAGGAGCGGAAATTCCGGCTCAGCAGCACCTTCCGGGGCTGGCCCTCCTCCGCTTCCGATGCCGGGACATAGGACAGGTATTTTTCCAGAAAGATGGTGGGGTCCGCCAGCCGGAAGCGATAGATGCTCTGCTTCACGTCGCCCACGGCGAACAGCCGCCGCTCCCGGTCGGACAGCGCCCGGAAAATGCAGTTCTGCACCTGGTTGCTGTCCTGATATTCGTCCACCATCACCTCCCGGTAGCGGGAGGCCACCTGCCGGGCCAGGTCCGTGGGCTGGCCCTGGCCGTCGGTCAGCAGGTCGATGGCGTAGTGCTCCTGGTCGGAAAAGTCCATCACGTTCCGCCGGACCTTCTCCGCCTGGTAGCGCAGGGTGAACCGGGCCGTCAGGCTCAGCAGGGCCAGCATGGCCGGGGCCATCTGGCGCAGGTCCTCCAGCAGCTCCGCCTCCGGCACGGAGAAGGTGGCCTGGATGTCCTTCAACGCCTTTTTGCACTGCTCCAGCACCGCCTTGGACCGGTCCCGGCAGGCGGCGTTTTCATCGCCCCGGACGGCTCCCATCCGGCGGAATACGGGGACCGCCTGTCCCAGGCTGTCCCAGCCCTGTTCCGCCTTGTCCCGCAGGTGTTCCAGGGCCTGGGCTGCCTCCAGGAACCGGTCACCGTAGGCCTTGTACACGGCGGGGTAGTCCTCCATGTCCTCCACGGCCTGGGTCAGCCGCCGGGACCAGAAGTCCGCCTTCCGCAGGGCGTCCTCCATGAGATACCGGCCGCAGCCGGTGTCCGGCAGGTGCTCCGGTGTTCTGGCCCAGTCCCGCTTCAGCTCCTCCAGCCACCGCAGGGGGTGGGGGTGGCTCTGGGTCTTCTGGTGCAGGTCCAGCACCAGGGCCTCCAGGGCCCGGTCGTCCCGGCCGGCACCCAGAGTCTCCGCCAGCAGGCGGGCGTTTTCGTCCTCCTCGATGCCGGCGTAAAAATCCTCCAGCACCCGGCCCAGCACCCGCTGGCGCAGCAGGGCGGCCTCCTGCTCGTCCAGCACCCGGAAATCCGGGGTCAGGCTGTGCTCCTCCACCGGCGGCAGCAGGTGGACGTTCTCCCGCAGAAGCCCGGCGCAGAAGGCGTCAACCGTTTTGATGTCCGCCTGATACACCCGCAGCATCTGCCGCCGCAGGTGGCCATCCCCGGGGCGCTCCGCCACCCGGCGGGTCAGCTCCTGGGCGATCTTGCCCCGCAGCTCCGCCGCGGCGGCCTTGGTATAGGTGATGATCAGGAAGTCGTCCACCTGGCAGCCCTCCTGCTCCATATAGGAAAACAAGCGCTCCACCAGGACCTTGGTTTTGCCGGAGCCTGCGGCGGCGGACACCAGCAGGCTTCCGCCCCGGTTATATACGGCCGTTTCCTGCTGCGGCGTCAGCGGCATGGCGATTCCTCCTCTCGGCTTTCTTCCTCCACAAATTTCCAGAATTCTCCCGGGTCCACGCTTCTGATGTACCGCACCCGGTCGCCGCCCCGGCCCTCCTGGAATCCGCAGGCGGCGGCAAAGTCGCAGTGCTGGCAGGCCCGGTCCTGGGGGCCGTGGGCCACCGGGTCGGCGTCGATGCTGCCGGAGCCGATCTCCCGGGCGATCTGGTGCAGCAGGCGGTCCACATAGCGGCCCAGCTTGCCCAGCTGCTCCGCCGAGGCGACGCCGTCGGCGATGGAGCCGTCCTTTTTCACCTTGATGGGCAGGTAATGGGGCGATTCCAGGGCGCTGTGCTCCATGGCCCGCAGCACCTGGGGGTCGGAGAGCACCATGCCGCTGCGGCGCAGGGCACTCTGCAGGGCCAGCTGCAGCTTCTCCGGCTGGATGCCCCGGTCCGCTTTCAGGATCACCTCCCGGGCCGGGTGGTACAGCACCCCCGCCGGGACGATGGGATAGCCGAAATAGCTGCGGCCCTCCTGCTCCAGGGTGAACAGGTACAGCAGCATCTGGATCCCCAGGCCGTACCGCAGGTCCGACAGGTCAAAGGACTTTTTCCCGGTTTTGTAGTCCACCACCCGCAGATACAGCCTGCCGTCGTGGAGCCAGCCGTCTACCCGGTCCACCTTGCCGCTGACGGACAGGCGCTGATCTCCCTCGGTGATGGTCACGGCAGGCAGCTGCCCGTCCTTTCCGCCGAAGCCCAGCTCAAAGGCCACCGGGGAAAAGTCCGACTGGGCCAGCTCCCCGGCCATGTCCTCCACAATGGCATAGGCCGCCGTCCGCAGCCGGGAAAAGAGATACCGGAACCGGGCGCTTTTCTCCTGATATCCGTCGATCTCCTCCCGGGCGTAGCGGTCCGTATATTCCCGGACCAGCTGCCGCAGCTCCGGCTGCTGCACCGCGGCCCAGCCGCCCCGGGTCTTTACCTCCCGGGCCACGTTTTCCAGCAGATAGTGGATAAACGTGCCGATCTCCGGGGCCTCGAACCCCGCCGGGCGGCGGTCCCTGGCCCGCAGGCCGTACTGCATGAAGTACCCGAAATGGCACCGCTTTACCTGGTCCATCCGGGAGGCGGACATATGCAGGGAGCGGCCATACAGGGCCTCCACCGCCGGGCCGGACAGCCGTCCCCGGCCCAGGGCCCGGCCCCGGTCCATGGCGTCCAGCACCCGGTCATAGCCGCCCCGCTGCCGGAAATACTGCCGCAGGGCGGGGTCCTCTCCCGCCAGCTCCAGGGCCGTGGCAGGGAGTCTGCGCCGGTAGCTGCCGTCCTCCCGGTTCACCCGCAGCCGGGGAAACAGCTTTTCCATCCGCTGCACCACAAAGGAGGGCCGCAGCTGGCTGCCGTTGACGTCCCCCACCGGCCAGCTGACGGTGAGCCGGTCCGTGGGCTGGGCCAGACAGGCGTAAATATTCTGCAATTCGTTGTCCAGCGGGTCGAAGCTGGCGTCCGACAGCAAAATTTCCCGCTGCTGCAGGGCGGCCCGGTCCTCCGGATCCAGCAGGCCGCGGCCGCTGGGGGGCATGGGCAGCACATGGTCGTTGGCTCCCAGCAGGAACAGGCACTTCACCCGGTGCCGGTCGTTGCGGGTGATCTCGCTGACCTTCACCTGGTCCAGGGTGTCCGGGATGGTGCCCACGCTGTACTGGGTCAGCACCAGCCGCAGGAGCCGGGCGAACTCCTCGCCGGACAGCTCCGTATCCCCCAGGATTTCCGCAAACTGGTCCAGCACCCCGCAGAAGATCGCCCACAGCTGGACATATTCCTCCGCCAGCTGGGGCCGGTCCTCCTCCAGGAGCTTTTTCGCCGTGTCCTCCAGGGTCTGCGGCACCCCGGCCTCCTGCAAAAAACCATACAGGCACTCCGCCTTCTGCCGGGCCGCCCCGGCGGTGCGCATCCCCCGGTACAGAGGCTCCAGCAGCAGGCGCACCCGCCGCCGGATGCCGTTCACCCGCTCCAGCCGGGCGGCGCTGCGCTCCGTCGGCTCCCGGCCGTATCCGTCGGGGCTTGCCGTCCAGTCCCCCTCCCGCAGCCACATGGAACTGCCCCGGATGTCCCACAGGATGACGTAATTTTCCAGAATGTCGCACTCGTCCGGGGTGATGCCGCCCAGGCCGGTTTTCAGGCAGCGGAACACGTCCTCCCGGTCGAAGCCGCCGGTGACGGCGTCCAGTGCCCCCAGCAGCATGGTGATGGGGGGCTTTTCCAGCAGGTCGCTGCGGCGGCTGATATAGGCCGGGATGCCGTCCCGGCGGAACACGCTCTCCAGCAACGGGCCGTAGACCTCCATATTCCGGGCGCACACGCCCATGTCCCGCCAGCGATAGCCCTCCGCCGCCAGCTGCCGCAGCTGCTGGGACACCCATTCCACCTCGGTAAAGGCCGTGGCCGCCTGGTACAGCTCCAGGCCCTCCGGTTCCCCGCCGTAGGGGACCTCCTGGCCGAAAAAGTGGGCTTCCAGGTGCCCCAGGGGGCCCTGCCCCCGGCTTTCGCACCACAGCACGTCCGTCTCCTGCCCCGCCCGGCGGGCCATGCGCTCCAGGCGCATCCGCTGGCGCAGGGCGTTCTGAAACAGCCGGTCGCTGCTCCGGTCTCCCAGCAGCGTCACCGTGACGCTTTCGGCCTGCCGCAGCACCAGCTCCAGAATGCTCTCCTCCTGGCGGTTGAAGTATGAAAATCCGTCCAGATACACGTCGCAGCCCCGGAGATAGCCGCTTCCCTCCAGATGCTCCCGGAGCTTCTGGAGCCGGGAGCGGGCATCGAAATCGCCGCTGCGCAGCCGGGCGTCATAGGCGGCGTATATCAGGGCGATGTCCCGCAGCTTGCCGCCCATGGCCCCGTCCAGGTCCTCCACCTGCCGGTACAGGGCCTGGGGGCCGATCTCGTAGGCGTAGAACTCCTCCGTCAGGTCCGTCAGCTGCCGCAGGAACGACGCCCGCTGGCTGGGCCGTCCGAATACCCGCAGCTCCGGGGCCAGCTCCTGCAGCACCCGCCGCATGGTCAGCAGCTTCCCCCCGTTGTCCAGGGTAAACTCCGCCAGACCGCCGGTTTCCGCCAGCACCCGGGATGCAAGGCTCCGGAAGCTCAGCACCTCCGCGTCCCGGGACGCCGTGGGTCCCAGGGCCCGGCACAGGTCCACCTCCGCCTCGTGGGAGATATGCTCCGGCACCAGCAGCACCTGCCGCCGCAGACGGCGGTTCTTTTCCATGGCCTCCAGCACCCGCCGGGATTTCCCGGAACCGGCCCGGCCTACCCATATATGAAGCATCTGCCGCGCCTCCTTTCCGACAGCAGGATACCACCTCCGCTGTCCCGAAAAACTCTCATCTGACAGTATAGCGCATTTTTCTTCCTCTGAAAAGGACAAAAAAACACCGGCTGCTGTGCAGCCGGTATTTTCTCGCTTATTGATTGTCGCCCAGCTCCCGGAGATACCGGCTCAGGGCGTCCTTCCACTCCGGCAGCGGCGTGAAGCCGTTTTCCGCCAGCTTGCTCTTGTCCAGGCGGCTGTTGAAGGGCCGGGCCGCCTTGGACGCGCCGTATTCCGCCGTGGTCACGGCATCCACCTGCACCGGCAGCCCCGCCTGGCGGAAGATCTCGCAGGCGAAGTCGTACCAGGAGATATACCCGCCCTCATTGGTGGCGTGATAATAGCCGTACTTGTCGGACTCGATCATATCCGCCAGCAGCCGGGCCAGGTCCAGGGTATAGGTAGGCGTACCGATCTGGTCGCACACCACCCGCAGCTTGTCGTGGGTCTTGCCCAGCTGGAGCATGGTCTTGATGAAGTTCTTGCCGTTCAGACCGAACACCCAGGCGATCCGCACGATGAAATACTTCTCCAGCCGGGAGCTGACGGCCAGCTCGCCGCCCAGCTTCGTCTCGCCGTAGTAGTTCAGGGGCTGATAGTCCTTGCAGTCCGGCTGCCAGGGGGTCTCCCCCTGGCCGTTGAACACATAGTCCGTGGAAATGTACATCATCTTGCAGTCCATCTCCCGGCAGGCCTGGGCCAGATGGGCGGTGCCGTCCACGTTGATGGCCCGTACCTTGGGCTGCTTGTCGGCGTCCTCGGCCAGGTCCACCGCCGTCCAGGCGGCGCAGTGGATCACGGCGTCGGGCCGCACCTGGTCCATCACCTGCCGCACCTGCTGCTCATTGGTGATGTCCATGGCCACATAGGGCATCCCCGTCACGGCGGAGCCGTCGGCGATGCCGCTGTATACCGGGGCAATGTCGCTGCCCACGCCCTGATGGCCCCGGCGGGCCAGCTCGTTCATCACATCGTGGCCCAGCTGACCGCCCACGCCCGTTACCAATACCTTCATTGCTTGTAACCTCCTCGTTACAGATACTTGACCGCCTTGCAGATGGGCCGCTCTTTTCCCCAGCGCCCGGTCATGGCGGCTTTGACCTTCTCTTTGCACCAGACCAGTGCAGCCTCAATAAGCATCAGCACCGCGAACTCCGCCAGCATCATCAGGAAATACGGCGCCGTCGGCGTCTGTGCCAGGTAAAAACGCTTGCCCAGCATCACCAGCTCCGGCGCGATCTGCCAGGGCAGATGCGTGGCCATCAGGAACATGGAGTGCCTGCCGCACCAGATCAGGGGCCTCAGGGATATGCGGGCCTCCAGCCAGCGCAGCAGCTCCAGAACGGCCACGGAACCCAACACACCGTTGAGATAGAACACCGGAGCAAAGGACCCCAGCTTAAAGGAGTTGAAATCCAGGTCCGGACTCAGCAGCGACAGGCCCAGATTCACCGCCAGCAGGACCGCCAGCACCGGCAGCCTTCCCAGCCGCTGCGGCTTCCCCCGCCGGTAAAGCAGATACCCGCACAGCATGAACCAAAAGCCGCTGACGCTCTTGGCCAAAACAATAAACAGATTGCGCACCACCTGCACCCACAGGCGATCCGCCCCGGGAATATCCATTCCCTGATAGAAATAGCCGATGACGCACAGGATAGCCGGCGCCAGGACACACACCAGTATGCGCTTGGCGGCAGACCAGCCCTCCGGCCGCACCGCCGCAAACAGCAGCTCGGCGATCAGCAGCGTAGGCAGAAACCACAGGGTGGCAACACCCCGCAGCGTCACCGTCAGGATCACGTCCCCCTTCAGGGCCGCCAGTCTGCTGCCGCCGTGTATGGTGAGAAAAGCCAGGTGCGCCAGAATCGCCAGAGCCGAAAACACGCCATAGGGGATCACCAGGGAATACCAGCGTTTTTTCATCACCTGTACACAGGAATCCCTCTGGCCCCGCTCCCCATAGCGGTATGCCTTCAGCAGGCCCACCACCACATAGAACACAGCGATCTTGAAGGAGGAAAACCATACGGAGCTGGTGCTCCACAGGTAGTCCATGTGGCCCCAGATGATGGCCAGCATGCCCAGGCCCTTTGCCGCGTCCACAAAGCCCAGGTGCGTCTGCCCCATCCGGACTTCTACTGCCTGCTGCTCCATGGCTCAGCGATTGCCGTACATTTTCTCGTAATAGTCCTGATACTCGCCGGAGATGATGGTCTCCCACCACTCCCGGTGATTCAGGTACCAGTCGATGGTCTTTTTGATGCCGTCGGCGAACTTGGTCTCCGGCAGCCAGCCCAGCTCGTTGTGGATCTTGGTGGGGTCGATGGCATAGCGCATATCGTGGCCCTTCCGGTCCGCCACATGGACGATGAGGCTCTCGGGCTTGCCCAGCTCCTTGCAGATCAGCTTCACAATGTCGATGTTGCGCATCTCGTTGTGGCCGCCCACGTTGTACACCTCGCCTACCCGGCCCTTGTGGATGATCAGGTCGATGGCCCGGCAGTGATCCTCCACATACAGCCAGTCGCGGACGTTCAGGCCCTCGCCGTACACCGGCAGGGGCTTGTCGTTCAGGGCGTTGGCGATCATCAGGGGGATCAGCTTCTCCGGGAAGTGATAGGGCCCGTAGTTATTGGAGCAGCGGCTGATGGACACCGGCAGGCCATAGGTCCGGTGATACGCCTGCACCAGCAGGTCGGCGGACGCCTTGGAGCTGGAGTAAGGGCTGGAGGTGTGGATAGGCGTCTCCTCGGTAAAGAACAGGTCCGGTCGGTCCAGGGGCAGGTCGCCATACACCTCGTCGGTGGACACCTGATGATAGCGCTGGATGCCGTATTTGCGGCAGGCGTCCATCATGGTGGCGGTGCCGATGATGTTGGTCTGCAGGAACACGCCGGGGTCCTCGATGGAGCGGTCCACATGGCTCTCGGCGGCGAAGTTCACCACCATGTCGGGATGCTCCTCCTCAAACAGCTTGTAAACGGCCTCCCGGTCGCAGATATCCGCCTTCACAAAGCGGAAGTGGGGGTTGTCCATCACAGGAGCCAGGGTGGACAGGTTTCCCGCATAGGTCAGCTTGTCCAGGCACACGATGCGGTAGTCGGGGTGCTCCTTGAGCATATGGAACACGAAGTTGCTGCCGATAAAGCCGGCGCCGCCGGTAACGATAATGGTCATGGCTCATTCTCCCTTTCCGTAAACGAAGTTGCAGTCGCTGTCCGCCAGCAGGGGGGCGTTTTTGTCCTTGTCGGACAGAATGGGGTCCGTCACGCCCCAGTCCACGCCAATGGCAGGGTCGTCGAAGCGGATGGACCGGTCGCTGGGATGGTCATAGAGGTTGTCCGCCTTATAGCAGAAGTCCACATCGTCCGTCAGGGTCACGAAGCCGTGACCGAAGCCCCGGGGAATGTAGAACTGGCGCTTATTTTCGGCGCTGAGCTCCACGGATACCCACTGCAGATAGGTGGGTGACCCCTTCCGCAGATCCACCGCCACGTCCAGAACGGCGCCCCGCACCACCCGGACGATCTTGGCCTGGGCCATGGGGTCCTGCTGGAAGTGGATGCCCCGCAGGGTCCCCTTCTTAGCGGTGAAGCTCTCGTTGTCCTGCATGCTGTTGAAGTGCAGGGCTTCATACTTGGGCAGGGACCAGGTCTCCATGAACCAGCCCCGGTGATCGCCGAACACGTCCGGCTCGATGATCCTTACCTCGGGAATTTTTGTGTCCAGAATTTTCATGCAAATCACCTATCAATATCGAATTTTGCCCTCAGCCACATGCATCAGGTGCTGGCCGTAGGGGGACTTGCCATAGCGCTGGGCGGACTGGAGCAGCGTCTCCCGGTCGATCCAGCCCTCGGTAAACGCGATCTCCTCCAGGGCCGCGATCTGGGAGCCCTGGCGGGTCTCGATGGTGCGGACAAAGTCCGCCGCATCCACCAGGGAGTCCATGGTGCCGGTGTCCAGCCAGGCATAGCCCCGGCTCAGCAACTGCACGTTCAGGGTGCCGTCCTCCAGATAGAAACGGTTCAGGTCCGTGATCTCCAGCTCGCCCCGGGCGCTGGGCTTCACCCGCTTGGCCATGTCCACCACCCGGTTGTCATAGAAATACAGGCCCGTGATGCAGTAGTTGCTCTTGGGGTGCTGGGGCTTCTCCTCCACGGAGATGACCTTGCCGTTCTCGTCGAACTCCACAATACCGAAGCGCTCGGGGTCATTGACGTAATAGCCGAAAATGCTGGCCCGGCCCTGCTGGGCGTCCGCCGCCGCCTGCTTCAGGCGGGCCCGGAAGCCGCTGCCGTAGAAAATGTTGTCGCCCAGCACCATGGCGCAGCAGTCGTCGCCGATGAACTCCTCGCCCAGCAGAAATGCCTGAGCCAGGCCGTCGGGAGAGGGCTGCACCTTGTAGCTCAGATGAATGCCGAACTGGCTGCCATCCCCCAGCAGGCGCTCAAAATTGGGCAGGTCCGTGGGGGTGGAGATGATGAGGATATCCCGGATCCCCGCCAGCATCAGGGTAGACAACGGATAGTAGATCATGGGCTTGTCATACACCGGCAGCAGCTGCTTGCTGGTGACCATGGTCAGGGGATACAGGCGCGTGCCGGCTCCGCCAAAACGATACCTTTCATGAGATGGCTCCTTCCTTATGTTCCTCCGCGGCCCCTTGTTCCTTGGGCCATACGGTGTAAAAATGCTGCCCGATCCGCTGTTCCGGCGGCGGGGGCGTCATGTAATCGCCATAGGTATGGCGCAGCATCCGGTCATATCCGGCGGGAATGGGGAACTCTGCGTCCTCAAAGGGAACATACAGCGTTTTTTCCAGGTCCTCCCGCGGGAACACGATGTTCCAGTTGGTATCCCAAACGGTGCAGCCCACATAGCGGCACTTCTCATAGTCCTTCTGCCGGGCCCAGGCCTCAATGCGGTGGATGTAATGGGCGCTTCCGTGGAGCCGGGCCCAGGCAAAGCCCGCCAGCTTGGCAGGGGTGTGGAGCCAGCCCCGGCGGCTGGGCGTGAACCGGTCGGCGGCGCAGCAGTTGATGAACTTCACATCCCGCATGGGCTGCTGCACCCAGGCCCTGGCCTCCTCCTCCGTGTCACCGCAGCCGTCCAGCGGATAAATGTCCACAAACAGGCCCAGGCCGTAATCCCGGATGCCCTGGTATTTCACCCGGTAGCGGGTGTCGCTGAAGCGGGCGATGGGGTACACATACCGGGGGTTGTCGTCCACGGTCATCAGGCGCATGGGCAGAAGCTCCTCCCGGTGCCGGCGGCAATATTCCACCAGCCTGTCAAAATCCGGCCGGGGCATGGCCACGTCCAGGTCGTCATCCCAGGGGATGAAGCCCTTGTGGCGGATGGCCCCGATGAGGGTCCCATAAAACAGGAAGTACCGCAGCCCCTGCTCCCGGCAGATGCCGTCCAATTTTTTGAGAATGTTCAGAGCGCCCTCCTGCATTTGTCGCAGTGTCAGTTCCTCCACTTATCTCACTCCTATCCGATATTTCGTCTTTATCTGTCTATTTCTGTCCCGATACGCAGCGGGATGTCCCGCTTTTGCCCGGGTTTTGTCCCGATTTTATGCCGGTTTTTTGCGGAACACCGCAATGAGTCTCATAACCTGATCCCGGTGCCTGACAGCCCACAGGGCGCACACGCCCAGTCCCGCTGCCAGCAGCCCCATCCGGACCCAGAACAGATCCGTCAGTGCCACCGTCACCAGCGACACCACCGACACCACTCCCAGCCAGAGGAACTGCTGGAGAATGTCATACACCATGCCCTTGTGGACCCACCAGGCAAATACCACATGCAGCAGATAATACAGCAGGTAGCACGCCACCGTGGTATACGCCGCCGCCACATAGCCGAAGGATGGAATGAACACGGCGTTGAGCAGGATGTTCATTCCCGCCGCCAGCATGGTGCCCAGGGCGATGAGCTTGGTCTTTTTATAGTAATACTCCACCGACGAGGGCAGGGTATACAAAAATGCGTAGTACATGGACAGGACAATAGGCATGGTCACATACCGGCTGTCGCTGTATTTGGAGCCGCCGGCAATGAGGATGACCTCCGGAGAGACCAGCGCCAGGGCCATGGCCCCGATGGACACAAACACCACATACGCCGAGGCCGCCCGGCGAATGGCCGGATACTCCCTGGCCTTCATCTTTTCAAAGAACCAGGGCGCCCAGGCGGTGTCCATGGAATTGGTGATGACCTGGAAGATCATCCCCACATTATAGGCAAAGCTGTAAAGTCCGGCCTCGGTGCTGCCGATGATGGACTTGATCATAATGCGGTCAAACTGGTTCAGCAGCAGCTGGCTCAGGCCGTGGGGCACGGTGGGCAGACTGATGCCCATACCGTAGCGCCAGTATTCCCGGCTGACCAGGGGCCGCTCCTTCCGCCACAGGCGGACCACCACATAGATGCCCACCAGCACCGCAGGAATCAATGTGCCCAGAATGCGGCCCAGATACCCCTGGCCCCGGCATAGGGTCAGAATCAGCAGCACAGAACCGCCAATGCCCGCCACGGCATAGACCAGGCTCAGCACCAGGTATTCCTTATACCGGTAGTCCACCGACAGCACGGAGTTGTAGAAGGTCAGCATGGCCATGCCGAAGCTCTCCAGCACGATCAGCGCCGGAAGATATGGCTGCTCCAGGCTCAGGACCCGGGCCAGCGGCGCGGCAAACACCAGGCTCAATGCCAGCAGCAGCAGGGAATTGCCGATGATCAGCAGCGTCACCGAGGAGCAATAGGACCCGGTGCGCTCATCATAGTCCAGCTTTGCGTTGCGGACGCTGGTGTGCAGGGTGAAGCCCGCCAGCACCGTCATGATCATGACATAGGAGCTGAAGGTGCTGTAAATGCCGAAGTCCTCCACCGTCATCAGCCGCGCAAACAGCGGGATGGCCAGGAAGGACAGGCCCTTCACCAGCATATTGCCCACTGTGTAGCCAAGGCCGGCCTTCAGGGCTTTTTTTCCGCTTGATTCATTCGCCATTGCAATAAACTCTCCTGTTGCGTGGGATTCAGGCGTTCTGCTCCTCCAGCGCCTGGGGGACCGACAGGGTGACGGCATACCAGGCGATGCCCAGCACGGCGTTCATCCAGGGGTTGAACCAGGTGACGATCCAGAAGGTGCACAGGCCGCAGACCACGGCCGCCCCCTCCGGGCACTCCCGCAGCAGCTCCCGCCGCCGCAGGCACCAGACCACCACATAGCCAAAGGGCAGCATGTACAGCAGCAGACCCACGACACCCGTCCGGGCCAGCATGTCCAGATAGAAATACTCGTCCACGCCCTTGTCGCGGTTGGCCGCCGACGCGCCCAGGCCGCAGCCGATGATGGGACTGCGCTGAATGTAGACATTCAGGCTGTCCTTGGTCTCCTGCCGCAGCTGGTCGGACTTCTCGGTGACCTCGATATAGGAGCGCTGGCTGTCCATCTCGTCGTCGTCGGGGGAATCGCCGGGGTCCTCGCCCCGAAGCTGGGACCGCAGCTGGGAGGCCCAGGAGGTGGGAACCTCCTTGCCGATGGTGCGGGACACGGCAAAGCTCAGATAGCTGCCCTCCAGGGCAAATTCCTGCACCGTGACCAGCACGCCGAAGCACACCACGGCAGCCAGCAGAAACGCCAGCGTCCGCTTGCGGCCCTCCGGGCACAGCACCAGCACCGCGATGATGCTGACCAGGGCCGTCAGCCCCAAAGCTCCGTACAGGGAGCGGGTATAGCTTAAAAGCAGGGCGTTGAACAGCAGGGCCACCGCCAGCACATAGCGCCAGCGGAGCTTGGGGGCCCGGGCCTGACGGAACAGGGCCACCACACAGCCCACGATCATATAGGGGCTGCTTTTGAAGAACACACGGACCAGCCGCGCCGACACCACGTCCACGATGCCTACGGTGTGCTCGTTCAGCCACCGGCACAGAGGGGCAGGGTCATCCATCAGCACCACGGCGGCGTTCACCGCCAGAATCAGGGCCGCCTGGATCACCGCGCCGGCCAGGACCCAGCTCAAAAGCACCCGCAGGCGCTGCCGCGACCGGACCGTGGCCACCAGCACAGGCACCAGGAACAGCCACATGAAGCCCTTGATGTCCGTCAGCAGCACGTCCATGCGGTTTTCCGCCCGGACGCCCCGCCAGGCGCAGAAGGCCAGCCAGGCCACGAAGGCCAGGGTCAGCCAGACGGCGGGCTTTTTCAGGTATGCGCCCAGATGCCGGAAAAGCTCCGGCAGGGCCAGAACAGCGGCCAGGCCCCCCAGCAGAATGCGGACGCTGACAGGTCCAGCCTCCCAATAGCGGCCGCCGCCGGTGATGCTGCACTCCAGCAGGAACAGGCACAAGATTCCGAAGGAGAGTTGGCTGCACCGCTGGGTAAAGGTACCCCGCCGGAACTCCTCCGTTATGTTAAGGATTCGATTTTGCAAAAGATTCACCACCAAAGAATTTGTCCGATACGGCGGTTCAGGCCGTACTTCCACAGGCCCCGCCGCCGGTAAAGGGCCAGCCGGGCCAGTTTTCCTTTTTCAGGGGCGGCGGCATAGTCCGCCAGCAGGGCCTGCTGGTCCGGGGTCAGCTCCTGACGATAGCAGGAGAGGAAGGCCCCGGCCTGTCGGGCCGTATCCACCAGGGAACGGCGCACCGCGCCGCCCTTGAGCTTCTGCAGCACATAGCCCGCCGAGCGGGGATCCTTGGCCCCCACCACGTTGCCGCCGTGCTGGCGGTAGTCAATGGTGGCGCGGTCCAGGAACACGGCCCGGCCCATGGCGGCGGCGATCAGCGCCAGCCACCAGTCGTGCATAAGCATGTCCCCCTCCTCCACCGGGCGGCAGGCCAGCCGCGCCAGGGAGCGGTTGATCATCATGGTGCAGCCGGTGACCACATTCTGCACCAGCAGCTGCTCCAGCGCCAGACGATGGCCGTCCAGGCCGGAATAGTGCTGGAAGGAGGGGTCCATCTCATGCAGCTGGCCGTCCACCACCCGCAGGTCCGTGTGGACCAGCACCGGCAGGGCCGGGTCCGTCTCCGCCTGCTCCATCAGCCGGAGGGTCAGGCGCACCTTGTCCGGGTGCCACACGTCGTCCTGGTCGCTGAACATGATGTAGTCGGCCTGGCCCCCGAACTGCTCCAGCAGGTGCATGAAGTGCTTCTGGGCGCTGCCGAACCGGCGGCCGGAACGATAATGCGTTATTTTATCCGGATATTTATCGGCGTATTCCTGCAAAATGGGGGCGGTATCCTCTCCGTCGTCTGACAGGATCAGCCTCCAGCCCCCCACGTCCTGCGCCAGGATGGAGTCCACCATGGGCCGGATAAACCGGCCGCCCTTGTAGGCAGCCAGCAGGATCAATATCTGTTTTTCCACGGTCATATCCTCACACAATGCCCTGCAGCAGGGCGGCATATCGGGCCTGCACCACTGGCAGGTCAAAATTCTCGTCAAAGACCCGGCGGACGTTCTTACGCATGCGCAGGCAGTCCTCCACCGTCATGGCGACCACCCGGGCCGCCGTGTCCTCCCCCACGTTGAGGCCCACCTGTTCCCGGTCCACCAGCTCGGCGGTGTCGGCGGGAATGTTGTTGAGAATGGGCAGATCATGGCGGAAATAGTCCACGGATTTCATGGTCAGGCCCACGCACACGTCGGGCTTCATCAGGTTGAAGCCGAAGTGGCAGCGGCTCATGACCTCGTGCTTCCGGCTCTCGTCAAACACCACGCCCAGCCAGTCCACCTCCGCTCCGGCGTCACGCAGGGCTTGGAGCAGCTGGGGGCATTTCTCGCCGTCGCCGATGACATGGACGGTGACGGGCTTCAACCGGGCCAATTGGGCCGTCAGGCCGGCGATGGCGTCGACGTTCACCACGTTGTTGATGGCCCCCAGGTAGCACAGGTCCAGTCCTTCGGAGCGCAGATGGGCCTCCGGCGTCTGGTTCGGGTCGCGGCGGGAGGCCAGGTAGATGGCGTTTTCCTCCGGCAGACCCAGCTTGCGGCAGAACAGCCTGCACTCGGGGATCACCCGGTCCGCGGCGGAGAGGTTCTTATCCCGCAGACCGGCCCACACGGAAAAGGGCAGGGCCAGCAGGCGCTTCATGGAGCCGGAGGGAAAGGTCTCCGGCCACATGTCGAAAATCTCGAAGATCAGCCTGGTTTCCGGGTGCCGGGCCTTGAAGCGGGCGGCATAATGGGCCAGGTAGTTGGGGGGCAGCTGGGCCACCACCACATCCGGGGGGGCCTGCTCCAGCTCCCGGAACACCAGGCGGGCAAAGTCCCGATGGGACAGGATCCGAGACAGGGACAGGTTTTTCTGATAGGGCCGCACATGGATCTGGCGGCAGCCGGGGACCGTGCAGCGGAACACCTTTTTGGAGGTGTGATCAAAGTCGCTGGTGTAGTACACCGTCTCGTAGCCCAGGGACCTGAGGTAGCCGTCGATGACGTAGAGGCGGTGGTTATAGTGGTCGGAGCAGCTGAGCAGCACGGCACGCTTTGTGGTATGCATTACGGTTTTTCCTCCGTTTTCTTGTCCTCGAAGGCCTCGGTGCTCTCCTCCGGCGTCAGCAGCACCAGAGCCGTCCGCAGAATCAGCTTCAGGTCCAGCCAGACGCTGTACTGCTGGATATAGGCCAGGTCCATGATGAGCTTATCACGGGGCGAGGTGTTGTATTTGCCGTAAATCTGGGCAAGGCCGGTGAGCCCCGCCTTCGCCCGCAGGCGATAGCGGAACTCCGGCAGGTCGTCGGTATATTTTTCCACGTTTTCCAGCATCTCGGGCCGGGGGCCCACGATGCTCATGTCGCTTTTCAGGACGTTGATCAGCTGGGGCAGCTCGTCGATGCGGAATTTGCGGATGATGTGGCCCACCTTGGTGATGCGCTGGTCCCCCTTGGTGGCGGAGACGTGAATGTCCCCGGCTTGGGCCCGCATGGAGCGGAACTTGTACACCTCAAACACGCGGCCACCGTAAGTGGCGCGCTTCTGGCGGTAGAACACCGGGCCGTGGTCCTCCATGCGGATGGCCAAAGCCGTCACAAGCAGGATGGGAGACGTCAGAATCAGGCCGAGCAGGGAGATGAGAATGTCGCCTGTGCGCTTAACGATGCGTTCCTCAAAGCGCAGCTCCCGGACGGGGCAGAACATCAGGGTCTTGTCGTCAAACATGACGCGCTCCCCGGCCATAGCAACCACGTCGGACATCTCCAGGCTGTAATACAGGTCCTTGCGGGTCTGGTAGCAGTATTCCACCAGGTCGGTGCGCTCCCGGACGGAGAGCTCATACAGGAACACGGCGTCGGCGTGGTCCACGCAGGTCAGCAGGTCCGGCTGGTCCAGCCAGGCCACCTGCTGGATGTTGTACTGCTTTTTGTATCGGCCCACTTTTTTGATCAGGTCCTCGATGCACTCGCCCCGGCGGGCCACCATCAGGCAGCGCTGGGGCTTGTTGACCTTGAAGTACAGGTCGTTGCCGCCGTAGGCCATGATGATCATCAGGGCCACCTGCAGCATATAGACCGCCAGCAGCAGCAGCGGGCACTCATATACAAAGCGTCCCCCGTGGATGACGGTGGTATTCATGATGCACAGCAGGAAGTGCGTCACCAGGTCCGTCAGCAGCAGCGTCAGGGCCATGGAGAACACGATGGGCTTGCTTTTACGCTTTCCGATGTCGAAGCCGCCGTAGACCTTGGTCATCAGGACGTAGACCACCACAAAGGCCACCGCCGTGACGCCCAGGGTGCGGCTGGGGCGCAGAAGGAAGAAATATTCCAGTCCGAACAGGCCGAAAAAGCAGGCGGCGCACAGCAGAAAGGCCAGCAGCTTCATTAAAAAGGTAACAGACGATTTGAATCTTCTCAGCATAACAAAAATCCTTTTCCGGTTATCCTTTGACAAGTTCGTTTATTATAGCAGGTTCAGCCCAGAAAATCAACCTTTTCCGCGCTATTTGAGCGGTCTGGTAATTTGTATTCGCTCATGATGCAGTATGCCCGGTTTTGATAGAGCTCTGATAGGCACACTTTTCATTGTTATCTATTATACAGATCCATCTCTGGGAATGGTGAAAAAACTTTGAACAAATTATGAAATCCGGCAAAAAAATACATAAACGCGTGAAAAAAAGCGGACATCCGAAGATGTCCGCTTGTGTTGGCGCTACCTATTTTTCCGGGCCGTCTCCAGCCAAGTATCGTGGGCAGAAGCGAGCTTAACTTCCGTGTTCGGGATGGGAACGGGTGGACCCTCGCCCTAATAAGCACCAACTATATTGGGGGCTGCACCCTCAAAACCGAACAACGTAACTGCGACTGTGAGTAAGGCTTGGATTGCCTGCATAATCGTAGGTCAAGCCCTCGGGCTATTAGTACCGGTCAGCTCCATACATTACTGCACTTCCACCTCCGGCCTATCAACCAGATCGTCTTTCTGGGCCCTTACTCCATAAAGGATGAGAGATCTCATCTTAGGGGGAGTTTCACGCTTAGATGCTTTCAGCGTTTATCTCGTCCGTACATAGCTACCCAG
>OBAR01000940.1_pt1 | contig 28564 bp, 20 predicted proteins | sample 1517911 | NCBI WGS metagenome assembly OBAR01 (sample SAMN04571709, study PRJEB22368) | human gut metagenome | biome: human gut; material: stool | host: Homo sapiens | place: Luxembourg | collected 2012-10-26
TCTCCGGAAATTTACATCCGGATTTTTTCGTAACTTGCGCCCGCTATGAAGTACTTACGGTCTCAATGAGGCAAGAATGAAATAAGTTTTAAATCACGTCATTGGAGTTATGAATAAATGGATCACTTTCTTTCTGCTCATCGCTATTCTGGGAGTATCAGCTTGTAGCGATGATGAGCGCCAAGATGATAGAGTTGTTGTGGAGCCGGAAGCTCCGGTTGATGAGGAAATCATATCCGAAGAAGATATTGAATACTATGATTTGTGTCCTTTTGAGAAATATGCCATCAGCAAGGGGTATGTTGTCGATGAGAAGGGTAATATATGCTATGATGATGGTTCATTGCTGCCATCCTATGATGCCGCACGTATATGGTTGGAGGACGTCCTTGATAAAGGAGACCCGAATTGGATAAAGTTTGAGTCCGTGCCCTACATGGCAATTTATTCGTTTGTCCTGTCTCCGTTTACCGATGACATTCGTCTGGTACGCAATGGCTCATCCGGTCCGATGTTCAAGGAGGTTATACCCGAAGATGAGTTAACCCATATTGCCCAATCCATGCAGTCCGGTGAAGAAGTACGCTACGTACTCATTCTAGCAAATATCCACAGGAAAGGTCTCCAGAAAGTGGAGTTTACTGTAAGAAAGCAATAACACATGAGCATGATGAATAAGCTTGTTGACGGGCGATAAGGAAATTGCCAAAGTGAGAGTCTTGGAGTGCTACGTGGCATACTGCATTGCCGAAGGATTGGTCCGTTGATGCTCGAATATCGGCGGTAGTGTCATGTTCCTTCGGAAGCCTTCAGCCGGACGTTTCTTGGGGTGGGGCAGGTGAGGCGGACGTTTTTTACATATTTCTTGAAAAAAAGCGGGCGAATGTTTTGCAAATGTCAAATAAAGCCCTACCTTTGCATCGCTTTTGAAACAAAAGACTTCGGGCGTTTAGCTCAGCTGGTTCAGAGCATCTGCCTTACAAGCAGAGGGTCGGGGGTTCGAATCCCTCAACGCCCACTTCTCCGAAACTCAGTCTTTTGTTCCGATAATAAAGCAATCGGGCGTTTAGCTCAGCTGGTTCAGAGCATCTGCCTTACAAGCAGAGGGTCGGGGGTTCGAATCCCTCAACGCCCACGGAAGTCGAGTATAGCTCGACTTTTTTTGTTTTCTGCCCCTCCCTTCTTTCCTGGCGGAGGGGTGTCCTCTAAAATTTCCGTCCATGAATGCAAAACATTTCTTTTTAGCCGGTCTCTTCTTTTCCTTATTAATATGTTTTACCGGATGCACGGCGCGCAAGGTCGTCGGCAGTCCGGAAGAAAGGCTGGAAGCCGAGGTGCGTGTGAGCCGGGGCATCCCCTTCCTGGATATTTACGGTGCCGACAGGCAACGGGTGGTGTCCGTCCGTCTGGGGATGAACACATCGGAAGGCTCCTTTGAGAAACGCATCAAGATCGAGGCGCAGCCCCAGGTGGAGGCGGTGCGTTCCGTGTACCATCTGTCGGCGGGTAAACGCTCGGAAGTCGATGCCGCACGGAACAATGCCGTGTTTTCGTTGGTCAATGCCGACGGCTACCGCCTCCAGGTGGAAGTAGGCATCAGCGAGACGGGGGTAGCCTTCCGCTACCGCATGCCCGGCAAGCGGAACATCCGCGTGCTCGATGACTACACGGCTTTCACGTTCCCCAAGGAGGCCAAAGGCTATTTCCTGCCCATCTCGGAACATCGCCGTGCCGACGGGAGCATCGTCCCCCGTTACGAGGCTGCCTATGAAATCGGCGTGCCCATCACACATACTTCCGTCGGTCATGCAGGCTGGTGCTATCCCGCACTGGTGCAGTCGTCTGCAGGCAAACAGACCTACTGGATCCTGCTGACGGAGACGGCGGTGCGTGGCAACTACTGCGGCACCCACCTGGCAGAAGGCGACAGCATAGGCAACCTGCGCATCGCCTATCCCGAGTCTGTGAAGAACGGCAGGAAGACGGTGGACTACCCCGTGTTCAACAATGCGACTCCCTGGCGCGTGCTGGTCGTGTCGCCTCGCCTGAGCGATGTGGTGGAGAATACGTGGGCGACCGACCTGGCGACGGAGGAGTTCAAACCGACGAGAGCCTACCGTCCCGGCCGTGCTGCCTGGAGCTGGTTGCGCTACGGCGACGAGGCTACGACGTATGAGGAACAGAAGCATTTCATTGACCTGGCAGACACCTTGGGCTTCGAATATTGCCTGGTGGATGCCTGTTGGGATGTCCGTATCGGACGCGAACGGATGGCAGACTTGGCGACATACGCCCGTGAACGGGGCGTGGGGCTGTGGCTGTGGTACAACTGCAGCGTTGACAAGAAGGGGCAGGCGAAGACTCCCAAGGGATGTCTGCGGACGCACGAAGACCGTCTGAAGGAGATGGGCTGGCTGAAGAGCATCGGCGTAGCAGGCATCAAGGTCAATTTCTTCGGGCACGACCAACAGGAGGCTCTCCGGTTCTATGAGGACCTGGTGGAGGATGCCAACAGCTTCGGGCTGGCTGTCAACCTGCACGGAGCCGCCCTGCCGCGGGGCTGGGAGCGTATGTATCCCAATGTGCTTACCGCCGAGGCTGTGATGGGGATGGAGCGTGCCATGGTCGACCGCCAGGTGGAGGACGAACGTGCCCGCCACATCGCCATGCTGGTCTTCACGCGCAATGTCGTGGCTCCTGTCGACTTCACACCGGTTGTGCTTGGCGAGCAGCTGGGCATGGACGGCGGACGTCCGGTGATGCGCTCCACGACCGCTGCCTTCGAACTGGCACTGCCGGTGGTGCTTCACTCTGGTGTACAGCACTATGGGTTGGTCCCCGCTGACCTGGAGGCATTCCCCTCCTTCGTCTTCGACTACCTGACGGACGTTCCCGCGTCCTGGGACGAAACACGCCTGATTGACGGACGTCCCGGAGAATATGCCGTGCTGGCGCGACGCTCGGGAAGCCGCTGGTTCGTGGCGGCAATCAACGGACGGAAACAGCCTCTGCGGCTGACGCTCGACCTGTCGTTTGCCGGACAAACACACTTCCGTCAAATCTCTTCACGGGGAAAGAACGGAGTGGACTGCCGTCCGGTGGACGCCTCCCGCCTCCTGACTGTGGAAGTCGGTGTGAGCGACGGTGTTATTTTTTATTAGAAATTGGGAACATTACGAACTAGTATATAGCAAAATTCCTACCTTTGCACGAAAATCGCTAAATCTATTATTAAATGTCTGCAACGAAGAAGATAAAGACCGCTCTGGTGTCGGTCTACCACAAAGAAGGTTTGGATGAGATTTTGACCAAACTCCACGAAGAAGGTGTAGAGTTTCTTTCCACAGGAGGCACTCGCCAGTTCATCGAATCATTGGGCTTCCCCTGTAAGGCGGTGGAAGAGCTGACCAGCTACCCCTCCATCCTGGGAGGCCGCGTGAAGACCCTTCACCCGAAAGTGTTCGGAGGAATCCTGGCACGCCGCGCCGAGGAAGGCGACCGTGCGCAGATGGCTGAATATGCAATTCCTGAAATCGACCTGGTGATTGTCGACCTCTATCCGTTCGAAGACACGGTGGCTTCCGGCGCTGAAGAGCAAGCCATCATCGAGAAGATTGACATCGGCGGCATCTCGCTGATCCGTGCCGGGGCGAAGAACTTCCGTGATGTGGTCATCGTTGCCAGCCAGGCACAATATAAACCCCTGCGCGACATCCTGATGGAGCGCGGTGCCAACACGACACTCGAAGAGCGCCGCTGGTTCGCCAAAGAGGCATTCGCCGTGTCGTCACACTATGACTCCGCCATATTCAACTACTTCGATGGCGACGAGTGCTCTGCATTCCGTTGCGCCGTGGAGGACCAGAAACAGTTGCGCTACGGAGAGAACCCCCACCAGAAAGGATACTTCTATGGTAACCTTGATGCCATGTTCGACCAGATACACGGCAAGGAAATCTCGTACAACAACCTGCTTGACATCAATGCTGCCGTCGACCTGATCGACGAGTTCGACGAGATCACTTTCGCCATCCTGAAACATAACAACGCCTGTGGACTGGCTTCGCGTCCGACCCTGCTCCAAGCCTGGAAAGACGCACTGGCAGGCGACCCCGTATCTGCCTTCGGAGGCGTACTCATCACCAACGAGTCCGTTGACAAGGCTACGGCAGAAGAAATCAACAAAATCTTCTTTGAGGTCATCATTGCCCCCGACTACGACATGGATGCCCTGCAGATTCTCGAACAGAAGAAGAACCGCATCATCCTCGTGCGCAAGGACGTAGAGCTGCCCAAGAAGCAGTTCCGCTCATTGCTCAACGGAGTCCTCGTGCAAGACCGCGACCTGGACATCGAGACCCGCGACAACCTGAAGCAGGTGACCGACAAGGCTGCCACCGACGCTGAAATAGAAGACATGCTCTTCGCCAACAAGATTGTGAAGAACAGCAAGAGCAACGCCATCGTGCTGGCTAAAGGCAAGCAGCTCATCGCCAGCGGCGTGGGACAGACCTCGCGCGTCGACGCGCTCAAGCAGGCCATTGAGAAGGCACACAACTTCGGCTTCGACCTCGAAGGGGCCGTCATGGCGAGCGACGCCTTCTTCCCCTTCGGCGACTGCGTGGAGATTGCCGGGAAGGAAGGTGTGACAGCAGTCATCCAGCCGGGCGGTTCCATCCGCGACGCCGAGTCGGTGGACTATTGCAACGCGCACGGTATGGCCATGGTGATGACCGGTATCCGTCACTTCAAACACTAAACCGATGAAGGATGAAGGGTGAAGAATGAGGAGCCGGAGACGGTGCCTGATGCTTCATTCTTCATTTTTCATTCTTCATTCACAACATTAACGCTGCATTGAAATTATGGGATTATTTTCATTTACTCAAGAGATAGCCATGGACCTGGGAACGGCGAACACAATCATCATCAGCAATGACAAGATTGTGGTCGACGAACCGTCGGTCGTGGCGCTTGACCGCCGTACGGACAAGATGATCGCTGTGGGAGAGAAGGCAAAGATGATGTACGAGAAGGAAAACCCGCACATCCGCACCGTGCGCCCCCTGCGCGACGGAGTGATTGCCGACTTCAACGCCTGCGAGCAGATGATGCGGGGACTCATCAAGAAGGTGAACACCGGACACCGCCTCTTCTCGCCTTCACTGAGGATGGTCATCGGAGTGCCCTCGGGCAGTACGGAAGTGGAACTGCGTGCCGTGCGTGACTCGGCTGAACATGCCGGCGGACGGGATGTATACCTCATCTTCGAACCGATGGCGGCCGCTATCGGTGTCGGACTGGACGTGCAGGCACCTGAAGGAAACATGATCGTCGACATAGGCGGCGGCTCGACCGAGATTGCCGTCATCTCGCTGGGAGGCATCGTGACAAACAGTTCCATCCGCATTGCCGGAGACGACTTTACGGCGGACATCCAGGAGTACATGAGCCGTCAGCACAACGTGAAGGTGAGCGAGCGCATGGCCGAACGCATCAAGATTGCCGTGGGAGCCGCACTGACCGACCTGGGCAACGATGCCCCCGAGGACTACACCGTCTACGGACCGAACCGCATCACCGCACTCCCCATGGAAGTCCCCGTCGGCTACCAGGAGATTGCACACTGCCTGGAGAAGTCCATTGCCAAAATCGAGACTGCCGTGCTCAACGCGCTCGAGAACACACCGCCCGAGCTCTATGCCGACATCGTACATAACGGAATCTACCTCGCCGGTGGCGGCGCCCTGCTGCGCGGACTCGACAAGCGTCTGACCGACAAGATCAACATACCGTTCCACATCGCCGAAGACCCCCTGCACAGCGTGGCAAAGGGGACAGGCATCGCCCTGAAGAACATCGAGAAGTTCCCCTTCCTGATGCGATGACAGGAACCCAACGTGTGTGAAGGAATGGAGAGAGTGTGTCCCGATACCGCAGCATGACATACCCTCTTCATTCTTTCTTATTTCAGCGTCTCCCCTTTAACCCGTTTGCCCGTGCGAAACCTGCTCGAATTCCTGATGAGATACAGCCACTGCTTCCTCTTTGTCCTGCTGGAGGTGGTGTGCTGCGTGCTGCTCTTCCGCTTCAACAACTACCAGGGCAGCGTCTACTTCTCATCGGCGAACCGCGTCTGCGGCACGCTCTACGACATCTCGGGCGACATCACCGGCTACTTCCACCTGAAGGCGGTCAACGACACCCTCACCGACCGCAACCTCGACCTGGAGCATGAGGTCGCCACACTGCGCGCGACCCTCGCCGAGCTGACCGCCGACTCCACCATGACCGACAGCATGAGCCGCGCCGCACTTGCAGACTACCGGCGCATCAAGGCACACGTCGTCAACAACACCCTCGACCGCGCCGACAACTTCATCACCATCGACCGCGGAAGTGCCGACGGCATACGTCCCGAGATGGGAGTCGTTAGTGGCAAGGGAATCGTGGGCATCGTGGGAAAGACGGCGTCCCGACACTCGCTGGTCATCTCGCTGCTCAACAGCCAGTCGAACATCAGCTGCAAAATCAAGAACAGCGGCTACTTCGGCTACCTGCGCTGGGACGGACACGATGTCCGCTACACCTACCTGCGCGACATGCCGCGACACGCCGAGTGCCACAAGGGAGATACCATCGTCACCAGCGGATACTCCTCGATTTTCCCGGAAGGACTCTTCGTCGGGGTCGTCGAGGACATTGCCGACTCCAACGACGGACTGTCCTACCTGCTCAAGGTACGTCTTGCCACCGACTTCGGGCGGCTGCGCGACGTCCGCGTCATCGTCAGTCCCGTGCAGGCGGACATCGACTCGCTGGCAGTAACCACGAACCCCTAAACGAGAAAGGAGGCAGTCATGAATGAGTCATCCATCAAGCAAACCCTCTGGTTCCTCGCCCTGGTCCTCGTGCAGGTCCTCGTGTTCAACCACATTCACGTGGCGGGCTATGCCACCCCGTTCATCTACATCTATTTCCTGTTGATGCTCAACCTGGACACGAAGCGGAACACGCTGTTGCTCGCCGGCTTCCTCCTCGGGCTGGTCATCGACATGTTCGCCAACACACCGGGCATGAACGCTGCCGCAACCACCCTGCTCGCCTTCCTGCGTCCGTGGCTGCTCTCGCTCTTCGTCCCGCGCGACAATACCGACGACCGTCGCCCCGGTGTCCGCTCGATGGGCTTCGGTCCCTTCCTCGGATACGTCCTCACGGCGGTGTTCGTCCACCACACGGTCCTCCTGCTGCTCGACACCTTCTCCTTCTTCGACTGGAGGACGCTGGTGTTGAAGGTCCTGGCAAGCACCGCGCTCACCACCTTCTGCGTGGCGGTGCTCGACAGCACGCGGAAGGGCAAAGCCTGACATTGTTTCCCGCCGGAGAACCCCTACGGGCATCCGGCGACCCAAATAGCAGAACACCATGCGCAACTATAATCTGGAGAAACGTAAGTTCGTCATTGCGGGTGTGGCCGTGGCTATCGTCTTCGGCTACATCCTGAGGCTCTTTACGCTTCAGATCATGAGCGACGACTACAAGAAGAACGCCGACAGCAACGCCTTCCTCAACAAGGTGCAGTACCCTGCACGGGGAGCCATCTACGACCGCAAGGGGCGTCTCATGGTCTACAACCAGCCTGCCTACGACGTGACCGTAATCATGCGCGAGGTCGAGGACCTCGACACGCTCGACTTCTGCCGTACGCTCGACATCACCCCCGAGTTCTTCCGCAAGCGGATGGAGGACATCAAGAACCGCTCCGTCAATCCCGGCTATTCCCCCTACACCGAACAGGTCTTCCTCAGCCAGCTGCCTGCCGAGGAGTTCGCCGTCTTCCAGGAGAAGCTCTTCCGCTTCCCCGGATTCTACATCCAGCGGCGCACCACCCGGCAGTACACCTACAACGTGGCGGCGCACGTGCTGGGCGACGTGGCGGAGGTCTCCCGGCGCGACATCGAGAACGACGACTACTACCGCAGCGGCGACTTCATCGGCATCCAGGGCGTCGAGCGTTCCTATGAGAAGGAACTCCGCGGCGAGAAGGGCGTCGAAATCCTCCTGCGCGATGCCCACGGACGCATCCAGGGACGCTACAAGGACGGCGCCTTCGACAAGCGGCCCGTCCCCGGCAAGAACCTCACCCTCGGCATCGACGTCGACCTCCAGGCACTCGGCGAACGCCTCCTCGAAGGCAAGATTGGCAGCATCGTCGCCATCGAACCCGCCACGGGGGACATCCTCTGCATGGTGTCCGCACCCTCCTACGACCCCCACCTCATGGTCGGGCGCGACCGCGGCAAGCACCACCTGGAGCTGTCGCGCGACAACTGGAAGCCCCTCCTCAACCGGGCGGTCTCGGGGACCTATCCTCCCGGCTCCACCTTCAAGACCTCGCAGGCGCTCACCTTCATGCAGGAGGGCATCATATCGCCCACACAGACGCTCTACCCCTGCTACCACGGCTTTGTCTATCGCGGACTGAGAGTGGGCTGCCACTCGCACCCCTCGCCGCTCTCGCTCATCCCTGCCCTGGCGACCTCCTGCAACGGTTACTTCTGCTGGGGACTCTACTACATGTTCGGCAACCGCACGAAGTACAAGAACGTCCAGCAGGCGATGACCACGTGGAAAGACTACATGGTCTCGATGGGTTTCGGCTACCAGCTCGGAGTCGACATCCCCGGCGAACGCCGCGGCATGATTCCCAACGCCACCTTCTACGACCGTGCCTACCGCGGCTCGTGGAACGGGCTGACCGTCATCAGTATCGCCATCGGGCAGGGTGAAGTCACCCTCACCCCGCTCCAGATAGCCAACCTCGGGGCGACCATCGCCAACCGCGGCTACTTCATCACCCCTCACGTCGTCCACTCCATCGAGGGCGGACAGCTCGACACTCTCTACCAGAAGCGGCGCTACACCAAGGTCGAGCCGCGCTACTACGAGGAGGTCGTCAAGGGCATGCGCCAGGCGGTCCTCGGCGGAACCTGTCGCGGTGCGAACCTGCCCGACATCGAGGTCTGCGGCAAGACGGGAACTGCCGAGAACCGCGGCCACGACCACTCCGCCTTCATGGGCTTCGCCCCCATGGACAACCCGAAGATAGCCATCGCCGTCTACGTCGAGAACGGAGGCTTCGGAGCCGTCTACGGCGTGCCCATCGGCAAACTCATGATTGAACAGTACCTTAAGGGGAAGCTCTCGCCCGAAAGCGAGGCGCAGGCTTCCGAAATCCAACAACGACGCATCTTCTATGATAACCAGCAACGCTAGTCTTCACAAATCGGTCGACTGGGTCATCATCGCCCTCTATCTCGCCCTGCTCGTCTGCGGATGGTTCAGTGTCTGCGGAGCCAGCTACACCTACGGAGAGCCCGACTTCCTCGGCATGGACACGCGGGCAGGAAAGCAGCTCCTGTGGATCGGCTGTGCCCTCGGCATCGGCTTTGTGCTCCTCATGCTCGAAGAGAAGCTCTACGACCTGCTCGCCTACATCATCTACGGCGCGGTCATCCTCCTGCTCATCGCCACCCTCTTTGTCGGCAGCGACATCAAGGGCTCCCACTCCTGGATACGCCTCGGCGGCGGCATCAACATCCAGCCTGCCGAGTTCGCCAAGGCAGCCACCGCCCTCGCCCTCGCCAAGTTCATGAACACCTACGGCTTCTCCCTCCGCCGCCGGCGCGACTTCCTCTGCGTCATGGGGCTTATCTTCCTGCCCATGGCAATCATCATCCTGCAGGAAGAGACCGGGTCCGCCCTCGTGTTCTTCTCCTTCTTCCTTATGCTCTACCGCGAAGGCATGACCGGCGCGTTCCTCTTCTCGGGCGTCTGCGCCGTGGTCTACTTCATCGTCGGGCTGCGTTTCTCCGACGTCATGCTGGGCAACATGCCCGCCCCCGTCGGCAAGTTCGTCGTGCTTCTGCTCATCCAGCTCTTCACCGCGGGCATGACCGCCGTCTACACCCACCGGCGCGACGTGGCGGCATGGATGGCAGGCGGTTCCGTGCTGCTCACCCTGCTGACGCTGCTCTTTTCCGCCTACGTCATCCCCTTCGACCTGACGTGGGTGCAGCTGGGCATCTGTGTCCTGCTGACGCTGGTGCTCGTCTACTTCTGGCTGCGTGAGCATCTGCGGAACTTCCTCTACATCACCTTCTTCACCTTGGGCTCGCTGGTGTTCTTCTACTCCAGCGACTTCGTCTTCGCCCACGTCCTCCAGCCCCACCAGAAGGTGCGCATCGAGGTCGTGCTGGGCATGAAGGACGACCTCTCCGGCGCCGGCTACAACGTCAACCAGTCGAAGATTGCCATCGGCTCCGGCGGGCTCACCGGCAAAGGCTTCCTCAACGGGACGCAGACCAAGCTTAAGTACGTCCCCGAGCAGGACACCGACTTCATCTTCTGCACCGTGGGCGAGGAGCAGGGCTTTCTCGGAGCCTCCGCCGTGCTGCTCCTTTTTCTTGCCTTCATCCTGCGCCTGCTCGTGCTGGCCGAACGGCAGACCGACCGCTTCGGGCGTGTCTACGGCTATTCGCTGGTAGGTATCTTCCTGTTCCACCTGTTCATCAACATCGGCATGGTACTCGGTCTGACGCCGGTCATCGGTATCCCCCTCCCGTTCTTCAGCTACGGCGGCTCCTCGCTATGGGGCTTCACCATCCTGCTGTTCATCTTCATCCGTATCGACTCCGCGAGGAAACGATTCAATTGACAATTGACAATGGACAATTGACAATTATCGTGCGTCGTGGGAACGATTCCACAAGGCGGCGAATGTAGGGGCGACCGGTCTGGTCGCCCGGTCCAACAAACATCAATTGACAATGGACAATTGACAATTATAGTGCGGCGTGGGAACCGTTTGGCAGCGTCGCAAGGAACGATGCATCGGGGAGGGAATGTTTTGCGGACGGGGAGGAACGTTTTTATCATTTTGTCAAAACGTCAAATGAATCGCCTGAGAAGGACCTTCCTTGCATCCAACTACGAGTTCGTGAGCAAAGAAGGCATTCTCGGGCGATTCGCTAAATACACCTTGACGGCTATTCCGTTCGTTCCCTGTCTTTCTGTCTTCTTTTCCTTCCTGTTTGTTCCTTTCCGTCGGTCTTTTCACACGGACGGACGCAATTTCACACATCCGGAATCGTGCTCCTTGGGACGCTAAAAAATGAAAACGGATGGCTGTTTTCGTACGGACGAACGACTACGACGGTGCGGACACGTCGGTACGGTGGTACGGACACGTCCGTACGAAGCTAGTCACCGGTGCTTTCGACCGTGGAAAGGAGGGCGGCGGATGCCTTTTTTGCGTTAGAAACGGTATAATTATGTGAACATAGGTTTATTTCAGCACGTTTGGACGGACATTTCTTAAAATATTTAACGCGCTATTTTCTAATTGGGACGATTTTGCGAAAATACGCGTTATCTGAAAACGCCAAATCAGGAAATTATGATGTTAAAACCGGCAAAACGGTATCATTGTGACAGACCAATCCTGGAGAAAATGTAGGGGCGAGCGGTCTGCTCGCCCAGTCCAATAAACTGGTGCGTCCCGTCCGATGAACGACCACGCCCGGACAGGCAAACAACCACGCCCAATCTATCCAACCAATGTGTTTACTCCAACAAATAAGCGTGCCCGGACAAGGCAGTCAATCCGTTCTAACGGGAGATTGGCAGTGGGAGAGGTACCATGCTTCCGTCCGCCAAAAAAACAGAGACACAAAGGCGGGGAGGGATGTGCCTGCTCCCGACTTTGTGTCTCTGTGTCCGGAACGTCCGCTTGACGGACGCCGGAGGTTATTTCTTCCCTTCCATCGCCCGTTCGATGAGGCGCGACAGGTAGGTGTAGTAGGCGCGGTCCTGAGCAGGGCCTTGCTTCAGTGCGTTGTCCACCAGGGTGCGGACCTTCTGGGTGTACTGGAAGCGGTAGCGGCTGGAGAGGTCGATGGACTGCGGCCAGATGTCGCGCAGCTCGCCGTAGCCGTTGCCGAAGTTGCGGTGTATCAGCGACAGGTGTGCCGACTCACGCTCCGGGGTCAGGCTGCACAGGTGGTCGGAGTGACGTTGCAGGAAGGCCTCGAACGCCGGTTCGTCGTCGTGCAGGCTGAGTGCCCCCGGGCTCGTACGGATGGAGCGGACCGTGGAGAGCAGCATGTCGGCGAAGAGCAGCTGCAGGTCCTTGTCCGTCTCGCTCAGCGTGTCGCCGCGCAGCGTCGGTCCGAAGACGTCCTGATAGAGGTCTTCGAGATACTCTGCCGGGTGGTAGGACGTGGAGTCGGCGTAGTAGGTCAGTGCGACCTGGTTGATGCGCCGCATCGTCTGGTGGGCAACCTGCTGCTGCACGAGGCGGTAGATGCGTCCGGTGAGGTAGAGCTTCTGCTCCAGCTCCGGCTGCTCCAGGTCGGAGAAGGTGCGTGCCTGGTGCAGCAGCCACTGCACGGACTCGCGCTGTTTCTCCTTGGGCACCACGCGGAAGCGCGGTTTGCCGGACGACTCGGAGGTGGCATAGAGGTACATGCCGCCGACGTTCATCATCACGTGGCTGATGTAGTTGAACCCCTGGTAGGCAATCTCCTCATAGAGCTTCGCCTTGCGCTTGCTGTTGTCCTCGCCGCTGACCCACTCGTCGAGGTGGGAAGCGATGTAGGCGAGGTTCCGCATGCCGTAGGTCGCCGCCTTCACGGGGTCGTCGCCCAGGTCTTCCTCCAGGGCGGACGGGTCGATGCGCTTGTCGCCCATCTGCTGCATGACGTAGCGGTAGTGCGGGTCGTCGGCATGGCTCTCGACGAGCTGGTTGAGCCGCTCGGCATCCTTGCGGTAGTCGTTGCCGGGCCAGTAGCGGTAGGTCCACTCCAGCATGTAGTCGTCGTAGGCGCCGGTGACGGGCGGTTCGAGGGCGACGCCTTCATCGCCGGGCTGGGCGATGTAGTTGAAGCGGGCGTAGTCCATGATGGAGGGGGTGGTGCCGTACTGCTGGGTGAACGCGGCGTCGCGCAGCGAGTCGACGGCAAAGGAGGACGAGGCTGCCATGTTGTGCATGAAGCCCAGCGTGTGTCCCACCTCGTGCCCGATGACGTACTCCAGGATGTGGTTGAACATGTCCTGGGGAAGCTTGCCGCTGCGTACGCGTTCATCCACCTGTGCCGTCTGCACGAAGCGCCAGCTGGTGATGAGCGAGGCCACGTTGGCATAGACCATGACGGAGGCGTTGATGATTTCGCCCGTCCGGTAGTCTACCCACGAGGGGCCCATGGCGTTCTCGGTGGCAGCGCGGTCGTCGCCGAAGTAGGTGTAGTTCCACTTCACGAGGAAGTAGTCATACTCTCCGAGTGTTGCCGGGGTGAAGAGCACGCCCTTGTCGCCGGGCTGTGCCACGTAGTTGAACTCCGTCTCGTCCATCACCGAGGGGGCGAGCCCGTGTTCGCGGGTGAACTTCGCCGAGCGCAGTGACTCCACGTCGTAGGCGGACGAGGCGGCGTCGTTGTCGAGGAAGCCCAGGATGTGTCCCGTCTCACGCATGACGAGGTAGCGCAGGGCGGCATGGATGTTCTCCGCGGTGGGTTCGGCGCGCCGGGCGCTCTCGTCGGCGGCAGCCGTCAGCACGAACTTCTGCTGGGCGATGAGCTGCCCGATGTTATTGCTGACGATGAGGGTGGCGTGGTTGATTTCGCCGGTGGAGGGGTTGGCGCCGAAGCTGCCCTGCACGGTCTGCCCGATGGAGGGGGAGTAGCGGATGCTCGACACGGTGTAGTTGTCGATGTCGAAGTCTTTCCGCGTCGTCGGGTAGTCCTTCACCTCGATGGCGCCGAGGAAGCCTGCCGCCTCGAATGCCTTGTTCCACTCCAGGATGCCTTCACGCACCGCCTGTTTCCAGTCGGCGGGGAAGTCGCGGTCGAAGTAGAGGGTGATGGGGCGCACGGGGCGCGACTTCTTTCCGGCGAGGTAGGCAGCCTTGTCGGCGGGGACCAGGTTCCAGCGTTGGGTCCAGTACTGTGCCTGGATGCCCTCGGCGTAGTCGGGCAGCTTCAGCTTGCGGTTGTAGGCGATGCCCAGGCGGCTGTCGGCGATGCGCGGCAGCATCCGGCTCTCGGGCAGTCGGCTGAGCGTGAAGTTGACCTCGGCTGACACCGGGAGGTTGGATGCCACGGTGAGGACTCCTGCCAGGGTGGCGTTGAGGAGGTAGTTCATCTCGGTGCGCACCGTGCAGTTGGTGTCGAACGCCTTGAGCTGCTTGACGTAGTTCAGCTCGTTCTTCGGCTGCGGGGTGACGACGTAGGGGTCTACAATATTCGGTACGATGGGAATCATGCTGTTGGAGGCGGTCACGAAGGGGCTGAGGTTGATGACCACGGCAGAGCTGTCCTTGTTGAACGCCTCGATGTTGAACTTCGCCATGGACGCCCCGGCATAGTGCAGGGCGGAGACGGACTGTTCGTAAGCCTGGTTGTAGGGGTTCACCAGCACGGCGTTGACGGACTTCATGACGATGGCGCTGTCTTCCATGGCAAAGCGGAAGTGGAGCGGCTCGGTGTTGGTCTTGCCGACGGTGAGGATGGTGGGTTCGGAGGTGGCGGCGATGGTGGTGCTCAGCATCAGCTCCTTGCCCAGTTCAGCCACCGGATACTCCAGGTAGACCTTCTTGTCGATGAGGTAGAGGTTGGCGAATTTCCCCTTGGCGGAGACGACGGTCTTCCCGTCGAAGAGCCGTTCGTAGGGGGTGAGTTTCTTCTGTTCCTTCTTCTTGGCTTCGGTGCTGTCTTTGGCTGCCGTCACCAGCGAGTCTTTTGCGGCTGTCCGGGTGCGGTTCGCGAAGGCGGAAGTGCCTGCGAAGAGCATCGCCAGTGCCAGTACCCACACGTGGGGGTGCAAGTTCAGGTTCATGTCTGTTGTTGTTTAAATGGATTGATGTTCTTGCAAATAGAAAGACATCCGGATGTAGAGGAAGGCCGCTTGCCTGCGGTCGGTCTCTCTACATCCAAGTGTCTCAGGCAGACAGGCGGAAGCCCGTGCGCCGTGGTTGTTTCCGTTCCGGCTGTTCTCCGGACGGGGCGGGTCAGTCAAGCGGACGGTAGGCTACCTGCTTGATGCTGCCCGTGCAGTTCTCTGCCTTGTAGAGCAGTGCGGGACGCTCGATGCGCGAGATGTCGTAGACGAAGATGCTGCCCGGCTTCTCCGCTCCCGGTGTCTCCATGCCGACGATGAGTTTGTAGCCGTCGGGCGAGAGGGTCAGGGAGACGATGGAGCCTTCCTTGTCGAGCGTGAGGAGGGGCGTATTCTGTTCGGGGAACTTGGCTACGGGGACGTAGTGCGCAAAGATTTGCTTGCCTACGGCATAGAACAGGAACTCCGTGTTCCGTGCCACGGCGAGGACGGGCCGCTCCTTCAGTCCGGGGATGGTGACGTTCTCCAGTGCCGGCGTAAAGTCGACCTTGTTGTTGGCTCCCGGGTCGAAGTAGTAATACTTGCACTCGCTGAGGTCTTTCTTCTGGAACACGCTGACGACCTTCCAGCGTCCGGGTCCCGAAGCGAAGGAACCGAGGTAGTCGTAGTCGCCCAGCTCGTTGTAGTAGCTGAACTTGCGGAGGTCGTTGAAGCCGAAGAGGGCGCCTTTCTTCTTGTCGAAGACGACCACGCCGTCGCGGTTGTACAGCGTCTGTGTCGCCGTGACCAGGAGCTTGTCGTCAATCTCCGTCCCGGCGAGATGCTCTTGTCCCACACCGAAGTTCCCGATGCCTTGGCTTTCGTAGTTGGCAGCCCAGATGCGGTTGCCCTGCTTGATGAGGACGTAGCCCGAGCCGTGCTGGAACTCGGTGTCCGCCTTCCAGTCGTCGATGACAGCCGTCACGGGCGAGCCGTAGGACACTTCGTTGAAGCTCTTCTTCACAATCATGGAGTCCGCCTGTACGCGGTAGAACTTGTTGGGGTTCTTGGTGGCGATGTAGAAGAGGCTTGCCTCCTTGCTGACTTTCCCTTCGGTGAAGCGACGGGTGTTCAGGTAGTAGAGGGCCGTGGGCTCCTTGCCGAGCGGGAAGGAGACTTCGAGGTTCTCCGCGCCGAAGGCGTCATAGACCACCTTCTCGCCCTTGAAACGTTCGCTGACGTAGGTGACCACGGTCTTGCCGTCCCGGGTTGCCAGGGCATAGACGCCCTCTTCGTAGGGGAAGTGCACCTTGACGGTGAACTGACGGTAGACGGTGTTGTCGGCGTTCTTGATGGTCAGGCGTCCGGGGAAGATGCCGGAGTCCTCGCACACGTAGTCGAGTTTCTTGTCGGTCGACACCACTTTGCCGCCGATTTCCCACGTGTAGCTCACGTCCTTCTGGAGGGGAGCCTGGGTGATGTCGGGAGCGGTGAGCGAGAGTGTTTCCATCTTCTCCTTGTCATATTGCTCCTGCAGTTCCGATTGCAGCTGAATCTGCGCCATGGGGACAGACCCGAACTCCTTGGAGTCGTCGTTGATGCACGACACGAATGCCGGTGCGAGCAGCAGACCGGCGAGGAGGGTTGATAGGATTCTTTTCTTCATAGTGCACGGTGTTTTTAGTTCTGATAGGCGGGGCCGAAGGTCTGTTCATACTCCGGGTGTTCTCTGAAATACTCGACTACTTTGGGGAGTGTCACTGTCCAGTCGTAGGTGTAGCTCATCACGTAGTTCAGCTTGTCCGGATCCATGTCATAGAACTCCAGCCACTTGAGGTACTTGATGCTGGTGTATGGGCCCCAATAGTAGTCCCGATAGCTGAAGCCGGGTATTTCGAAGTCCCACCATGCCGGTTTGGCAAGGAAGTCGTTCATCTTGATGGTGATGGAGTTGTTGAATGCCTTTTCGGTGGTATACTCGTCGGTGGGTTGCAGGTTCAGCGTCAGGAAGACGTTGCCCAGCGAGTCCTTGGGCAACCCGGCACGCAGGACGGTCAGCGGGATGTAGGCATTGACCGAGTCGGTGTTGAACGCAATCTCGTCGGGCAGCTCATATTGGGTGCCTTTCTGTGCGGTTGAGGCGGGGTCTACCTCCAGCTTCAGCCGGATGGGGGTGGCGGCTTTCGGTCCCATCATGCGGACGGGGATCAGCAGGACCCGGGTCTGTTCGTCGATGCCCGACAGTGCAAAGGAGCAGGAGCGCACGGTGTCCTTCTTGTCGAAGTAGGCGCGTCGCATCCCGGTGTAATAGCCTTCCTCGCTGAAGGTACCGTCGTAGGTGATGCCGTCGCAGGCAGCCAGCAGGACGGCCAGTACCGGGAGTAGCAGTGTGTAGTATATCGTCTGTTTCATCATTATGATTCGTTTGAGTGTTTCCTATTTGTTCGTGTTGCCAAATTCCTCTTCCTTCTGCGGCCACGGGAGGTTGAAGATTTCGTCGGACGGTTTCACTGCCGTTCCCAGGACGGAGGTGAAAGGCAGGTTGTAGTGCTTGAGGGCGAAGAAGGCCTGTCCCTCGCCGGACATCTCGCGCATCCGTTCGCGGAGCAGTTCCTGCATGAGGTGTGCCTTGGTGTCGACCTTGCTCTCCAGCACGTCGGCAAGTCCGCGGCTGGCACGTACGGCATTCAGTGCGGCAATGGCTCCGGCCTTGTCGGTGTCGTAGATGGATTCGCAGAGGATGTAGTACATCTCCGGCAGGCGGAGCATGCACAGACCGTTCATCTTGTCGTCCTCCGAAGCCACGAGGCGGGTGAACTGGAACACCTTGCCCGAGGCGAAGTAGTAGCGGGCGTAGCGGATGTCCGGGCTGAGGTTGGCCTCACTGAGCTCATAGAGCTCGTTCAGGTCCCGTCGGCCCTGCATGAACGTGCCTTCGTTGTAGGAGTCGGGCACGAATACGTCTGCCACGTCCTTGCTGAGGGCAGCGGTGTAGAGACCGAAGATAAGTTCCTTGTTCTTCTCGTTGTCGGCAGGGAAGCGCTTCACGGCGTTCACGCCTTCCGTCGTGCCGTTGGCCAGCTGGAAGTTGTCGGTGCTGCCGATCACCAGACGGGCGTAGCGTGCGGCCTCCTCGTTCTTGCCCATGGCATGGTAGACACGTGCCTTGAGCGCATAGACGGCGTACTTGTTCATGTGCATGTAGCGCAGCTTGGCATAGACGGAGTTCAGGTCCGTGCGGTCTGTCGTCACATGGTCGTCGTCCTTCAGGGCTTCCTCGGCGGTGGTGAGGTCGGCAAGCACCTGCTCGTATGCCTTGTCGAGCGACAGCAGTTCCTTCAGCTTCAGGTCGTAATGGAGCGAGTAGGGGATGCCGTCGCGCTTGGTCGAGCGGATGTAGTCGTCGGCAAAGAGGCGCAGGACGTCGAAGTGCATGTAGGCACGCAGGGCGTAGGCCTCGCCCTTGATGAGCGTGATGTCGGGGTCGGTCAGCGCGGTCGACTCGGCGTGCTCGATGATGTTGTTCACATAGGAGATCTCCTGGTAGAGTGCGCTCCAGATGTTGTCGATGACCTCGCGTACCTCGGCGACCTGGTAATTGTACTGTCCCGCCTTGTAGCTGAGTTGCCCCGGTGAGGCATAGACGAACATCTGTCCGATCTGGTCGGTGAAGCCCCACGAGAGTTGTTGTCCGTAGAGTGGTTTGGATGCCATGGTCGCATAGGCTCCATACATCGTTTCTCTGAATCCCTGTACATTGGCAAACTGCTTGTCCTCCTCGACTGTCCCTTTCGGGTTGACATCCAGGAAGCTTTCGCAGGACGCGGTGAGGAGGGAGAGCAACAAGTATAATGGAATAAATAGTCTTTTCATTGTAGGACGCGTTTTTAGAATGAAACTCTGGCTGAGAACTCAACGGTGCGGGCGTAGGGATAGGTCAGACCGCGCTCCCGCTTTACGGACGAGATGTAGAACAGGTCGTTGGTCATCAGCTCCAGGCGCAGGCGGTTGATGAAGCATCCCGAGAGCTGCTTCGGTGTGAACTCATAGGCGAGGGAAGCGGACTTCAGCTCGACATAGTTCTCGCTCTCCACGAAACGGCTGGTCTGGTCGTGCGGGCTGCGGTCGGCAATGTTCTTGAAGCGTGCTTCGTCGCCGGGATGTTTCCAGCGCGACTCCAGGACACGTACGTCGGCGTTGTGTTCCGGATTGGCACTCTCCACACGCGACACGAGGGTCTGGTTGTAAGTGACTGCACCGAACGAATAGCCGAACTGGAGGTTGAACGACAGCTGCTTCCAGGTCAGGTAGGACCCCATGCTGCCGTATGCCCACGGGGTGGTGTCGCCGAAGACGACCTTGTCGCGTGAGTCATAGTCGAACGTGTAGCTGCCGTCGCGCTTGATGAAGACCTCCTTGCCCGTTGCCGGGTCGATGCCTGCCGACGGAACCACCTTCAGCACCGTGAGTGACTGTCCTTCCTCGTAGAGGGGCAGCGGAGCGAGGATGGGATTTCCGTCCTCGTCTTTGGTCGCGGCGGCATTCTTCTCGTTGAGAGCCTGCAGGGCGTTACTGATTTTCTTGATTTTGTTCGTATTGTGCGAGAAGTTGAGCGACAAGCCCCAGTACCAGTCCTTGGTGCGGATGGGGATGACGCGCGTCTGGAACTCCAGCCCCTTGTTCTCCAGCGAACCGACGTTCTCACGGGCGGTGGCCACACCGATGGACGGCGCCTTGGTCACGTCGAGCAGCAGCTGGTCGGTGTTCTTGATGTAATAGTCGAGCGAGAGGTCCCACCGTCCCTTGAACATGGTCAGGTCCACACCGACGTTGGTCGTGAGGGTGCGCTGCCATGTCAGGTCGGGGTTGCCGATGGTGATGGGCACGGAGCCGATGCCCTTGTAGTAGTCATACTCTCCCTTGTATTGGTACGTGGTCATGGCCTGGTAAGGCGAGAAGCTCACGTTGCCGGTGTAGCCCACGCTGGCACGCAGCTTGAGCAACTCCACAGGGACACCCTTCATGAAGCTCTCCTTGTGGATGTTCCATCCGCCGCCGACACTCCAGAACGGTGCGAAGCGTTTGTTCTTTCCGAACTTCGACGAGCCTTCGTAGCGGTAGATGACGTCGAGGAAGTACTTTTCGTCCCACATGGTGTTGGCGTTGACGAAGAAGCCGACGCTGCGCTCGATGCCGTCGCTGCCGGTCGGTGCTCCGTCCACGTAGCGGGAGGCAAAGGCAGGGTGAGCCAGCTTGTCGGAGAAGTAGCCGGTGGTGCTATAGGTGGCGTCGTCAGAGTCTGAGGCATCCACGTTGGCTCCACCCATCGCGCTCAGGTAAAGCTTCTTGTATACATATTTATTATAGGACAGCATCAGCTTGCCGGAGTAGTCCATCGACTTGCTGTTGTCTTCGTCCATCTTTCCGCGCAGGGCGGCCGCCTTCTTCAGTTCGTCTTTCGAGAGCGGAGAGGTGAACGAGCGTCCGTCATCCTTGTGCTTGGTGAACGAGAACATGGCGTCCAGGCGCAGCTCGGGCTTTATCCAGACGCGCAGGTCGGTGTTGTTCATCACATAGAACTGTTCCCTCTTGCGGAAGCTGCCGATGGAGCCTTCGTAGAGCGGGTTTATCTGCTGGTAGGAGAGCTCGGGCTTCAGCGTGCCGTCCGCATTGTAGGGATCGTCGTAGGGATTGAGGTTGACATATTGGCTGAACGAGCCGAAGGGTGACTCCTCGTTCTTGACGTTGTTGATGGTTGTGGAGTTGGAGATGTAGAACCTCTGGTCGAGGTCGTATGACAGCTTGAAGTTGAGCGTCAAGCGTTCGCGTCCGGAGTATTTCACCACACCTTCCTCGTTGCCGTAGCGCACGCCCACGGAGTAGCGGGCATACTCGTCGCCGCCTTCCATGCTGAGGTTGTGGTTCTGGGAGACACCGTTGCGCAGCGGTTTTGACATCCAGTCGGTGTCCAGTCCGCCGGCGACGAGTGCCTGCCGTTCGGCATAGAGCTGGTCGAGCCGGTATTGGTCGAGCAGGTCATCGGACGTGCTCGTGTAGAGTCCTGCCAGCCGTTCGTATTCCAGCTTCTGGCGGGCGTCGAGCAGGTCATAGTCGCTCAGGTCAGGGGTAGAGAGGCGGACGGTCCCGCTGTAGTTGAAGCGCAGCTTACCGCCTTGCAGGCTGCGGGTCGTGATGACGATGACGCCGGCAGAAGCCTTTGCACCGTAGAGTGCCGAGGCAGCGGCATCCTTCAGGACGGTCACCGTCTCGATGTCGTTCATGTCCATGTCATAGACATAGTCCACATCCACGATACCTCCGTCGACCACGAACACCGGCATGTTGGCAGAGCCTTCAAAGCTGGCGCGTCCGCGGATGTTGATGTCGGGGCGGGTGTTGGGGTCGGAACCCATGTTGTTGTTCTGCACAATCTCCATGCCCGGCACGAAGGCGGCGATGCTCTCGAACACGTTCTTCGTACCCACGGAGAGCAGTTCCTCTCTCTTGACGGTGGCCTGTGAACCGGTGTAGCTGTTCTTCTGCTTGGCAATGAAGCCGGTGACTACCACCTCGTTCAGCTCGCTCACGTCTTCCGCCAGGGTGATGTCCAGCGTTCCCGGCTTGGTGACCCGCACTTCGCGTGACTTGTAGCCAACGTAGAAGAATTGCAGGATTTCAGGGAACTGCAGGTTGTCTGTGGGGATGCTGAAGTTGCCGTCGAGGTCGGTCGTTACTCCTTTCTTCAGAGACTTGATCATGATGGACACTCCGATCAGGGGTTCCCCTTTTTCGTCGCGGACAGTACCCTTGATCACCTGTTTCTATTGCTGCTGTCCTTGCAGGACGGCCGAAGTCTGTTCCACTGAGCTTGTATGAGTCACTGCGGCTGCATGGACGGGAGGAGTGCCGACCATCCATGTGGCTAGAGCAAGCGTCGACAAGTACAGATACGGACGGAACGTCTTCGTTTCTCTTTCTCTTTCTCTTTTTGTCATCTAATTCTAGAATGGCTTAGGTTCATTAAATGGGTTAATACTCTCTGTTAATTGGGAAGAATGGTTTGGGTTAATTTTTAGTTTCTCCTGACTCTCCACACATTCATCATGTGACAAATACATTTAAAAAATCGGACTTTTCGTTTCTTAACATCGGGAATCTGTGCCCTATCTTGTTCTATTGTGCTTTTTTAACGTGGAATCGTTGTTCGTTGTTCGTCGGTTGGTCGTTTGAGGTGGACATTTGTCTCGGTCAGGAGTTTTCCTGTCGCTCTTTGCGGTATAGGCGACAGGTGTTTCTGGAATAGGTAGCGGCAGGTGCCGGACTGATGGGAGAGGGAGCGGAAAGTGGGGAAGGCGTAAAGTGGCTTCCGCTGAACAAAAACGGTAGGGAAAAGGGGGAATCAGTAAAGGCGGATACCGACGTCGGTGATGCCTGTCAGGTAACGGTCCTGCAGGTGATGGGCAATCTTGACGGTGGGGGTGAAGCCGGCAGAGAGGGTAAGGTCGGGGAGGGGAAAGCTCTTCTGATAGAGGTTGTTGATGCCATCTCCGTCGAAATGGCCGTTCGGGTCGGTCAGGACACACTCGATGGTGTCGGTCCGGAAGGTGAGCGAGTCGACGGTGTTCCGGCTGACGACCAGCCATAGGGAGCGGTAGGGGAAGTCGCCCGTGTGGCGTACTTCGATGCGGGCATGATAGTGCTGAGGCTCCGTCTGCCGGGGGAGCGTGAAGAGCAGGGTGTCGCCGCGTTTCCATCCGTTAGTCGGCAGACTCTGGAAGGCATGGTACCCCCGGGGTGCATGACAACCTGCTGCCGACAGCAGTGCCGCCGGCAGCAGGAAGAATAATTGTATGAACTGTTTGCAGGAGCGTCTCATTGGGGATTGTTGTCTGGGTTGGGACGGGCATCCTGGGGTGCCTGGGGCGCTTGTCCCTGCGGTCCCTTGTTGCCCTCTTTCGGCGGACGGTTGCCGTTGTTGTTGCGTCGCTTGGGGTTGTTACCCGGCTTGCGTTCTCCGCTGGCAGCGGCGGCAGGTTGCCTGTCTTTGCCCTGGGGCTTGTTCCGGGCTTCACCTTGGGGCTGTCTGTTCCTGGGTTCACCCTGCGGCTTGTTTCGTGCCTCGCCCTGGGGTTTCTTGGGTTCTCCTCCCTTCTTGTTTTCAGCGGAAGAGGCGTTTTGCTTTCTCCCTTCGGCATTGGCGGACGGTTGGTTGCCGGCAGCCTGGGCACCGTTCTTCTTCTTTTTCTTGTTCTTCTTGCTCTTGTCGAAGCGGGTCAGGCTCTCCTGCTCCAGGAGGTCGATGGACCGTTTGCTTTCGGCGACGGGAGTCTCTTCAAGCAGGCTGTCCGGCTTGGCTCCGTTGCGGTTCATGTTGATGACTTCGAAGGCGCGTCTGCCGGTGATGGTCACCAGGTTGGCGGCGAAGTTCTTGTCGGTGGAGTAGGAGACCAGTCCCTTGAGGATGTCCGACTTGAAGTAGTAATAGGTGCCGTCCTTTGTCTCCAGTGTAATCTCACGGGAAGGCATACGTTTGGCACTCTCGACGTAGGCATCCACCTCGTAGTTCATGCAGCACTTCAGCTTGGCACACTGTCCGGCGAGCTTCTGCGGGTTGAGCGAGATGTCCTGGATGCGTGCGGCGTTGGTAGATACCGAGACGAAGTTGGTCATCCAGGTGGCGCAGCACAACTCCCGTCCGCAGGGACCGATACCGCCGATGCGTCCTGCCTCCTGACGGGCGCCGATCTGCTTCATCTCGATGCGTACGCGGAACACCTCGGCGAGCACCTTGATGAGCTGGCGGAAGTCCACACGTTCGTCGGCGATGTAGTAGAAGATGGCCTTGTTGCCGTCGCCCTGGTATTCCACGTCGCCGATTTTCATGTCGAGGTTGAGGCTTGCGGCTATCTGGCGCGAGCGGATCATCGTGTCGTGCTCCTTCGCCTTTGCCTCGGCATACTTCTCCATGTCCACCGGCTTTGCCTTGCGGTAGATGCGGCGTATCTCGGCATCCGGCTTCAGGTTTGCCTTCCGCATCTGGAGCGGTACGAGCCGTCCCGTGAGGGTCACGGTACCGATGTCATGTCCCGGACTTGCCTCGACGGCGACGATGTCGCCTTTTTCCAACTTCAGCTTGTTGCTGTTCTTGTAGTATCCCTTCCGGGTATTCTTGAATTGCACCTCGACCATGTCGCAGACCTCGTCTCCTCCGGGGATGTCGGCGAGCCAGTCGTAGGTGTTCAGCTTGTTATCTTGTCGGCCGCATCCCTTGGCACATAGCCTGCCGCAGCCGTTTCTCAGTTTGAAATCCATAAACTTGTTGTTTTTAGGTGGCGTGAAGCCCTTCCCGTGGGACGGACGTCACTGTATTAATAGTACAATCATTTTCAAGGCAAAGTCGAAGAACACCATGCGCGGGTTGACGTTCTGTTCGATGTGCGTCTGTGCCTCCGCCAGCTCGTCGGTGATGCCCATCACGTTGCGCTCGTTGATGAACGGGGCAAACCGGATGGTGAAGTTCTCCTCCTCGCGGTTCATGTAGTTCATCTCCTTCCGGTGGAAGTTCGACACGAAGCTCTCCCGCACCATGCGCTGGCAGTAGGTCAGGAAGTCCTTCTGCCGTTCACGTCCCATGGCTGCCACGGTGTCGCTCCATTCGCGCATCTCCTTCACCTTGCGCTGGTATGCCAGGCGCATCAGGCTCACGAAGAGTCCGAAGAAGAGTTGGGTGTCTTCGCTCAGGTGGATGATTTCGAGTGCCTGTAGGTAACTTCCCTCCGCCAACCGTGCCGTCTCGGCTGCATCGGTGTCCTGAAGTCCGAAGCGGGCCTTCAGTGCCTCAGCAATCTCGGCATCCTCCAGCCGGGGAACATTGATGCGCTGTGTGCGGCTGAGGATGGTGGGCAGGATGCGGTCAGGCTCTTCGCTCACCAGCAGGAACACGGTCTGTGCCGGCGGTTCCTCCAGTAGCTTGAGCAACTTGTTGGCACACTCCACCTTCATCTTCTCGGGTAGCCAGATGATGACCACCTTGTAGCCTCCTTCGCTGGACTTCAGGCTGAGTTTGCGCACCAGCTCGTCGCTCTCTTTCACGAAAATCTGTGCCTGCTGGTTCTCGGCTCCCATGGCGTCGAGCCAGTGGTTCATGCCGAAGTAGGGTGTGCTGATGGCGAGTTCGCGCCATTCGCGTATATAGTCGTCGGACACCGTGTCGCCCCCTCCCTTCCGTTTGACCACGGGGAACACGAAATGGAGGTCGGGATGCGCCAGCTTGTTGAGCTTCACACACGAGGGGCAGGTCCCGCAGGCGTCCTCTTCCCCCCGCCGTGTGCAGAGCAGGAAGCGGGCATAGGCTATGGCAAGCGGCAGTGCTCCCGTCCCTTCCGGACCGGCGAAGAGCTGTGCATGGGGGACGCGTCCCTCGCGTACCTCCAGTCGCAGCCGTTGCTTGACTGTCTCTTGTCCGATGATGTCCTTGAAATACATAAAGTCTTCGGTTTAAAAGATTTGTTTTGCCACTTCGCGGATGCTGTTGACAGCCGACACCGTGTAGAAGTGGATACTTGGAACGCCGGCGGCAATCAGTTCGCGGCATTGTGCCACACACCATTCCACTCCCAGTGCGGCAGCTTCCTCGTCGGTCTTGCAGCGGACAGCTTCCGAGGCAAGTGGTTCGGGGAGGTCGACCTTGAACGTCTTCGGAATCATGTTGAGTTGCGAGAGTTTGGCAAAGGGCTTGATGCCCGGGATGATGGGGATGTCGATGCCCTCGCGGCGTACCCGTTCCACGAAGTCGAAGTATTTCCGGTTGTCATAGAAGAGTTGCGTCACGGCATATTCCGCTCCTGCCTCCACCTTCTTCTTCAGCCAGTAGATGTCCGACTCCATGTTGGGTGCCTCTTCGTGTTTTTCGGGGTAGCATGCCACTCCATAGTGGAAGGGTGTCCCGGTGACTTTGATGGGCGACCCGTCGACAAACACGCCGCGGTTGAAGTCGTTGATTTGTTGTTGCAGTTCGATGGCATGTGCATATCCGTCCACTTCGGGAGTGAACATGCTCTCATGGCGTGCCTTGTCACCGCGCAGCACCAGGAGGTCGGTGATGCCGAGGAACTGCAGGTCGAGCAATACATATTCCGTTTCTTCCCGGGTGAAGCCGCTGCACAGGATGTGGGGCACCACGGTGATGTTGTATTTGTTCTGTATGGCGGCAGCCACAGCAACCGTTCCGGGACGGCGGCGCAGGCGGCTGCGTTGGAAAAGCCCCCCGCCGAGGTCTTTGTAGACGTATTCGCTGCGGTGGGTGGTGATGTTGATGTATTTGGGGTCGAACTCGCGGAGCGTGTCGATGGTCTGGTAGAGTCGTTCAATGCCCGTCCCCTTGAGGGGTGGGAGAATCTCGAAAGAGAAAGCTGTCTTCTGGTGTTCCTTGATCAAATCGATAACTTTCATGCGTCGGTGTTTGTCGTTTGTTTGTCTTTAACGGGCAAAGATAATGAAACGCATGGGGTGTGACAAAACGTTTGCTGCTTTATTTTTGTGAGGAGACTGTCTTCATCTTTGGCTCTTTCCCATCCCTTTCCCAGGATTAGAGTTGTTCGATGTCTTCTTTAGTAAGTTGGGTATATTTCATAACTCAAGTTTCGGATTTTAAATTTATCTCCACCCAGAAACTCATGCCAGGATTTTCACGGAAGACATATCCAATTTTATCAATTATTCAAAGACTGTTTGTGTCAAGTTCTAAAATTCCAGGAACCCTTTATCGTCTGACAGCTGTCGGACAATTGTCTGACACGTGTCGGAAATTCGTTTGACAGCTGTCAGAAACTCATCCGACACGTGTCAAACGACAAAGAGTTATATCCGTTTGCAACGTACTTTTAGAGATTCTATAAGATATTTACAAATTAAATGAAAACCATAATGTTCCCAAGTTATAAGTTTTGTGATGGACAGTTAACTGACTATTCCGAAATGGAAAAGGAGTACCGCAAGAACGAGAATAATTATTATGCGTTATTGAAGTGATATGTGAAGGATGTGAAAGTGAAATGTGGTATGAATATACTTAGAATTATGACATTATTGTCTTATCGCAATAATATCAATCAACTGGCAGGATTAATAAATCTTTTATTTAACGTCTATGACAAATCTTCTATAAGCAGTAAGAGATGGAACACCATCATCAGTTAAAACTAATATAACATGGAAATTCTTCCCTCTTGCATCATCTGGTATAATGACCTTGCATTTCCCCATATTATCATAATTCAGGCTAACAGTTCTTTTATAGCTTCCTGGTTCATTATACACCATCCACTCATAATGCAAATCATCATTATCAGGATCGAACGAAGAAGATGCATCCAACAATAATGTTTCTCCTGCTGATACCTCAATATTGATATGATTGTAAGTAGAATCATTGTTTATAACAACTATTGGGTGATGATTGGCTTCTGAATATTCAGAAGTAGTTGTCCATATCATCCTTGCAGCAAAATCGTTCAGAATATGTTCCTTCCATTTATTTATAGCATTAACACCTTCTGGTGCACTAGCATACATATAGTATGTATCATACTGTGCTTCACTCTTACCAGATTTTTCTATAAAATCCATACCTCTTACACCTGCAACAGGTTCTTTTGAAAACCTTCCTCCCCATCCACCGTATGAGACACTGTCGGGCACATTTAATCCGTTAGCCAATACATAAAGGAAAGAAGGTGTATCTCCCTCAGCTGCCCATTTTCTGTCGGGATATGTTGCTCCGAACGGTTCTTTTGACTGCACATTCTCTGCTATCCACTCATCAGACGGACCACATCCGTAAACCTGAGTATTGCGTATATACTGTATTTCAGGAAAATGCTTTGCAATCCATGCCCCGGCATCGTCTTGTCCCAACACATCGTATATACGTATCTTAGCAACAAACCTCTTAAACTCCTCAGAAGTTCTACTTTCATGAACTTTCCATATTGCCTGAGCTATGGTATTCATACCACTCCATGCTAAAAGCCACACTGGTCGGGAATCACTCTGCTTATCGACAGCAGAAATAATGAGTTCAGAACCAGGAGAATCCTTTCCTTCGCCTACACCTGCCATGTTCGAAACAGCTTGCCCACGTTTCACAACAGATTTCAGATAATCAGCATCAGTAAAGCCATCGGAATGTTTCCTCAACATGGGCAAAACCATTGAATAACCGTCTACCACTTTTATAATTTCAGCAGTCCAGTCCGGACAATCTATCCATGAGGAGGAACTTATTATTCCCTCAATATCTACAACATCCGAACAAACCAAAAGATGTATCAATGATTGTGTGTCATCAGGATCTGCACCACCCAAATCGGTAGCCACAATCAATCTTTGTTTACATGATGTACTTTGGGCAGAAACTACAAAAGTACAAACTAAAGTAATAAATAAAAATAACAGCTTTTTCATATCCATATTATTTCATGCAGTAAATATAATAAAAATACCAGTCCGATGAAATGCTTGTTCACCTAGAACCGGTATTTAATAATAAACCTACTTTAATTAAAGAATCCCAAACTTATGAACAAGAATAACTTGAAAATACTTATTTACTCAAGTTTCGGATTTAGAATATTTCGATGAGAAGTAAATAAAAAAGGCTTTGAGAATTTCTGTATATAACAGAAATTGAGTA
>OBAR01000945.1_pt1 | contig 28438 bp, 29 predicted proteins | sample 1517911 | NCBI WGS metagenome assembly OBAR01 (sample SAMN04571709, study PRJEB22368) | human gut metagenome | biome: human gut; material: stool | host: Homo sapiens | place: Luxembourg | collected 2012-10-26
ACATGAAGCACCTGGAGGCGGCTCTGGACGACGCCTTCATTGCCGGCTGACTTCACTCAGCCGGAGTCTGCAAACAAATTTGCGCATAAATCTTGACGGCACCAAATGGTACAGTAAATTTGCGTGGTTTTTGAGGAAAAATGAGCCCGCTGCAACGGGGTGAAACAGGCCGGAGGACGTGCGTCCTCCGGCCTTCTGTTTGGGCTGTGATGTCAGGTGAAGCCGGTGAGATCAAAGTATCCGATCATTTTCGTGAGGTCACGAAAATGATCGTACCGGGAAGCGGCTCGACCGGGAAATCAGGGACTATATGCAGGATTCCCGATTCCAGCGATTCGAAATCTCCCATCCGATACACTGCACACAGGAGCCCCCTTTGCACTTTACGGAAACAAAAACGACCACGCCGGGCCACGCAAAGTCACACGGAACCGCATACGCCATGCACGGTTTGCAGAAGCACGGAAGGGTGAAATTCATTTGCGTGGGAGGAAGAATCTTTGCTATTTAGGCAAAGATTAAATCTGTCTGAGATTTTCAGGGATTTCTACAGGGCATTTATTTCCCATCTTCATTAAAATAAAGCATTTTGCCAGAAACCGGCTCTCTTTGGGGTTCAGTGTATTCAGTTCCATAAATCTTGCACCTGAACTTCTCCAATGATGCATCAATATCATCAAATACACTCTGAAATACCAAGGTGTTTGTATACCCAGAAGTTTTTTCCTCTCTTGAAGAAAAATACTTCTGATTTAAGGCAACCACTTTTGAAGCACATGCTGGCAGGTTTCCCTTGCCCTCTTTCAACAAATTAAAGTGATATGCTTCGGTTCTAAACTGAAGCACAATATCCACCAACTTATTATAAATTGCATCATATGCCTTTTGCCGAATACGCTTGTTACCTACAAGAAAATCTAAGTTGCCGTAGGCATTGTCAAATGCACCTAACTCTACAGAAGATGCCAACCGGTAGCTATCCATGCACCGGATAAATACTTCTTTGTATTTTTTTATTTCGTACTCATATATCGTGTCCAACTCCCGATCAACATCGGTGTTTTCATCAAAAGTGAGAACGGCTGATTCCTCATACCAAGATAATAATTTGTCTTTGGCTTCATGATGGACCTCTTTGTCTTCTGACAAGGCTGCAATTATCTTGTGCCATTCGTTTGACCGTTCTTCTGTAAATGCATCTATAATCAAATCATATGGAGCGTCTACTTCAAGATAATTAATCTTTCGCAATCTTTTCAAGACACTTGTTGCCTGAAGCCAAAACTCCTCCATGGCCTTTCGTTTTTCAACAAAATACTCTGTAAGCGACATGATAAATCCCAAGAAAGCACTTCCAAGAAAAGCCATGGAGATATCATAAAAAATGCAATTACCGTCCTTGCCAATGGCGAATGCACTCACTAAGGATATTAGTGAGATAACAAAAGTGATGATGGTCAGCCATTTCTTTGCTTTCATTTTTCATCCCCTTGCTATTACTCTATCGTTGCAGATTTTGGATAATCCTTCTGCTTATTTCTTCTCATCTATAATCCCATACAACTTCATCAGCTCGATGCGCTCTTTTGCCAGCTTGATGGAGCCGGATGCGCTGTTGTCCGCGCCGGACTGCTCTCCGGCGTAGTGAGCGATGCGCTGCACCCACGCCACGGGCAGCAGGTACGGGCGCTTTTTGAGGTACGGATAGCGCCGCTCCAGATACTCCCGCTTGGGGAACACTGTGCGCAGGACGCTGCTTTTCTCGCCGGTGCGACTGGCCTTGACGGCGTTCAGCGTCACGGTGGACGAGTGCAGCCGGGTGTAGTCGTTGGAGCCGTACACGCCGCCGCAGAGGGCATCGTGCAGCAGCGGCTCCACATCCACGTCGCTGTTCCACGGCGCAGGCAGGTCAGAGTCGATGCCCAGATACGTCCGGGCAATCCGGAAGGCCGCAGCGGCGAAGGTCGCCGCGTGGACCCCGGCGCACTGATCATGCAGGCGCTGCCAGTCGATCTGATCGTGGTATGCCTGCGCCCAGAGGCCGATGTCGCAGAACTGCCGCAGGCCGATGCCGCTGCGCACAAAGTGCTTGTAGGCGTGCAGAATCAGGTACAGCAGGTGCTCATGGGGCGGCATGGTCAGGAATCCGTCGATCTCCACGGGGGCGATGTCCACGAAGAAGTGATTCAGCTCGTCGTGGGTGTCCTCAGCGGAATCGAACAGATGGCGGTGCAGCTCGATGTAAAGCGGGCTGTCTTTTTTTGTGTAGGACACCTCGTCCGCCGTGGGCAGCTCATCGGCGGGCGTGTCGGTGGTCAGGCCGTTTGCAAGAAGCGCCTCATGGCAGGCGAAAAACTCGCTCTCCGGGATGAACAGGTCATCGTCCGCGCTGATGCGGTGATCCTTGAGCGGGTACAGGCGGCTGCAAAGCTGCCCCTTGACCACGACCGGGTGCAGTCCCGCAGCGCGGAGCTTGCGGTAGAGGTCGGCGAACTCCGCCGAGCGCACGGTCTGGCTCAGCACCTGTCCGATGACCTGCTGCTTGATGGCCGCGAACAGTGGGGCGTTCTCCCCTGCAGCGGGCGTCTTGCGGACGGCCTCGAAGAGGATGGGCAGCAGCTTCTGCTGGTTTGCCAGCGTGAAGATGGCAGGCCAGTCCACGGCCTCCGTGGGCAGCTCCCCGCCGGAGACGGCAGCCTTGGCGATATGCAGAAATTGCGTTTCGGTGGCAGTCAGGGTCATGGTCGTGGGCCTTTCCTTGTGTTTTTCCATGGCGTGGGCCAGCAGCAGCGAGGCCGCGCCGACGAACGCGCCCAGCGTGTTGCAGATCACGTCGTCCGTCTCCGCCATGCCGAGGGCGAAGCGGTACTGCGCGTACTCGATCCCCGCGCTGAGGATGCAGCCGGTCAGCGTTGTGAGGGAAATGCGGAGCCAGCGGTGCCACTTTCGCGGCAGGGCGTTGGACAGCGTCAGCCCCAGCGGAAAGAAGAGAAAGACGTTCATCAGCATCTCCCGGTAAAGCTCCGGCTGCTGCCGCGCGGCGGCGAGGGCGGCGAAGGGGGTGAGGACAAGTCCGGTGTTCCCCTCTGAACGGCTAAGTATGGTGGTATAGAGTATGGCTATCGCCATCAGAATGCTCAGAATGAGGTTTCCCCGTTGCCAATGGAGCGTCATATGAATTTTTGCAGCGCGACAGCCCCACAGCGCAAGCGCTGCGGCCATCAGGAAAATGATCAGTAGCGGGGGCTGCGCGTAAATGAAGTGAAGCATCAGTGTAGTTTCTTCTTTAGCGGTGCAATGATTCGATTCTTGAGAATATCCTCAAAGTATAGATATTCATTTTTCTTATGATATGCAATCCAAAACATAGCGTTGGGAACTATCGCTGTTATAACCATCATTATAACAAAACCGAGAATTGAAACTCCGGTCAAAAAAACGAATTTCCGAACTGCAAGCAAAAGAATCGAGAGCGACGCAACAAGCAGTAGCCTTTTTGCGTATTCACAGAAAAAAGGCTTTGCCGAGACACCGAATCCGTATTTGTGAAGAACAATTGGGTCATACCACAGATTTACTGCGGCACGAGACAAGAATGTTGCAAACAAGATTCCAAACACGCCCCAAATCTTGCCCAATGCAATCGACAGTACAATGTTTAGCCCTGCAACAATCAGTGGGCGGTACTTTCCATGCTTGAACAATCCTAATGTGGATCGGAAAACCCAAAGTGTGTTCATGTAGCCAGCCACAAAGAAATTGAGCGCAATTGCAAAACAAACCGGAAGTCCAAGTACAAATCTCGCCCCAGCCCACAGTCTTATAAATGGGTCGAGCAGAATGAGCAGTGCGATAAAGCTGAAGCCATACAGCCAGAAATTCAAAAATTCTATTTTTTTGAAGATCACATAACCAGACCTTCTATTTTCTGTTGCAAAATAATTCCCTAAGCTTCCCGTAATTGCCGCTGTAATCTGGCATAAGACGCTGGTAACAGAGTCACAAATCAGCGTATAATTTGAGAGTCGCCCTACCCATAACACTCCAACGACAGCAGAGATAATAATGTTATCAGTACCATTCAGGGCAACGTGACCAAGGCGGGAAATCACCAACGCCTCTGCATCCTTTTTTATTTGGCTTTTCTCAGAGTTATCCAGTATGGCAGCTCTACAAGATGCAATCTCCGGGTATCGTTTGTCTACGAGAAATGCCACATAAAGATTGACAAATACTGTCCCGCATAGTTGCACCAGAAGATAAAGAAAGTACTTTTTGAATATTAGCAGAAGTGCGATTTGTATTGCAGCCTGTCCAATGGTTGCAACATTCTGCACATTGGTTTTGATGTAATCTTTTTGGTCTGCCGAAAAAAGAGATGCTTTATAAGATGAAAGCCAATAAGAAATAACCGTATTAATCAGAAAGATCAGATAATACAGTGTCAGTCCGGGCACGTCCGGCTTATCCTTGATAATAATATCCAAGAACGGGACAACGCAAAGCCCTAAGCCCAGAATGACAAATCCAATCGTTCGGTAAATGTTCTTGTAATAGTGGAGCAACGCGGCAGTCTTTGAGTAAGCACGCTCTGCCATGGGCGCATACATCCGGTAGACCATCGCCGAGCCAAAGCCTAGTTCTGCCAATGAGAGTACCGTCAAGATATTGCTGTATAATCCGTTTACGCTGAGGTAGGCTTCATTGAGGCAATGGATAAAAATTGTGCGAACGACAAAATTCAGCAGGATTGTAAGCACGCGTCCCATAAATCCGCTGGCAAAGTTGAAGGCAGAGTTTTTTAGGCGGCTATTTTCCATGTTTTGTTAAATACTCCGATTTGCGCAGTGTGGATACGTCGTAATCATATTCCAGATTCAAATATATCATATTTTCCTTTTTTAGCTTATCATATGTTTCTCTATTGCGATACTTAATGATCCTGGCAGGATTTCCTCCAACTACAGCTAGAGGAGGTATATCTTTTGTCACAACTGCTCCAGCTCCCACAACTGCGCCTTCACCGATTGTTACGCCTGGCACAATTGTAACTCGGCTACCAATCCAGACATTGTCGCCTATACAAACCTTTTTCAGTACAAAACGCCTGTCATATGGCAAGGATTGCAGATCGGCGCTGTCATAATTGTGGTTAGCAGTCCAAATCTCAGCACCCCGGGAAATAATTACGCCGCTGCCAATGGTTATGCTGCCTTCACATTTCGCAAAGAAGTTCTCCCCAATCCATGTATCACTGCCAATGCTCAGTTTGTTTGGCGAACTGATGCTGTATCCCGCACATATGTACACATTTTTTCCTATTGCTGCACAATTTGAAAAGAATTTTCTCAGTTTACGGCGTTCACACAGCCCGGCAAACCATATATTGAATCTATTACGAAGGGTCATCATTCTTCTCTCCTAGTAAAGCGGACATCCCTTGCCGCGTATCACATGCCATGCATAACGAAGTGCAAATCGCCCTCGACGTATTGCCTTGTCTATTAATTTCTCCTCAAGGAAACACCGTATCGCCGATTCATAGCCATTCTCCTCGGCATAAGCATAGAATTCGCTTCTCAGCGGACTTTTACCCGCTGACTGCACTAAATTCATATTGTATTTTACGATTTTTTCTACGCTTGTCGGAACAATCATAAGCATGCATTTATTCAAACTCGCAAAACCCTTTTCAGTGTTAACAAGAACCGCCGAAAGCCCCTTGTTGTCATCTTCCGCAGTATGTTCAACTTCAGCTCCCCAAAAGTCACCCAAAACAATGTCACTCCCAGCCGCACAGTTGCGAAAATGGCACTGATAGCAAGCCGGCTTTAAAAAAATACTTCCTAAAAAGCCTTTCATGTAGGTGTCCGATCCTATCGTCTCTGCATACAAACGATGATTTGCAAACTTCATCCGCACCGAGCTATTATGCCACCCCTTTTCCTTATTCCGAAACTCCATTTCTTTCAGCCTTGAGCCGTATTTTTTTCCCTGCATGCCAATGTAAGTTTGCAGCATTTGATCACTAGGAATACCGTGGCATATCAGCTCAACAAGGAGCAGATTAGGATGCTTTCTTCCAATATAAGTCCGCAAGCCCGCGACCTGACAGGGGCATCCCGTAAACAGCACGTTCTTTCCTTCATCCAGCAACGTCTTAATCTGCCGAAAGCACATCCCCATATCACTTTGCGCATACTTTGACCCCATCATACGGTAAAGGTCCTTCTGCGTGTTGGATACAATGTGCTTTACATGAAAGTGATCGTCAAATACCGCACCGCAAATGTACCCGCCCTCAGATAAAATTTTGGATGCAAGCTCGTAGAACACTCCACCGGAACTACTTTTTCTTCGTGCTTCCTCGTCTCTGCTTCTTGCGGCAAAGGCAATGGGATAGCCGGATTCCGGTTCTTGCTTATCTGCCAATATTGGGCAAGATTTTTCGCAGCGGTCGCATCCAACACATCGACTATTGTCAATCGCAGGATACAGGAAATCCAGATAAAGCGTTTTGAAAGAGATTGCATCTACTGGACATGCATTGTAGCAGCTGCCGCATAGCGTGCACTGCTCAACAGATATGCGGTCAATCATTGCGCTTCACACTCCCCAACACCCGGTCAATATACGCCTTGGAACCGGCAATCTCTGCATCCAGACGGCGATGCACGCTGTTCCAGTCAATGTCAGACGGAACTGGGCTATCCGCAGAGAGGATACGCTCCGGAATCCCCAGCAAGGCGGTGAAGTCCCGCATCCGCGTGTTGATCTTTTCTGTGCGCTCCACCACTGCAAACTCCCGCTCAAAAATTGCGGAAAATGCCGTTGCATGAAATGAATTTGACAGCACAAAAGACGCCTGCCGCACCAGTCCCAAAAACTCCTGCGGGCCGCTGAGTGTAAAGCAGCGCTGGGCATACGGAAGGTCGAAGACCGAATAGATCTTCAATCCGCGTTCCCGCGCAATCTTTTCTGCCAACACTCGAACAGCAGGGCTGTTATCAAAATCATATACCAAAAGATACGGCTTTTCCGCTTCTGCCGGAAGCCGCGCCATGGATTCCCAATGCGCTTTATCCAAGAGAAACACCGGATCGAGGACGGTTTCTGCGTTCCGAATGCCTAACAATTGCAATATGGCGAGACCGGAAGTTTCCCGCACAGAAATATGATCAAATCGGCGCAGATACCGCGCTGTAACATCACACAGCTCCTGCGGGAATTTGTCCACAGCAAAGCTGGCTGCATAGGAAGCCCGAAGGCCATGCTGCACAAAATCCAGATAGAACGCAGGATCCTTCCCGTTTCTGAATAGCGGGTTCCAGATTTGGTCGCTTCCCGCGAAGTAAACATCCGCCTCCGGGGGATTGGCTGTTAAATCCTCATTGGATGCATACCGCCTCGTCAGCGTGAGATATTTTGCGGTAAACTCATCAAACACCTTTTTTCTCGGCAGAATACGCAGTCTGCCCGGCAGTTTCGCCAGAAGATATGCCTGCCGAAGAAACGGCTTATCATATTTTGGGTTGCCGACAATATCCAGCCGATAATGCTGAGACAGATAATCCGGCTTGTAGTCAATAATTCTGACGTCATGTCCCAGCGATTTTAAGTAAGTTTGCAGCGCATATGCCTGCAAGGATGCCCCGACGTTATACACATCGTGACAGGTAATCGTGCATATTTTCATCGTTTGGTCTCTCTCATAAATCGCCTTACCAGACGCCCGATCTTATTCTTTATCCGCACCCGTTTTGGCAGCCAGCTCATGGAATACCAGTGTATGGAGTATGTATTCTCCGTTTTGGTCAGCTTCCCTGTCACGCTATCCAGCGGGTTGAAAAAGTCCGCCGGGTAGACATGGATACCGGCTACGGTTTGCTCCTGCCCATTTCGGACAAGGCCGAAGCGTTCCATAACATCTGTGTTCAAATGCGGGCAGCCAACCGCATTCGTTGTGCCGTCTGCATTGGTGAAATGCAGCTTCTGATACTCCTCAATCATCGCCTGCACAACCGGATGATGCGGCACGGAAGCCATAACCTGTCCACTGTTGACAAACTGGTCGTTTTCAAATCCGATGAAGCCCTCGTCATCCATCAGCGGCACGATATCCCGCACGACCTCCACGTCGGTATCGAAGTACACGCCGCCGTACTGCTCCAGCACCAAAAGCCGCATGACATCTGACACAAACGCGTACTTCTTGGCAGCATACGCCTCAGCCATGAAGGGCATGGCAAGATAATCGCAGTTGTCCTCGTTCCACTCGCGGATCTCGAAATCCGGGCAGAATTTGCGCCAGCTGGCAATGCATTTTTTCGCCAGCTCCGGCTTTTCACCCCGGCCGAACCAGCAGTAGTGGATGATCTTCGGGATCATGATGTTACCTCACAAGCTTCAAAATAGGTCTGCTCAGCCACCTGATCACATAGGATGACGCAAGCGAAAGTGCGATCAGAAGGAGCAAAACAGGAATCGGGTATTTCAAGAAAAACACGATTCCATGAAATAGGCTTCCGTAGAAGAACATATGGACAAGCCAGATGTTCGTGGAATGCTCACCGAAATAGCAAAGGAGATTTGTCAGCCACACAGGAAGAGGGCAAATGCAGAGCAGAATGATCGTCACGGTCGCAGTAATGAATGCGACAAATAGCGGCGGTATCAGCCCATGCACTGCGATCATGCCAGCAAAGGTGACCCCGGTGAATATACAAATATTGCTGGCCTTAACGGCAGCCAATCGCTGCCGTAGGGCGGCAACCACCTGTTTTTTGCAGAACACCATACCAATGACATACGGGAAATAGGAAGTGCCCAGCAGTCCTATGTGCGTAATAATCCAGGCCAGCACAGCCGAGCAGCAACTGCCCCACCCCCAGAACCGGATACCATAGCCAACGGTGTAAAATGCGAAGGAAGCAAGAAGCACGGCTCACGCCGGACAGCGTTCCACAAATTTGCGCGAAAGCGGCTGCAAAGCGACCAATAGTACGTAAGTATTCGCATACCACCATGCGCCGTTATAGCTGTTCTTAATGGTCAGGCAATTCAGCAGAAATTCCTTTGCGCTGGCAGGAATCGCAGGATTGCCTGTGAATATGCCAATCACCGAAAATACCGCCGCAATCACCCAAAATGGGATTAAAAAACGAAGAAGACGCTTCCAGCGATGCCGCAACTCTGTTTCAGTGGATTGCATGTAATGGGCATAGCCGCTGACAAAGCAATAAATCGCCACGCAGATGTCTCCGAACAAGCCAAAGTAGTAAATCAGGGGTGTATCCCCTATCCACAACAAAGGGGTGTAGGGCAGGTTATCCCTCCGACAGAAGAGATGCAGCATCAGCATAGCGAGGATCGCTATGCCCTTCAGCATTTTTGAGTCCCTTTTGGTAATGTCCATCGTTCACTCCATCAGCGCGTAGATTTTTTCGACCTCCGCGCTGTTCGTATAATCTCTCTTTGCGCAGCTCTCTGACAGCTGCTGCATCCGGGCAGGGTCGCGCAGCAGCGCGGCAATTCCGGCAGCGCAGCCTGCGTTATCCATGGGGACGATCATGCCGTCCGCCCCGTCCTCCAGCTGACTGCCGGAGGTGGCATAGTCTGTGATGACCACAGGCTTGCCGAGAAGCTGCGCTTCCCGCACCGTGACGGCCTTGCCCTCGTAGCGGGAGGGCTGCACATAAAGGTCGCAGGCCCGCATATAGGGATAAGGATTGTCCTTCTTGCCGAGAATAATGACGCGGTCCTGCATCCCGGCCTCGGCGATCTTCTGCCGGATCAGAGGTTCCTCTCCGCCGTAACCAATGAGATACCATTTGACATCCAGACCGTTCTCCATCAGGCGGCGGCAGATATCCGGCACGTTGTCAAAGTTTTTTGCGTCACAGAAACGGCCAACAGAAAGAATCTTAACCGCGCCATCGGAGGGCATATCAGTCTGCGGCTGCACTGTCTGCTTAACAATCAATTCCTTCGGCAGGATGTTTTCGGTGGTCTGAACCTGATTGGAAAGCTCCGGAAACACCGTCCGAAAACTCCGAGACGCCTGCTCCGACACGCCGCAAATTGTGTCAAATCTGTTCCACATGGCAAGCTCCGCCGAGCGGTCGAAGGTCAGCGCCGTGTAGTCCGTGTGGATCCACGCCGCGTATTTCTTCGCCCTCACCCGCTCCCGTGCAAAATAATGCGGTGTCAGAAAGCTGATGGCAAGATCGTAGGTCTTGTCCGAAATCTGCGGCATAGACCACAGCGTGTACTTGTGGCTGTAGGTCAGCGCGGTGACGGACGGCTTCTCGCTGGGATGCCTCCGGTCGAAGCGTCTCGCGGCAAGCTTCCCTTGCAGCCGCCCGCAAAGCACACCGAGCTGTCCGCTCTTGACGAGCGACGCCATGGGCACTGCCAACGATGCATACTGCGGAATCTCCGGTAGAAGCTTCGCCTTGGGGTTCAGGTACGGCATCAGCTCGCCGCTGTGCCGCATCAGAAAAAGGTCAACATCATAGCGGTCATAGTCGATGGCATCGAGTAGCCCCAGCAGGCTGCGCTCCACACCCCCAAGCTCCATCGCTTGGGAGAAGATGAGAATGGTGTGCGTTATTTTTTTAGGCATAATACAAATCAGACTACTCTTCCATCTGTTCCTTCCGCAAATACTCTTTTCCTTCCTCGGGGATCTCCATATAGTTACCATACCACAATCTAAGTAAGTACTCATACCCGCTGGGTACCGGAAAATCCATGTCTTCAAATTTGAGCATCTTAGTTTCTAAAAGCCACTCACTTCTTATAACTCGGGACGGATCTTCAAGTATCACCAACCGGCCAGTTGGATATTCACTTACCAAAAGCAAATAAATCCATTTTTCGATCCTTGCACTGCCAAATATTCCGCATAATACATCACCTAAAAAGACAACAAACCTTTTACTCTTGCTGTCTTTAAAATGTTCGTAAAGAATATTTTTCTCTGCTTTGCTGAGTTTCGCGATATGTAAAAAGCGTCCCAACGCTCCATTAATTTTAGTACATATATTTGAAGTTATACGAGCGTTATCGATTATGAATATATCTATGTGAATATCTCCAAATACGCAGTCCTTAGGCTTTACAACTCTCGACAATCCGGCATACTCTATAGAGCTATAACATATATCCCACACCTCCAACCAGTCTGGAAGTTCTTGAACAACGCTCTTAAATCGGTTAAATTGCGTTCTTTCCATCGCGATATCTATGTCATAATCCCACGGGATAAACTTCGAGTGGCGCACAGCACCCAGCAGAGTACCATACAGCAAATAGTACTCGATGCCGTATTTTGAGCACAGGTCATTCACGCTTTGTAAAATCTTGTACTGTTCCAGTTGCAATTTTCGTAATTGCTTATGATCTTCAAGCATAGCTACACCTCTGAGTTTTATTCTACCGCAACAGTCCTACTTTTTTGTTTATAAATGCAGTCAGCGCCCATCCTGCCGGTGTACACAGCACCGTCAGCAGCTTGCGGGGGGATTCCTTGATATAGTGCCGGTTTCCGGCAATCTGGCTACTGGAGCAATAGTGGATGATAGTCTTAAGGAGATACTCCCATGTCAAGCCCGGGACCTCCATAATCGCACGCCGCAACTCGGCAAAGCTGCGGGGGCTGTTGATATATTGTTTCCAGATATTCGCCGTCATACCATCAGGCTGATACTCCACGAGGCAGAAGCATTGATTAACCGGATGAAAGCAATGCTCCTTCGACAGTTTGATAATCAGATAATGCGGATTAAAGTTCTTTTCTCCCTCAAACACCGGCATAGGAGCCACGGTGCGCAAGAGATCATTGCGTACAACGTATTTTTTGTCACCCATCCCCGGAATACAGAGCAGGGATGCCGCATTGATCAACTCGCCTTCCGGCAGCGGTTTGCCGATCAATTTTCCGGTCTGATCCAAATCCAAGCCAATCAGCCCAGCAGCCCCGCTATCTTTCACACTCTGCCACTCAGTGAGGATACGTTCTATCGCATCCTCTGGCATAGAATCATCAGAATCAATGCAGACGGACAGCTCTGTATCCATATTGGCAATAGCGGTGTTATATCCCGTGTGCAGGCCGCCATTCTGCTTGTAAATGTAACGGATCGGATAGCCATTCCCATGCGCCTGCCATCGAGCGACAAGCTCTTTTGTTCCGTCCGTCGATCCATCGTCTATAATCAGCCATTCAAAGTCCTTGCAGGTCTGATGGCACAGGCTCTCATAACACTTCGGCAGAATATAGGCTCGGTTATAGGTTGGTGTGAAAACGGTGATCGACTTTTGCGTTGCCATAGTTGCACCTTCTGCTCACTTAATAAAGGCAGTCTTGCCATCTGTTGCGGCAAGAATCTCCTTTTTCTTGGTTTCATCCAGACCATGTCCCATCCGATATGCATCCCCAAACGTATTTTTCGCACACGTCTGCATCTGAAAGCGTTCGGCGTATGTATCCACATCGCAGATTTTCTTGGCCGGAACACCAGCCGCAACCGTCCGAGCAGGAATATCATGCGTAACAACGCTACCCGCTCCGATTACCGCATAATCTCCAATGGTAACCCCGGGCAGGATGGTTGTATTGGCTCCGATAAAAACATGGTTTCCGATATGCACCTGCCCGATTTTCGTGTAGCCAAGCATCTTCTTTGTACTGGCGTCGTGTGCCATGACAGTCACGCGGATGCTCATGGTCACATCATCACCGATGGTAATCAGGAAGCAATGTGTTGGATCTATGAAGCACCCTTGTTGGCGATTAAAGTCTTTGCCGACCCTCATCCCCCGCTTGATCAGCGTCTCTGTAGGAATTTCACGGTTCAGCAGCATGATCGCTTTTCGTAAAAAACTCATTTATATGCCTCCAAGTAGAACTCCTGTAGTTTGACAGCCTCTGTGGTGATATCGAAGCCGTGGGCGGCAATTTCAGCGCTGTGGTCAGTACGGGGGGTATTGCGCTTTTCGAGAATTGCATCAACCCATGCCTCTGCCCCGGCTGATAGCGGCAAAACGTCCACAAGTCCCTCTGTCAAAATGCACTCCGACGGAACCTTGTCAGAAATGATGCAGGGCAGTCCTGCCGCCTGCGCTTCCACCATGGTAACGGGAAGCCCTTCATACAGAGACGGAAACGCAAATACATCCATGGCCTGCATGAGATCAGCAACATCACTGCGAACCCCCAAAAAGCGGACGTGATCCGCAATGCCAAGCTCCTGCGCCTTTGCCTGCATCTTCGGCATATCCTCACCGCCGCCCACCAGCAGAAGTACGGCGTTCGGCTCTTTTTTCAGCAGCGCAGCAAAAATGGCAAGTAAGAATGGGTGGTTTTTCGGCTGATTGAACCGGCCAACGTGGCCGATTACCAACTCATCTGCAAGTCCCATTTCCCGCCGCATTTCTAAGCGCTTTATCGGGCTGTAGGTATAGGCCGAAACGTCAATCGCATTGTTGACGATTTGATATGGTGCGCCGCCGAACATCCAATCGCCCGCATCTCTGCCGCAAGCAAAAAGATTGGTCGTATACTTGGGAATATCCCGCTTATACCAAAGCTTGAGCGGGTATTTCAGATTCTTATCCTGATTGGCGCTATGGCTGTGGGCGATCCGCACCGGCACATTATGTTTTTTTGCTGCCTTCAGGATAACCGAGCTGAGACAGTCCTGATGAACATGAACAACTTTATATTCCGGGTGATCGGCAAAGAACTGATTCAGCGCAGCAAGATATGACTTGCTCCACGGCACAAGACGGGGTAAGCGATAGATTTTTCCGCCCAATGCTTCGATCTCGTTATCATAGGCGGCTCGTTCCTGCCGGTGCGCAAGGAAATCAAACTGCACCTTCTCGCGATCCATATGCCGATAGTAATTCATCAGCATAGTTTCCAGTCCGCCGCGATCCATGTGGGTAACAACTTGCAAAACACGAATAGGTGCCACGATTTATCCTCCCAGCTGCGCAAGGTACTCCGACAGACTCAACCGTGCAAAGTCCTGATCAAACGGCTGGTTGATTGCATTCGCGTAATAGAAGTACGCAAGGAATCCCAACACCATCAGTGCAGTCAGCATTTTCCTATCCCTGCCGCCGATTTTCTTCAGCATCCAGGGAAGCGACAGCGACTGGAAAATCAAAAAATAGTTGGCCAGCCGTGCAAAATAGTTTGCCGTTCCATCTGCGAATTGATTTTTCAGCACGCTCGCGTCTTATAATGTATTTTTCCTTTGGCGCTTTAAGTAAGATACTTTCAGCTTTTCCAATTAACCCACCGGAACCACTTGTATGCCCTCGACTGTACAGCAGGTTGATCGCACAGGCTATGTACTGAACGTTTTTTCCCAACTTGCTGGGGGCAACCCGATCGCCGGGAAAAATATCAACGAATATCCCTTTGTGATAGTGCTTTTCCCGCTCAGATTCGTCCTGCAAAAACGTCGTATGATCTTTCCTGATTTTGGTGAAATTTTGTGTGAAATCCGGATCTGTTCGTGTGTTTTGCAGAATATACCCCTTTGGCGCAGCTTCATTCCAGATGGTAAGAAGCTTTTCATAGTCCTCCCGCGGCATCATCAAGTCAATATCATCGTCCCACGGGATAAAGCCCTTATGCCGCACAGCGCCGATCAACGTACCATACGCCAGAGAATACCGCAGCCCATACTCCGTACAGACCTGATGGATCACATCCAATATCTCCTGCTCGGTTGCCCAAATCTGCCGCTGGAGCTGATCTGATATTTGCTTCATGCCTGTGTGTCCTTTCTCTCCTGTAAGTAGCCGGACGCATCCCTGAAGAAGCTCGCTACGATAATGAGGATGATAATTCCAATGGGAAATGCCGCGATGATTGATACAGATTGCAGACTGTGCATGGAATTCTCAGAGAATATCAACGCTATAGGCAGAAGAATGAATACCACAGCCCAGAAGGTGCGGACTCTTTTATCCGGCTCTTGCTCTGGCTTCAACCTCTTGTACGAATAGCTCGAAACAACCATTGTCAGCGCGTCAAACGTGGTGGAGTAGAAGGCAATCATTGTAACCGCCAGCAGAATCAGGCCGACCTCTGTTAGCGGAAGCGTATCAAATATCTTCATAATTGCCTCGGAATAGTCCCCGCCCGCTGCGACAAAGCCCGTAATATCAAGGCCATGTTTAAGCTGCTGCGCAAGGCCGTAATTTCCAAGGATAATGAACGAGGTAAACGTCCCTGCAAGCCCCCAGCCGTAGCCGCCGAGAATGGTATTGCGGATCGTGCGTCCCTTGCTGATCACGCCAATAAAGAACGGTGTCGCAACGCACCAGACCATCCAATATGCCCAGTAATAGATCGTCCAATTTTGCGGGAAACTCGTTTCCCGCAACGGATCCATCCATGTTGACAGGCCGATAAAATTCTGGACAAGATTGCCTATGGCAGAAAAGCCTGTTTCAAGAATATACCGGGTTTCACCGCCTCCAAACAGAACGTATGCAAGCAGTGCAAAAAAGCAATAACTGCAAACCGCAGCCAGCTTGGTAATCCCCTTCATACCGAACCAAACCGTAAGGGTATAGACAACTGCAATCATCAGCAGAATAACAATTGTCAACCCGATGCTATCCTGAAAGCCAAACACCCGGCTGATTGCACGAGACAGCAGAGGCGTTGCAAGAGAGAACGTTGTCGCTGTACCTGCAATCAAGGCAAAAATAGCAATCAAATCAATTATGCGGCCCCAAGCGCCATCTACGCGATTTCCCAGCAAGGGGCGGCAAGCCTCGGAAAATTTTTGCTTCTCTCTCCCGCGAATATGGATCATAAATCCAAATGCAACTGCAAGCACAATGTAAAAGCCCCATGCGATAGGGCCCCAGTGAAAGAGCGGATAAGTGGAGGCCCATTTCTGCATGCCTCCCATCAGCTCCACCTGTGGCTCATTGGCATACAGTGCCCACTCGCACAGCGAATAAAACAGAATATCCGCAGCCATTGTTGAAGTGAAGATCATCGTTCCCCACTGGAAAGAACGATACTGCGGCTTTTCGCAGTCTCCAAGCTTGATTTGACCGAATCTGGAAAAGGCTATGTAAAGTGTGCAGCCAACAATTCCAACACCCAGAAGTGCATAATACAAGCCAAAGTCATCCCCCAGAAATCCCCGCACCACGCTCAGGGCAAGCTTAGACTCCTCTGGGAAAATCACAAATAAAGCACATACCGCCAACACGATTGCAAGCGGTACAAGCATGGAAAACCAGTCAAGTTCTTTTTTCAGTGCGTTCTTTTTCATAGGTCAATTGAAACCGCCTTTATAGGATGGATCAGTCTCGCAAAGCTCTGCAAAACTGTCAATTTCGCGCAGATCTTCCGCTGAAATGGGGTAAACGCCGAACTGGTACTCATCAGGGTGGCAAAACATTGCAACATCATCCCAGTAAATGCTCCGATTTTCGTTTTGCACAAATTCCAGTTCCAAGTGCTTTCTGAGTCGCTGCCCATCTTCTGCTGTCCAGCGTGACACACTGAAAAGCTGCCAGCCGTGATCGCCGCCTGTGTGGCTGCATTTTGTCACGATCCCATTTTTAACCGTCAACAGCCATTCGTTTGTAGCTCTGTCTGTCCAGGCGCAGCTATACCCGGAGTGGGTAAATTCCCGGTGAAGGATCGCCGGGTTGCGGATGATCTGATCGCCGTCCAAAATAATCGCGTTGTTCAGGTATTCACGCGCGACATAGAGGGACGCGATGTTATTGCACTCCGCGTACCATGGATTTTCTATCAGCGTAATGCCGTTGTACTTCTTCGCCCATTCATAGAATTGCTCTTTTAGGTATCCGACCACGACATAAATCTCGTGGATTTCATTCTCGTGAAGCGCCGCGATGATCGTATCGATCATGCACACGCCATTTACTGTGACCAACGGTTTGGGAGTCGTCAGGGTCACAGGGCGCAGCCGCTGGCCGATGCCCGCAGCCATAATGATTGCACGTTCTACAATATGTTCAGACATAATCTCTGCCAAATGCCTCTCTGTATTCCTTGAAAAAGATTTTGGTATACTCTCTCGCGTAATCATACTGTCGCTGTGTATAAGCGCCGAACTCCACACCGCAATGGTGTTTAAATTCGCACCAATTGCTCCACACAAGGCCACTGACAGCAATATAGCAATATATCTTCAGGCGGGTGGCTTTATCGCAGCCATCAGAGAAATACAGGTCTATCAGTTTCTCAGCTGAGTCTCTATCGTACATTGCATAGACAATAAACATTGCGACATCCAAGTGTGGGTCCTGCATACCAGCATACTCCCAGTCGATGAGCTTAATCTCCTCGCTTCCATCCTTTCCGGTCACAAACAGGAAATTATCCGGAACAGCATCGATATGACAGAGCTGGATGCTCTTTGGCTGTGCGTCAATATAGCTTTTCAAACTAAGGACAGCCTGCTTTGTTTTATCATAATCCGCATAAACGGAAGGTGCACCATTCCAAAGGCTCTGATAGAAAGCGAGACGTTCCCAAAGATCGAAGCTATGAGAAACGTGCAGCTTCTGCGCATGGAATCTTTTTAATGCTGATAAACAACGCTCAACTTCTTCCCAGTTACTGCTGTCACAGACGTGGGCATCCGTTAAATAGGCCGCAATTTTAATTCCTGTTTTTGGATCAAAATAATAAACGTCCTCGCTGATCCTTAACGGAGCAATCGCGCTATAAACGGCATACTCCTGCGTTCGGTTAATCAAGTGCTCCGTTCCTTCACCCGGAATCCGAATTATGTATTGTTTTTCTTTTACAAAAAAGGTATACGATCGATTTGTCATACCTGCTTTCATTGTTTGAATTGCTTTTACTTCGCCCGCTTGGCAAAGACCGCAAGACTCAATTAGCTGAGAAATAGAAGAAGCGAGCATATGTTAACCTCCGTAGCAAGTTATCCCGATACTAACTCGGGTCATATCAACTTATGGAGCTTTTCTACTTTGGGACAGGATAAATGTTTATTTTAATTGCGCAAGGTATTCCGGCAAGCTCAGCCGCGCAAAGTCCTGATCAAATGGAATTGCAAGGACATTGGCGTAATAGAAATACGCAAGGAATCCCAGTACCATCAGTGCAGTCAGCATTTTCCTATCTCTGCCGCCGATTTTCTTCAGCATCCAAGGAAGCGACAACGACTGGAAAATCAAGAAATAGTTGGCCAGCCGTGCAAAATAATTTGCCGTCCCAAAAAGTCCGACGAACATAATAGCCCCGTTAAGCATGGTCAGATTTATCATAAGGTTCTCTGCCGTTGAACTGTCCGCAAACAGTTTCTTGCGGTAGATATAAGACAGCACCAGCGGCACATTGCAGACGAGAACACGGAAAATATTCACGCCCTCTCCTGCGAATGACGTGACAGTGAATTCCTCTCCCAGCAGCGTGGTAATATTGACCACCGTACCCAGCAGCGGACGCAGCAGGAAGCCCGCCGCAAGGAAAATTGTCAGCATCCAATAGGTCTTCTTGGTCCATGGACGAAACTCCATAAATGGCACCAGCAGGTACATCAATGCATAAGGGTGAATCAGAGTGGCAACGGCAACACCCGCGACGAAAAGAAGCCACTTTTTCCTCAGGGCAAACATAACAGCAATGACCGCAATGCCAACTGCCGCAGCCTGCTTGATACCGGCAAAGGCAAAGGTGTAGCAGCCGGTTGTAAAAAGCAAAAAAATCGTCAACGAGTAATTTGCAGAATATTGATGTACGAAGGCAATATAACAGCCAACCGTCAGGAACGCCCAGAACATCAGAAAATTCTGCGTAGACACACCGCGCATCTTCAGCTGATAGTTCACCCAGTTAAACAGAGGATTCGCACCGATGCTCTTATCCGTCGATTCCCACGAGCTTTCAGTGATCAATTCATAACCATGACGGTATGCGCCGGTATCGTTGCAGTGCGTTCTCAGCCCGGCAAACCCCGCCAGCAGGATGATGATCACCAAGGTGCAGACGATCATCCGGTGTCGCCGATTGGGGTTTACCGGCCCGACGGTCACATGATCAGAGCACCACGCCAGCGCAACTGCTATGAGCATGAGAACTACTAACTCTCGCATTTCAAATCTCCAAGTGTTTGATGGTTTCCGCCACAACGGCGGTTTTGCTGAACTGCTGCTCCATCCGTTCACGTCCGCAGCGTCCCATTTCAGAGCGCTGTTCCACAGGCAGTGCTGCAAACCGCTGCATAGTCTCATACAGCGCATCTGTGTCCTTCGCAGGGCACAGATACCCGCTGACGCCATCCTCCACCGCCTCGCGGCAGCCGGGGATGTCGCTGGTGATCAATGGCCGTCCAGAAGCCGCAGCTTCCAGCAGCACGTTGGACATGCCCTCGTGATAGGACGGCAGCACCACGCAGCCCGCCATGGCGTACAACGGCTTCATATCCGACTGATAGCCGTGGTACTTGACCACGCCCGTCTGCTCCAGCTGATCCATGACAGGCTTGTAGGCTTCCTCAAATGAGCCGACAATGTGAAACTCCACTTGCTCACCGTATTGCTGCTTCATCCGTTTGGCAGCGGCGAACAGCTCGTCCACGCCCTTTTCATGCATCACGCGCCCCACAAAGAGGAAACTCACCGGCCCCTCCTGCGGGTAGGGCTGGCAGGGGTAATCCTCCAGATTGACGCCTGCGCCGTGCAGCACTACATCCCGTCCCTTCGGCACCACACCGGTGGCAGCGAGGGTGTCACGATTCCCGGCATTCTCGAAAAACACAACCCTTGCGCCTTTCAGAGCCGGTCTATAGAGCGCCAGCACGAACTTCTTCAGCCAGCCGCCGTTTTCGATGGCGCTGCCCAATCCGGTGATATTCACGGCATAAGGAATGTGCGCCATACGGCAGGCCAACCCGCCATAGATATTCGGCTTGATGGTATAAGTAAGAACCAGATCAGGCTTGATCTCCTTCAGGATCGCACGATACTGGCTGAACAGCTTTCCGTCATGGAGGGGATTCATGCCTCGGCGGTCAATGGGTGTATCAATAAAATGGCAGCCGATCTGCACAAGCTCCGGGACAAAGCCTCCGTCTGGCAGAGAAATGTATACCGCATGGCCTGCCGACAAAAGCGCGGCAAGCAAATCTTTTCGAAAGCGATACAAACCGACATCATTGTTGGCAAGAACCAGAATTCTCTTATTTGATTTTTCTTGCAGGGACGCCGACATAAGTTCCGCTCTCCTTGATATCATGAATGATGACTGTACCCGCGCCGATCATGCAGTGGTCGCATACAGACACATTGTTGCTGGCGGCGGCCCCAATACCGACCCAGGTATGGTCGCCGATAGACACCGTTCCGCCCAGCTTTGCACCCACAGAGACATGCGCAAAGTCACCGATCCGGTTGTCGTGTTCCACAACTGCCGATGTATTGATAATGCAGTGCTTTCCTATGTGCGCAGATGGATTGATCACAGCATTCGCCATAACGACACTGCCCTCGCCGATCCGCGTGTTCAAATGGGAGACGACCGCAGCGGGGTGAATCGCGGTATACCAGCGCACACCGTCAAGTTGTTGTGCGATCCTTTCGCGGACAGCCGAATTGCCGATTGCAATCACAAACACAGCATTCGGATACTTTCCATAATTCGATATCTTCCCCAAAACAGGAATTCCATCCATCTTATCCGGAAGCGCTTCGTTGTCGTCCAAGAAGCCGAGCAGCGTATCTCCACAGCTGAGGATAATGTCCGCAACAACCTTTCCGTGACCGCTGGCTCCAATCACAATGACTTGCTCATTCATGAGATGTAGCCTCCGTTCCCGTAAACGCTTCCATCGTTGCGCTGCCTTCTGCGCTGATTCCCTCTCTCGCAAAGACGCAGCGGATGGTCATGAAAATGATCTTCACGTCCAGCGCGAAGCTGACGTGATTCACATAGTCCACATCATACGCAAACTTCTCTTCCCACGAGGCAAGATTCCGGCCATGCACCTGCGCCCAGCCGGTAAGGCCGGGGTGGACATCGTGGCGGTGATGCTGCTCCTCGCTGTAAAGGGGCAGATACTTCACCAGCAGCGGCCTCGGACCGACGATGCTCATCTTGCCCCGGAAGATATCGAACAGTTCGGGCAGCTCGTCGGCACTTGTACTACGCAACCAACGTCCAAAACGATCTAATCGTTCTTCATCCGGCAGCAGATCGCCGTGCTCATCCCGCGCGTCAGTCATGCTGCGGAACTTGTGGAGCTTGAAGATCTTCTCGTCCTTCCCCGGCCGCTCCTGGCAGAAGATCACCGGGCTTCCCAGTTTGACGCGCACCAGAGTCGCCGTCACAAGCAGCAGAGGTGACAGAATGATCAGCGCCATTCCGGAAAGCGCCAGATCCAGCAGCCGCTTGACGTACTTTTCATAAAATCCGGCTCTGTGCTGCATCAGAACATCCCCCGGATGACTTCGCACACGCGGTCCACATCGTCCATGCTCATCTTCGTGTCGCTGGGCAGGCACACACCCCGGGCAAACAGGTCGTCGCACACAGGCGCATCGCTGACGCTGACAAAGGGGCTTCCGGCAAAGACCGGCTGCATGTTCATGGGCTTCCAAAGGTGACGGCCCTCAATGTTCGCCTCATTCAGCCGCGCCAGCAGCTCCGCGGGCGTCACGCCGCAGTTCGCATCCAGCAGCAGCACGGACAGCCAGCGGTTGGGCTGCGCGCAGTCCAGCTTCGGCTGCATGGTCAGCGGCAGGCCCTGAAGCTTTTCGCAGTAGCGGGCAAAGATGGCCTGCTTCTGCTGCACCCGCAGCGGCAGCACCTTCATCTGCCCCCGCCCGATCCCGGCAGTGATATTGCTCATGCGGTAGTTATAGCCAATCTCCTCGTGCTGGTACCACGGCGCATTCTCCCGGGCCTGCGTTGCCAGCTTCAGCGCGTGCTTCGCTTCCTTCTCCGTCCCGCACAGCAGCATACCGCCGCCGGACGTGGTGATGATCTTGTTGCCGTTGAAGGACAGGCCGCCGAACTCACCGAACGTGCCGCACTTCTGGCCGTTGTATGTAGACCCCAGCGCCTCCGCAGCGTCCTCGATCAGGGGGACATTGTGTTCCCGGCAGATGGCGGTGATCTCATCCAGCTTGGCCGGGTTGCCGTACAGGTGCACCACCACCACCGCCTTGGGCGCGCCGTACAGCTCAAACGCCCGGCGCAGGGCGGCGGGGTCCATGTTCCACGTCTCGCGCTCCGAGTCGATGAACACAGGCTTCGCGCCGCAGTAGGCGATGGGATTGGCCGACGCGGAGAAGGTCAGGCTCTGGCAGAACACCGTGTCGCCGGGCTTCACCCCCGCAAGGATCATGGCCAGATGCAGCGCCGCCGTACCGGCGGACAGGGCCACCGGATACCCCTTGCCCATGTAGTCGCTCATGGCCTTTTCAAACTCGTTGACGTTCTCGCCCAGCGGCGCGATCCAGTTTTTGCGGAACGCATCCTGAATGTATTCCAGCTCATAGCCCTCGTCCGACATGTGCGGGCTGGCCAGCAGAAGACGCTTATCCATGTTCTTCACCTGTTTTCCTCTGCGCTTTTGCGGCACAATGCTTTTTATGTGTCTGACTATCGCGCAGTAATCGATTACTAATCTCTTACAAATAGTCATATTCCGCGATCAGCTATGCGAGATATGACTATTTGGCTATTTAATTATACAGCAAACAATGCAGTTACGCAATGGCATTCAGTAAAAATCTGTATGCCAATTTCCGTGTGAAAAGCCGGGAAATCATCGTGGAAATGGCGGCTTAAAGGTCTTTAAAATCGTAAAAACAGGTCATTGTAAAGGCGCCGTTAAGTTCGTGTGCCATGTCCTTCGGATTCACGGCGGTTTTGCAAAAATCGGTCAGGGTTTGGGAGCATCCCAAAAGTCGAAATGCGCAGTCTGCCCGCAGGGCTGAAACGCGCATTTTGACCGTGTGTCCGGACACCGGATGTGCTTGCTGGTTTCTCCAATCCCAGTTTTCTCCGTCTCCGCGCCGCGCTTTCCCTTCGCCGCGAACTGTGGTATACTGCAGAAAATCACCGAAGGGAGGGCTGCACATGGCAGAGAGACGGGTGTTTGCCGGTTACTACAAGCGCTACGACGGGAAGCCGATTTTCGTCGTCCGGGTGCTCAGGGACATCGACACCGGCGATGCCATTGTGGTCTGCAAGGATGCCAGCTTTTCCCGCGAGGACAACGAACATTACTACCCCATCCGATACGCCTCCTTCTGCGAGAAGGTCGAGGTGGACGGGGAGCTGCGGGATAAATACGTCCGCCAGACCCGCCGCGAGATCGACACCTCCATCGTCCGCGAGGTGTACGAGGACGGCTTTCCGGAGCCCAAGAGCAAGCGCTTCACTTACGTTGACGACGAGTACGAAGATCGCTTCATCCGTTGCAGTAAAACCTACTACGAATACGCGGAGATCTTCAAAAAACGGTTTTCCGAGGGACTGTCCATCCGCAAAACGGCGGACGCCTTACAAATCAATCGCGGAGCGGTCGAACGGCGGCAGAATGCGCTGTATCTGGCGTTCGCCGCGCTTCTTCGCCAGCGGGACGAGGCGGACAGCATCTGCCGGTTATCACAGGAAGCCGATGAAGATTACTTGGACACAACCGAATAGCAGCAGCTTCCCGGAAGCGCCTGTCATGCAGACAGGCGCTTCTTTTTTTCCTGTACCCCCCCAGCAAGGGCAAAAATGCGCGTTGTAAAGTAGAAGAAGTTTTTTCAGAGGGGTGCCAAGTTTTCCGCAGAAATCGTCCGTTGTCATGTAGAGGGGCAGAAGTCAGCGAGACAACGGCACGATCGTCTGCAAAAGGCTTCGTGACAGAACCGTGACAGTTCGCTTCATGTTGTCCGTTGGCTAGTGAAAGGAGAATTTTGAGCCAATGCCCCAACCGCAGCAAACCATGAAACTTTTTTAAAACCGAAAGGAGAACTTCTATGTACATCATGCACTACGATCATTCCCACAAAACCGCCGTCCCCACGGAGCTGCTGCAAGACCCGTATCTCTCGGTCGATACCAAGGGCCTTGCCGCCATCCTCTGTTCCTTCGGCAGCGAAGCCTTCGAGCTGTCCGAGTTGACTGACCAGCTGTGGGATAACCTATCGGACGAGCGAATCTTCTGCGCGCTCATGGAGCTTTACGACATGTGCTATCTGGACGTCTGGGAAGAGGGCGGCGACTTCCATCTGAAGCTGAGGGGGATGTAACCATGCCGGACCGCATGCGCCCCATTCGCAAGGAAATCTGTCTGAACGAGGCAGAGCTGAATCTCATCCGGCACAAGATGCGCCAGTTGGGGACGCACAATTTCGGCGCATACGCCCGGAAAATGCTCATCGATGGGTACATCATCAAAGTCGATTACACCGAGCAGAAGAAGCTGGCCGCCGCCGTGAACAAAGTCGCCGCCAACATCAACCAGATTTGCCGCCGCATCAACAGCACCGGGCATTTTTACGAAGATGACGTTGCCGAACTGAAAGTGCGGCAAGCCGAGATCTGGGAGCTACTAAAAGCGCGGCAAAAGGACGAGCTTTGACCACAACGGGTTTTTCCATGTGTGGGTTTCCATCACCGGTTTTCCGGACGGTGGACAAGCTGACGCTCCGGAGCGTTCCGGAACTGGATTTCAGGACGCCGGTTCCCGTGACGTTCATCGGGGCTGAAAATCGTCCCCTAATCAATCAGAAATAAATCAAGATACAAGAGAATCATCCATCAATCCAATCAATACACCTGATGGGATGGATGGGACAGGAGGTTCAATGAAAACATTCTGTAAGCTCACCACCGACACCCCATCGGACGCGAAGCTGATTGCAAAGGAGGATACCGATGGCCAAATTTGACCCCATCGAGCGCCTGCCGGACGGAACGCTTTTCCGTCTGACGCCGGGACAGGCACGCAGCGTGCGGGGACTCGCAAAACGCTGCTGCAACTTTTCGCAGGGCGACTGCCTGCTGCTGGACGGCGTCTGCCCGCAGGCTGTTTCCCGCAGCCTGATCTGCCGCTGGTTCCGCCACGCCGTGCTGCCGGAGCAGCCGAAGCTGGAACGGGGCATCTTCAATCCTAAGCAGCTACACCGCTGCGAGGTCTGCGGCAGGGGCTTTCTCACCCGCTCCGGCCGGGCGAAATACTGCCGGGACTGCGCGGCCAAAGTCCATCGCAAACAAAAGGCGGAATCCGCCCGGAAACGCCGGTCCGGCGTAGACAAATAAGGCCCCGAAAGGCCAGCAATACCAACGTCTCCCGCACCGCAGTTCCAGCAAGGCAATACGATTTCCCTCGCAGCCGCGAAATCGAATTCTATTTGTCTACATAGCCGCCAAGAAAGGAGAATTTTCTATGGACAACATTCTCACCGTCCCCATCCACCTCAAAATGACACTGACCGCCAGAGAAACGGCAGAATACAGCAGCATCGGCATCAACAAGATCGACAGTATGCTGAGAGTGCCCAACTGCCCCTTCGTCTTGTTCGTCGGGACGAAAAAGCTGGTGAAGCGCCGGGAGTTTGAAGAGTACATCAGTCAAAAGCTGGTGATCTGACAGCAAAAGATAATTTGTAAAAACAGCTTGAGAGAAAAGAACCTATCTGCTATAATTATGTTGTTGCAGTAGGCGCTTTTCTCTCTGCGGGAAAGGAGTATACAATGGGCAAAAACTTAAAAGGCAAAGAATGCGGTAGGGGTATCTACCAAAGAAAGGACGGATTATATCACGCACGTTTTGTAGTCAAAGCAGGAAAACGACATGAGAAATATTTCCAGACGATTCCCGAGGCGCGCAACTGGATCGAGCAGGCGAAATATGCCGACAAGCACGAAGATATGTTTTGTCCCTCAGACACGACGGTTGACGCATGGTTTTCATTTTGGATCGAGAACATTGTGGGCGATTTAGCACCGAATACCCTGCGAAATTATCGGGAGCGATATAAGCAGAATATCCAGCCCATCATCGGCAAAATGCTCCTTTCCGATGTGAAGCCCATGCACTGCAAAAAAGTGCTGCTTTCCATGGATGCGGATTATGCAGGGTCTACCATCCGGCAGACCTATATCACGATGGGAACCTTGCTCAAGGCTGCGAAGATGAACGATCTGATTTACAAGCACCCGATGGACGGTGTGCGGTTTATAAAGCCGGTTCGTGCGACAGACGATATTAAGTTCCTCACCCGTGACGAGCAGCGCGTGTTTCTTGAAACAGCGAAACGTTCCCACAACTACAATCAGTACGCGCTGATCCTTGAAACCGGCTTGCGTACCGGCGAGATGATCGGACTGACGTGGGATGCGATAGATTTTCAGAATCGGACGCTGACGGTCAATAAAACCTTGGAGTATCGTCACAAGCAGCATTTTTGGCGTGCAGGACCTCCGAAAACACAGCAAAGCTATCGCACCATCCCGCTGACGGATCGGGCCTATGAAATCCTCAAAGGTATTTGGAACAGCCGCCCGGAGCAAAAGGAGTCACCGACGCTGGACAAAACGCTTGAGTACATAGACAGACGTACAGGCGTTTCTTCTCGGCTTGTCATGCGCGATCTTGTCTTTATCAACTGGCGTACCGGGGAACCGGCGAAAAACAGTTCCTATGATACCCACCTTTACAAGCTATGCGACGAAGCGGGAATTGAAAAATTCTGTATGCACGCTTTACGCCATACCTACGCCACGAGAGCAATCGAAAGCGGTATGCAGCCGAAGGTGCTGCAAAAACTGCTGGGTCATGCCAGCATCAAAACAACAATGGATCGGTATGTTCATGTGACTGCCGAATCGCTGGATTATGCCATCAAGCAATTTCAGCAAAATGGTGTAGTCTGATGAAATCCAATAAAGCCAAATGCGAAAATGGTGTAAAAATGGTGTAACAGCCAAGACACCAAACGCTGAAACCCCTTGAAAATCAAGGAAAATCGAAGGAGAATGAGTACAAATGAAATTAGGTATCGTGGGACTGCCCAACGTGGGCAAATCAACGCTGTTCAACGCCATCACCAACGCCGGAGCCGAAAGCGCCAACTACCCCTTCTGCACCATCGAGCCCAACGTGGGCATGGTGGCCGTGCCGGATGCAAGGCTTGATAAGCTGGCGGAGATGTATCAGCCCGACAAAAAGACCCCCGCCGTCATCGAATTTGTGGACATTGCGGGCCTGGTGAAGGGCGCCAGCCAGGGGGCGGGCCTGGGCAACAAGTTCCTGGAGAACATCCGCCGCACCGACGCCATCGTCCATGTGGTGCGCTGCTTCGACGACGAGAACATCATGCACGTGGTGGCCGACGCCGGGACCAACGTGCCGGTGGACCCCCTGGGCGACATCGAGACCATCGACCTGGAGCTGATCATGGCGGACCTGGACATGGTGAACCGCCGGGTGGAGAAGGCCGCCAAGGCCGCCAAGGGCGACAAGAAGTTCCTGCACGAGGCCGAGGTATTCCGGGCCCTGGCGGAGCATCTCAACGCCGGAAGGTCCGCCCGCACCTTCGACTGCGGCGACGAGGACCGCGCCATTGTGGAGACCGCCGACCTGCTGAGCCTGAAGCCCATCATCTACGCCGCCAACATGGACGAGGCGGGCTTCGCCGACCACGAGAACAACCGCTACTTCCGGATGGTCCGGGACCTGGCCCAAAAGGAAGGGGCCCAGGTGCTGCCCATCTGCGCCAAGCTGGAGGAGGACATTGCCCAGCTGGACGACCCCGACGAGCGGGCCATGTTCCTGGAGGACCTGGGGGTGGAGCAGTCCGGCCTGGACCGGCTGATCCAGTGCAGCTATGAGCTGCTGGGCCTGATCTCCTTCCTGACCTACGGCAAGGACGAGTGCCGGGCCTGGACCATCCGCAAGGGCACCAAGGCCCCCCAGGCCGCCGGAAAGATCCACTCCGACATCGAGCGGGGCTTCATCCGGGCGGAGACCATCAACTTCGACGAGATGATGGCCTGCGGCAGCGTGGCCGCCGCCAAGGAAAAGGGTCTGCTGCGGTCCGAGGGCAAGGACTATGTGGTCAAGGACGGCGACATGATCTATTTCCGCTTCAACGTGTAAACAAGCAGGCTGCGTGCCGCAGGGCATTTCCTTTTGAGACGAGATTTGTCAAGGTATGTTTTTGTAAAGGAGTGCGCCGCATTGACAAGCAGCCTTCATCGACTGGATGCGGGGCAGCCTCTTCGGACAGGTGGCCGGAATGGCGATACTCCCTTCGACACTTCTCGGCATCTTGCCGGTGGGCTGCCTTCTCTATATGCACGGCACACTGTCGGCGGAGACGTTTCTCGCGGTCATCGTTCTGTCCTTCGGCGTTATGCAGCCGCTGATCACCGCCTTTTCCTACACCG
>OBAR01000950.1_pt1 | contig 28361 bp, 24 predicted proteins | sample 1517911 | NCBI WGS metagenome assembly OBAR01 (sample SAMN04571709, study PRJEB22368) | human gut metagenome | biome: human gut; material: stool | host: Homo sapiens | place: Luxembourg | collected 2012-10-26
ACCTGCTAATGCCGTCTTAGATGATGTACAAGAATAACGTAGAAGTAAAAGTAGTGTAATCATTAACAACAGAATTCCAAGGCATTCTTGAGGGCCTAAACGCCATAAAACAGCGGATTGCCCACCCCCTATGAATACCACTATGGAAAATCCATATGCAAGCCACTTTGGACACTTACATTTTCTTGAAAATACATAACATAACCACATACTGGTTGCTGACAGCATTGTTTGCAAAATATGCCAACCCAGATAATTATCACGCAAAAAATAGCATTCCGTAATGCGTATCAGAAAATAAGTAAAGCGGAACCTCATTTGCATGTCTGTTCGTATCCACTTCAATAAGGTACCCATATATCCGTATTTCACAAAATCATTACAAACAGTATATATTTCATGATCATCTACAAAATGATATCCACTCGTTAAAATTCCCGTATACCATGCAAAAGAAAAAAGTAAAAGTACATAAAACAGATATGTAAGCACCATCTCCTTACATGAGAAATTATCTCCAGAATTCCTATCTGCAAAATAATTCTTAAATATAAGCAGGGCAAATATACCTGCCAGAATAATAGTAGTTGCCATTATACTTTCTCCGTCCTCTCTCTTCTTCACCAATCTGCAATACCATAAATGTTTCTACTGCATAATTTGTTTATCAATTTCATACCGTGGACGGTGCTTGGTTTCGATATATACTTTCCCGATATATTCTCCCAAAATGCCAATTGCCAGAAGTTGAATTCCTCCAATCATCCATATCGGAGCCACCAGACTTGTCCATCCCGGTACAATTTTTCCTTGACAATAGGCAATTAAACTATAAATAAACATAACAATACTCAAAAAGAAAAAAAGCATCCCAAGTACTCCTATCAGTCGCAATGGTCTGATTGAAAATGACGTAATACCGTTCAATGCGAGCATCATCATTTTCCCTAATGAATATTTTGATTCACCTGCCAGCCGGGGTTTTTCCTCATAAACAACTGTAGTACTCTTAAATCCCAGTTCCGGAATAATTCCTCGTAAAAACAAGTTACTCTCTTCATATCTATCTAATAAAGCAAGTGCTTTTTTCCCCATTAAACGATAATCTGCATGATTCTTTATTACTTTTGCTCCAGCTATTCGCATTATCCGATAAAATGCATCCCCAGTCAATCTTTTAAAAAGTTTTTCTCCTTTCCTGCTCTGCCGAACTCCATATACCACCTCATATCCCTGCTCATATAGTTCGACAAACCGGGGAATCACCTCAATATCATGTTGTAAATCTGCATCTAAGGTAACTACAGCATCACATTTGTCCCTTACAGACATCATTCCGGCTAACAGCGCATTCTGATGTCCCCTATTACCAACCAGCTTTACTCCTGTAAATAGCCGGTTCTCCCTACAATTCTCTTCAATAAGAGACCATGTCATATCTGTAGATCCATCATCTACAAAACATACTCTGCTTTGTTCTGATATAATTCCCTGATAAATTTGTTTATTCATAAATTGTTCCAATTTTTTTGCCGTATCAATTATAACAAGTTCTTCATTAAAACAGGGCAATACCAAGTATAATGTTATCATAACTTTCTTTCTCCTTCACCTATATATACAGATGAAAACTCGCAAATCTAATAGTTAATTTGCCTCCAGAACCATATTGTAAAAAACTTTCATCCGTTTCTCAGATGAAAGTGAATGCCCACTAAAGATATACTGGTCATCATAATAGCTACTTCCTTAGACAAATAATTAAATTTATATGTTTTCGTTCTCTAACGGTCTTACCCCAGACTGTTACTGTTGTGTTATAATCCTCCTGCCATTCAACAGGCATGTCATATATATTCATATTCATTCTCTCAGCACGAAGTAAAAATTCAATGGTGTAAAACCAACCGTTATCATTACTGCAGACCTCAACCAAACGATCTGCAGCCTCTTTTCTAAGAAAAGTAAAACCACATACTGCGTCCGTAGCTTTCATTCCAAAATTAATTTTTAATAACCACACAAGTCCTGCCGATGTAAGCCTTCGATACCATTTTCTTCCCTTTGTTTTGGATTCTTTACTGAAACGGCTTCCGTTAACATAATCAAGCTCCTTATCAGTCTGAAACAATTTAATTGTCTTACCAAGATACTTTAAATCAGTAGAAAGACAGGCTATGCCATTTGCGAGTTATTTACCTTATACAAAATTATGCTCATATTCCAAGGCTGCTGTAACATCATAGTCACCTTTTCTTATGATTTATGCCCCTGTTTCATATAAACACCCTGTTAGTGTCAGCATATCATAAATAAATATTACAAAGCAAGCCTAGACATCTGTTTATTTTTATCGTAATATAGTATTATTAGCTTGTACTAATAAAAGGATTTAATGTAATGATCGCAAATAATATATTTACTCTTATATTTTTTTCATTCTGTGCTATTTTACTAATTTATGCCCTTCCAAATGAGCTAAAGCGCTATTCACTTTTCGTTCTGAACTTTGTGTTCTACTTTCTTTTATCACCTTATTGTGTTTTTTTGATATTATTGAGTACTATTGTAAGCTTTTTTATTGGTCAAAAAATAACTTCATCACAACATGCCAAACTCTGGTTAATATCCGGCATTATTTTCAGTGTCAGTATTTTACTGTTCTTTAAATACTATCACTTTTTCACCGACAGATTCTCCGGTGCAATAAAGATTATCATGCCCCTTGGCCTTTCCTATTACACTTTCAAAATCATTAGCTACTTAGCTGATGTCTATATAAAAAAAAGAAGTGCAGAGCCTTCTTTTATAAATTATAGTATTTATATTGGATTCTTTCCCCAAATTATGGCTGGCCCTATTTCCAATTCCAACGAAATATTGGATTCCCTTCCTCAACTCGGACATGCTACCAGCATAACGAAAGCAAATAGCTTTTCCCTCATTATATCAGGCTTATTTAAAAAAATTGTTATTGCCGACAGAATCAGTGTATACACGGACCAGATATTTGCCACTCCCAATAACTATCCATCGATTGCTCTAATATTGTCTTCAATTCTTTATTCCATTCAAATATACTGCGATTTTTCCGGATATTCCGATATTTCAATTGGTGTCAGCGGATTCATGGGAATAAAATGTTCTCCAAACTTTGATTTGCCATATTTTTCATATAGTATTCAGGATTTTTGGCGCAGATGGCATATTTCTCTTTCTTCCTGGCTGAAAAAATACATATATATTCCTCTTGGCGGCAATCGTCACGGCAGAATACATCGATACATCAATATTCTGATAACCTTCTTAATTAGCGGTGCCTGGCACGGAAATAGCTTGACCTATATTGTTTGGGGACTTTTTCATGGTATTTGCAATCTGTTCTCCTTTACGCAGAGAGCTTCCAGAAAAATAGTATATTTTCTGCAAATACTTTTCACTTTTTTGTGTGTTACGATTGGGTGGATTATATTTCGTTCCACTTCTCTGAATATAGCGTTTCTTTATATAAAACATATGTTTATAGATATTCAGCTCAATACTACCGAAATAGTTGCTTCGCTTTTGCCATTCACCAGTGACTACTCCTGCCTTGCATACTTTGTTTCTTTGTGTATCCTGATTATTATTTTATTTTATGTAGAACTATGCGAATTCCGGCAAAAAGTAACCTGCCTATACTTGCAAAGAAATTATATTTTTATACTATGTATTATTTTCTTTGGTATATGGGGACAAAGCAATTTCCTGTATGCAAACTTCTGAGGTAACAAACAATGATTAGAAAAAACATAAAAAGAATGACAATATTTTTAATAGTTATAGTGGCTATTATTCTTCTGAAAAACCAATATTCTTCTCTATTACTGCAAAATGCATCCTATGGTATGCCGGCACTGGTTAAACGCCAAAATGTAGAAAACCTCTTTCTCGGTTCTTCCATGTTCCGTCAGGGAATTGATATTCTGGAGCTTAATGCTGCTTTTCCTGACAAAAACTATATTCTAGCCTACAATGGAAATCAACCTGCCACAGAATACTTAGAATTAAAGAATCTGCTTGAAAATGATGTTAAAATTAAAAATTTATATGTCGATATGTATGTTTATTCTGCATGGGAACAGCCAGAAATTAGTGATGAAAAACTACTGCTAGAAACAACCCTTTCTCAAAAATGGTCTTTATATCACACAATATTCCCTACTGTATCACCAGAATCCGTTCAATACCTTTGGGAATTATTTATCACAAGCAACAACGAACTCTTATTAACATGGCCCCTTAATTACTTTATTTTAAACCGTCAATTTCTTGATGGTGGATCTCTTATTGCAGCAGAACCGGCATCATTGTCTGTGTTAGACAGCTATGTGGCACCGGAAATAGATTCTAAAATGAATTCTACGCAGGAACTCTACCTGAATAGTCTTATTACACTCGCTAGTAATTATGACTGTAATCTTATCTTTGTAGAAACGCCAAAATATTCTACCATTACCAACGATTCTGCTTACCTGAATGCTATGGCTGAATATTGCTCTTTTCTTGAAAACAAACAAGTTTCTTATATCATATCAGATAGTACCTATAACCAGATCGGTATTGATTCTACTGCTTATGCTCTCTCATATAATTTTGAATATAATAATACCGACTATTTCACAGATGCATTTCATCTATCTTCTATTGGAAAAAAACATTTTACCCAAACCCTATTGTTTTGTCTCTATCACTAATGCTCATATTAACTTTTTCGATCATTCTAATTCCACTATTTTATAATAAATTGTAATAATACCCTTATAGTTCTTATTGCATCAACAATCCATGCAAAATGAACTCCATTTTCTTTTAATGCTTTATGTCCCTCTTTTAAAGACTGTATGTAGCTCCGGGTACTTGAAGTACTTGTTCCGCCATAATACATCCGAACTAATATTTCAGGCAGATATGCTAAGCGGTTCTGTTTGTCTCTTAAAAACCGGATCATAAATTCATAATCCGCAGATATTTTATAATCTATCTTATAAAGTCCGTATTTTTCATATATTTCTCGTTTCAAGAATAACGTTGGGTGTCCCGGCATCCACCCTGTATAAATACTCTTTTGCTGCCCCATTTTCCAATATCGTATTATTTTTTCATCTGTTGCATAAATCAAATCTGCATGGGCTCCTACACAATCCGTTGTTTTTTCTATTAAATCCACTATTTTTTGAACTGCATCATTTTTTGCAAATGTATCATTAAAAAACGCAATAATATTGCCTGTTGATAATGCATACCCCTGATTCATGGCATCATAAATACCTGTATCCGGGCAGTTTACCCAACGAACGCTATACTTGCTTTTATTCTCATAACTTTTAATAATATCCAATGTTCCATCCGTAGAACCACCATCTTTAATAATCACCTCTATCTTTGGATAATCCTGACATTCTATACTTTCCAATGTCTTCTGTATATTAGGTAAACTGTTGTAGGTAGTCAAAATCAAAGATACAGTAAGCATACTTTCTCCCTTGCTGTTAGGCTATTTCTGTATATAGTATATTCCATAGTAACCATTATCGTAAATTCTATCATAACCGCTTAACACCTCTTCTTCCACATTCCGATATCTGTCAGCATTTTGATGAATTACAACATAACTATATCCTTCATTACAATAATTATTAATAGCCTCTAAGAGTTCTTTGCTATTGTCAACGTAAATACTTGTTCCACCAGTATAACATAAATACCAAAATCCCCATCGTCCATCACATGAAATCAATGGTATTTCCATAGAAGCATAATTTTCTATGATATATGCGCTTATCTCACGCAATGCTTCTTTATCATCCAGCCAATTATTGTCCTCTGCTAAATAGTATCTATATCCATCCAATATTGGATAGAATGACGGATATAAGCTACTATGTTTTTCATTAACCTCAATTCCTTTTTCTTCGAGTGTATTATCTACACCTGAAAGCGTCATAATTACCGGAATGCTAAACGCCACCCCATAGGCTATAACCAGTGCTTTATCTTTTGTCGCAAAATAATCTACGGCTGCTATTAATACGAGCCACAAAAAACTCCATAAAATTGAATATGCCTTATAGTAATAATATGATGACATCATACCATTGTAGCATAAAATAAACGAAACTCCCACAAATGCAAAAATACTCAAAGTAGTATAAAAAACTATATTAAAAGAATGATTTTTCAGATAATGCCATCCCATATACAAAAATGCCGGCATAAATACCACAAAATCCCGATATAAATCCATGTGATTCCACCCACCAAGACGCAGAATATCCAAAAAATAATTTATATCTCCAAAAAAATAGTTTTTAAAGCAGAATAATGCAACAGTTCCACCTAATAATACAATGATTCCTAAAGTAATTCCCAGTTTCTTTAATGAAACACTCCTTCCCTGTTTTCTTACTTTTTGAATAAATGTAATTAGTACCATAATAGCTGCTATCGGAATAAAAAGCATATACGCAAATGCCAGTCCGATAAAAACAGTTGCTATTGTAACACTCAGAATTTTCCGATAATGCTTATCTTCACAATCATAATATTTTATCAGTAAGTATATTATATACATAAATAAACTTACACCCCAGGATAAATATCCAAATCCCCCAATAACATAATTAAATAACGGCCATCCAATAAAATATCCCAAGCAGAATAAGGGCATTAAAATTTTAGTCACTTTATTTTTGCATTTTGTAAATGCTAATATATAAAACACCAAAATATTAATCAGATTTATTAAACCATCTGATAATATATAAACCTTGTACAAGCTTATTCTATCCACAAAAAAAGAGGCCATTGCTAATATCATTCCATTAAACAACTCACCGAAATGCATATTAGAAATTTTCCCCGTATCAATCATCTCCAACGCCAATGCGAAATGTGCTGCTGCATCACTGTTAACATATTGATTGAGAATTTTGGAAGTAAATATAACCAAAAAAATGATCACAAATCCCACTGCAACAATGGAAGCAGTATAAATATCCCATTTGTCCAATTTATATTTTTGCAGTCGTCTTACTTTAAAAACATATAACCATATCATAACTGCTAATACAAAGTATGCCGTCCCCATACTTTGCAGATTTATTGACACTGACATAAATGAATATCCCTTAGCAGCTATGGCTCCCAGACACAATTCTACCAAAAAACAGCCTACCGCCATTGGGAAAAATGACTCAATATTTTCATTCTTTCTGACACTAACTAATGCTATCCACAATAATAAAAATGAAAAAGTAAAGAACAATATTTCTCTCATTTTAACTCCTAAAATTACTCTCCAAATCTCGTATTCGCTTCTCCAACATCCCTATTGTCTGTATCAACTTTGTTATTTTCTGATTTTGCCGGGATACAATGGAAGTCAATGCCATCAAAATGCATAGTATAAATCCCATTCCAATAACAAACAATGTATACATAGGTGTCTCGATCCCTAACAATTTAGATAAAACGATTAATACACTAGGCGAAATAACCATAATTGCCATGACACTTCCAGCTAATAACCATAATAATGTGTACTTTAAAGATAACTCTTTTCTTTTTAGGAAAAGCAACACTAAGATAAAAAATATTATTATTCCACTTATTAAAATCCATTGTAAATGACTACTCATTTCTTTCTCCTGACTCCAAAGCTTATCCTACATACTATAATTGCCAATGTGACTTTAATCATATAATAAATTGATTTCTTCAGATTAATAGAACTGACACCAGATACACGTTCCCTCATTCTCACTGGTACCTCTTTAATTCTTCCCTTATGCATCGCTACTGCCACAATAGATTCAGGCTCTGGATAATCCTGTGGATAATCATTTGCAAAAACATTCATAAAGTTTCGGTTAACTGCACGGAATCCACTTGTAACATCCTTAACACGTTTCCAACAGCACAATGATACCAGACACCCCAGTATTTTAATTCCTATCCTACGACTTCTCGACGACTGAAATCCCTCTTTTTCTATAAATCTGGAGCCAATCACAAGATCTGCCTCATCTTTTAAAATTGGAGCAATAATACTCTCAAGGTATTGGGAATCATGTTGTCCGTCCCCATCCATTTGCACTGTTATATCATAATCATGTTCCACACCATATTGATATCCTGCTTGAACTGCACCACCAATTCCCAAATTCACCGGAAGATTAATATAGTCTACCTGCATATCACATAGTTTACGAACTGTAGAGTCATTCGAACAATCATTAATTACTATGCAATCTGTCCAGGGACATGCGTCTTTAATATTATTAATTGTTCTCTCTATGTTATTTTCTTCATTATAAGCTGGTATAATAACTAATACTTTCTTATTATTTGGTTCAATCATAACCTAACCTTTCATTAATCAGTTATCTTAATACAGTTCCTCATACAATCTTAAATATGCTTTTCCATCCTTAATCTCATATATTTTATCACAGTTCTTTATCGTTGTGAGTCGATGCGCTACAATAATCAGAGTCTTATGCCCCTGCAATGTATCAATAGCCTCCATTACTGCCTGTTCTGTTTCTGTATCTAATGCCGACGTTGCTTCATCCAGCACCAAAATCTCCGGATCATAATAAAGTGCCCTTGCTATCGCAACCCTTTGCCGTTGTCCTCCTGAGAACTTAATTCCTCTCTCTCCTACAACTGTATTTAGTCCTTCCGGTAATTTCCTGACAAAATCACTCAATTGAGCCTGCTGTAATGCCTCCCATACTAGTTTATCGTCAATTTCTTCCTCCGGTAATCCAAAAGCAATGTTTCTGCGCACAGTATCATCAGATAAAAATACTGTCTGCGGAACATAACCAACAATTTTTGCCCATTGTTTTGGAATTGTGTATATATCCGTATTATCTACTTTAACTTGTCCACACTGCGGTTTTAACAATCCAAGAATAATATCTGCCAGAGTACTCTTTCCTGCTCCTGATTCACCAATAAACCCTACCGCCTCCCCTTTTTGAATTGTCAGGGAGAGATTATGTAGCACATCTACATCCGAGTTATTATATCTCCAGGTAATATTATCCAGAAAAATATCATGATGAAAGCCATTGGAAGAATTGCCCCCTCCAAAAGAACTATCCATATTTATGCTTCTCTCATTCTCGTATTTCTCCGCACTTCTGTAATTTTCACAGGCAGAGTTCAGTGTCGTTCTATAATAGACCAATGTATTAATACTGGATGTCATCGTAGACATGGAGGGAAGAATTCTAACACATGCAACTGCAATTGCACTAAGCTGAGGCATATACTCGACAATATTTACCTCCCCCCGCAAACCAATCGTACACATAAGTACAATACTTGCTATAAACACTACTTCTATAATCTTGCCCGGTATTCTTCCTGTAAACTGATAACTGGTATTACAATCTGAGGCTATTCGAGATGCCTCTTCGTATTGCTTAACAAAACATTCTCTCCGCTGCATAACCGTTATCTCTTTAATGCCTCCAATTGCCTGATTAGCACAGGAATATTTTTTAGCAAAAACCTCTCTTGCTCTTATTCCTAATCGGTTAATCTGTCGCTTAAATCCATAAACACTTAATATCCCTGCTGCAATAACTGCAATTATCAGGCCACAGGCAATAAATGGGTTTAAATACAGCAAAAAGACTCCAATTAATGAAAAAGTCAACGATTCAGAAAAAAACAGAAAAAAACCATCCACCACCTGAGCAACTCCTGATATATCACTGTTTACTCCCCTCAGTATTTCCCCACTGTTTGTTTCTAAAAAGAACGTATATGGTCTTTTCATATATGATTCCAGCATCAGGACAGATAAATCATTTTCCAGATTATTACGAAATCTAATCTGTATATAATTTGATAAAAGAATTATCAAATTTTTTATTATATAGATTAGTATTACTCCTACGGCCATCAAAAGCATTAACCCTGTGAATGAAGAAACATGAAATAATTCCATGCATTTGACAACATATTTATTTTCCATCAAAATATTGGGTTGAGTCATCGAAATAATAAACGGAATTACCACGCTGACCCCTAATGTCTCAAAAATAGCAGCAATAAGCATCGCAATAAATGCAATGATGCATTGTCTTTTTTGTTTATGATTCATAATATATAACAATTGATGAATCATATTTATAACCACCCTGATATTAGCCATTATATATCTCCTTATTCGAATTCAATAACTGACACTTTCCAGCCACGGTATTCATAACTCTTCTCATCATGCACTATATCATCACGTCGTATGATATCTGCAATATTCTCTCCTGCAAAATCCACATAAAAGTAGTATCCCGTTCTACCATCTAACAGTGTTTGTAAATCTGCCTCCTCTGTTATATTATATATCTCTATGGGATTTCTTCCCTCATCTGCTAAAATACATCGCTTGCTATCCGTATCATCCCAGTATTCATGTGATACATAATATTCTTTCACTTCCTCTGTTGTTTCAGCAAATCCATCAAAACACCATGTCTTATTATGAATTGCCGGAAAGAAAAGCTTAGCATCCTTTTTGTCCACAATATCCCTCATTGCCAAATTTAATGCCCGGTCAAAATATTGGAATTGTTGATTATAAACCATAGAATCTGCTAAAAATTCTCCCTGCGTAGCACTTACCATCACGGTACTTCCAACATTGTAATTCTTAAACAGGATTTTCGTAATCGGATCCAACGTATAAAAGGATTGAATCAAAAACAATATGCACAGTATGCCCAAAAAAGCATTACGCACTTTCTCACATGATATCATACACATGCCATAAAATGCACATATATATAAGATTGGAAAATGGACATCAATATATCTTGCATGATTTACGGTTACAAACAATATACTAAAGAGAATAAAGCCAAAGTCTGCAAATAATAAAGGGAATATCCAATGAATATTATTTACAAGTAATTGCTTTTTTGTAAATATTCCTATCATGGCAATCCCACCGAATAAAAATAATATCCAGTTAAAATTAATTCCAAACAAAACAGATAACTTACTTAAAATATATTGCTTATCAAATGTTATCCCGCCATTACCATCCCAATTAGGCATAATTATATACATACCTATCCAAGTCAGGCCTGTTAATAACATTGTCCAATATTTTTTACTTTTTATCAGTTTTAATACTTTGGTTTTATTGCTTACCCCTCTTAATTCAATATATTCACTTACCAAAATTCCCAAGCATAAAAATGCATATGTTAAAAAAGCCGTTTCCTTAATAAAGCAAAATATGAATCCAACAACGGTTTCCCATATCCAATATTTTTTCAGTATTAACCAAAATAAAATTGGAAATAAGCATAAAACCCAATAGTCCCAATAATTATTATTAACCATTCCCAATAAAAACGGAGAAACCATGTAGCCAGTTGCTCCCAATGTATGTGTCAGCTTAGAACAATTTGGGGTAATAATCTGCAGAATCCCATAAATGGAATATGCACTAAGCACAAATATAAAAACATTTAAAATAGTCATTCCCAGCCACAAATCACCTACTAACACTTCTGCTATAAGATTTAGTGCAGAATAAGAAAAATTAATATGAGATATAAATGACAATTGTGGAATATAGAATATAGAATAAATCGAACAATTATCCAAATAACGAAAAAGATATGCACTATCCCATCTAGGTTGATTGCCGGAACATAAAATTGCAATCAATACACCTACAAAACACAATATTTCCCAAAAAACATTCTGCTTTATGAATAATCCAATTTTTGAGCCAATTGTAATTAATGTATCACCAATATTTTTTCTATCAAAAAAATAATCACTTATACAAATTCCAAACGTTCCCAATGAAAATAGTATTATGCTCACTAAATACACAATACCATTTTTGCTTGCCATTAGGCTGAAGCATCGTACTAATATTCCCAATCCGGCTATAAGTAAAATATAATTAATGATTAGGCATTGAATAATTGCTTTTTGATTATGTTGCTTTTTCATTCCATTATAAAATAATTGATACATAAATATAGCAACAAGTTCGAATATCCAATGCAAAATTATAAATCCTGATACAAAGTGCGCAATTGTAGAAAAACAAATAGATAAGGTTGCGCAAATAATTACCAAGATGCCATATATATAATACATATTATCCTTAAATAATTGTTTCATCGTTTTCATACATTTGTATACATTTATTCCCACTCCGGTGAAAATGTTTCTCCAACCTGAATAAACGACTCTCTTCTATTCCAATTACAATGCGAAGACTGATAACATCTTCTGCACGGGGAATCCATTCTCTCACTATTATTTACATCAGATCTATACTTCTGATATTCAGGTGCATTCCACATTTCCATGAAATCTTTGTCCTTATCATATTCAAAGAAATGAATCGGTGTAGACATACAGGGACGAACATATCCGTCCGATCCAAGGAAGAAATCTCTCCATGAAACAAAACAATCTTTGTGAAGCTTATCCCCTGCGACATCTTCTCCCACATAATGTGGCAGTTTTAACAGTATTCCCAGTTCATCTCCAACACGAATTGCCTCTTCAAATACCTCTTTAACCAGTTCTTCCTGTCCCCATAAGGATTCATTCATCAAATCGTCTCCAAAAACAGTAAGATAAACCACTTTTACCTCTTCAATACCAATTTCAGCGGCAAGCCTCACCAAATCCGGAAGTTCTCTGATATTTGATCTCATGGCACAGAAAACAAAATTGATCCATGGATATTTCAATCCACGTTCCTTTTTGATACGGACAATGTCCTTCAGATCTTCTGTTATCTGATCAATCTTAGATCCTCTGCGGATCCTGCTATTCGTCTCATCCGTTGCCCCATCAAGGCTTACTGCAAATACATCTACATTGTAATCAAAAATCGCATTTTTAATTTTCTTTAAATTCATTCCATTAGAGCAGAAATACTTTCTTGCGCTATGTTTATTTATAATCTCCAGCATCTCAATAAAATCAGGATGAATGGTAGGTTCTCCCCATCCCATTAATGTTACTTCTTCCACTATATCCATTAAAGGTTCAAAGCTTCGAAATACATCCATATCAAAAACTGTCGGTTTAAAATCTGCCGCATTCCTTCCACACATAATACAGTTTAAATTACAAGCATTGGTTAATTCAAATACCAGCCTTCTGGGATACGACTCCAAAATTGTCTTACCTGCTTCCAATTCTTCCATATTCTTGTTACTGTTATTCTGCTGTTTTTCTGTCAATTCTTTTCCACTAAACAGATTCTTTGTTTTGGCTCTTAAAATCATTTTCCTTCTCCATATATTTTATACAGTTTAATTTACCGATATAATCAGTATATTCTGTTTTTTCTATTCTTGCAATCATTGTTCCAAAAACGGATACAAATCATCAAATTCTGCGGCTTTCAATGATCCATCTGGCATAACCTTCGATGCAATTCGTGGAATAATTGGTGCAAATTCCTGTACCATAATCTCACAGACAACTGGTTCTTCCGCATTTAAGACCTCTGTAATTTTGCTATCCAGTTCCTGCTCTTCTGTAATCTTTATAGCCTTTATTCCATACGCTATTGCAACTCTGCAAAAATCCGGTGTCTGTAATCCGCTATCCGGACCAACTCCCAGAAAACGATCATTCATATAGTTATGTTGGTTATGTCTTATTAACATATATCCATCATTATTATAAATGAACAGTTTAAGAGGTATTTTATTGTAAGAAAGCGTCGCCAATTCCTGAATATTCATTTGGGCACTTCCATCACCTGTTATTGCGATTAACTGTTTTCCTTCCTGCTTAGCTCCTATTGCCGTTGCCCAAAATCCCATACATGACAATCCACCTGATATCAAATATCTCTGTCCTGCTTTCAAATTCCAACTCTGCGATACAATATTACACACACTGCCAGTGTCGACAATAATATTAGCATCTTTCCCTATAAGATCCGAAAGTTTTTTTGTTACCCAATATTCATTCAGCGGTATCTCCTTCTGATATTCCGCTTTTACATTTGGATACTTTTCTTTCATTTCTCTACAATATTTCACCCATTCGTCATGCGAATCTATTTCTTCGTCATGAAGCCTCTCAGTCAGTGAACCAATAAATTCCCTTACATCCATATAAAATTTGTAATCTACCGGCACATCTTCCTTTCCTAGTTCCTTGGGATCAATATCTATCATAATCTTGACAGCCTTTTCTGCCAGTCTTTGAGGATAATATCCTATTGTCGATACAGATAATCTGCTTCCAAGAATAAGCAGCAAATCACACTGTTGAATCGCAAAATGCGAAGCTCTGTCACCATAAGCTCCCGGTCTTCCGATGTACCATTCACTGTCCGAAGCCAGTACATCTATTCCTCCTCTGGAAAGCACAACCGGTGTGTGAATTTTTTCACACAGCTCTTGTAATTCACCTACTGCTTTTCCGCTTCTCACACCATATCCGGCCAATATCAACGGCTTTTTTGCTTCTTTTATTAAATGCACTATCTGACCATAATCAACCTTCTCATATATACATTTTTCTGCACTATAACCCACCATCTCTTCCGGGATCTGCCTATTCTGAATATCTACCGGGACATCTATCCATACAGGTCCCTTTCTTCCACTCATTGCCTCGTTATAGGCCTTTTCCATATGAAACCGAATATCTTCCGGCTTCATAACTGCTGCAAAATATTTTGTTATGGACGATACAATTGGCTCCAAATTCAAACTCTGCGTTCCATGCTGCCTAATTCCTGTTTGTATTTCATAATTTAGCAATCTGGAATTTGCCTGTCCTGATATCACAAACATTGGAGAGGAATCAAGATATGCCTGCGCAACACCTGTAATAGCATTGGTTGCCCCCGGACCAATGGTCACCAGACAAGCTCCTGGCACCTCGTTTACTCTACCATAACCATCTGCTGCCATTGCCGCTGCCTGTTCATGATGGCAGCAAACCGCTGTCATATCTTTATTTCTGCAAAGTGCATCTGTCAACCACATCGCAGAGCTCCCAGATACCATGTAGACTATTCCAACACCTTTTTCATGTAAAAAATCAAAAATATATTCAGATACTGTCATTTTAATTACTCCATTGTTTTTTTATCCATCTATAAGTTTCACGTATTCCATCTTCAAACTTCACTGTCGGATTAAAACCAAGTTTTTTCAATGCCTCAATCTGCATATCACAAGGTTCCATACATATACCTTTAAAATCTGCACTCATATCTAATTCTACATTAGGAGCCACAATATCCCTAATGCTATACAAATAATCTCTTAATGGACGGCTCTTACCACTTCCAATAATATATTCTTCTCCTGGTATCCCTCTTTCTCCAATAATTTCAAAAGCCCGAACTGCATCGCTTATATATAAAAAATCATATAGCTGCTCTCCCCTACTTAATTTTATCGTCGTTCCTTTTGCTAAATTCATTATCAGTGTATTAACTAACCTCTCTGATAGTTCCCCAGGCCCATATACATTAATAATCTGTGGCCAAAAAAATGCCATTCCAATTTCATTTGCAATTGCTCTCCCCATCAAATCGCAAGCCAACTGAGCTATCCTATAATACCTATGTTTATCTACCACATAATTTCTTCCATCTTTACTATATAATTCTTTTTCAGTAATACTTCCAGCCCCAATAAATCTTGAACACCCCATTTGTTTAGCAACCCTAATAGATTTCAACACATAATTAACAGATTGAAGCTGTGCACTATAATCAATTAATCTATTTCCATTTGTACCATCCCATGCAAACTGGTAAAATGTATCAAAATCGTGTTCTCCAATTATTTTCTCTAAATTGTCAATTTCCTCTAAATCACATTCTATAATATGTGCTGGCAACAAACATATTTGCTGATATCTATTTTCATTACGGATTCCTTTTTTTTCAACTATCCACACCTCTATACCTTTAGCACATAAATAAGAACTCAATGCACTACCTATAAATCCTGCTCCTCCATAAATTATTACTTTTCTCATATTCCCTCTTATTCGTTAAAATAATCACTTTCCCGTGCCCAAGCAAGCGTTCTATTCAATCCTTCTATAATATCTGTTTCATCCTGCCACCCCAATCCTTCCAATTTCCTATTATCTCCTACTAAACATTTTGCACCATTCCCCAACATGTCTCTATCTATGATCTCTATATTCAATGTCTTACCTAAATCTGTCGCTATTAGCTTTGCCAATTGATATATGGACATTTCGTTCTTTTTACTACAAACATTATAATTCTTACCTCCGCCAAGCATTAATACATAAAATATCGCAGAAACTGCGTCCTTTATATATATATATGACCTAATTGCACTTCCATCAGATTTTAAACGAATTGTTTCATTTTTAAGATAATTTCCAATAAAATCAGTAAGTGCTTTACCATTTTTATATTTATCACCTGGTCCAAAAACTACAAAAGGGCGAACAATACTAATTTCTGTCTTTCCTCTAGTTCTCATTACGTCCGATATCATCTCACACATTTGCTTAGAAATAGCATAAACATTCTTATATGAAGCAAAATCAATCGCTGTGCGATATGTTTCATCTACCTCATATGGAGTATCACTTCCATAAACAGCACTAGAACTAATGAACAATAATTTAGAATTACCATTCAGATTTTTAAATAATTTATCATATGCCAAAACATTAGTTTCAACTACCTCCCATGGTCTTATTTCACACATATATCGATTAGCAGGGCTTGCCGCATGAATTATGATATCAAATTTCAAATCATATGCAATATCCTCTCTAACATCTTGCAATAATAATATTAACTGCCGATTATCTAAATATTTCTGAAATTTTTCTCTTGCCTTTTTTATATTTCGGCATAAAACATACAATGACATGTCCAAATAATAATAAAAATTACATTCCAATAAAGTATATACTATATAACTTGCCAAAAATCCTGATGCGCCCGTTACAAGTATTTTCTTCTTCTTTAATTCTCCCCACGGTAATGGTTCTTTGCAAATATTACAAATATCCTCTTCTATAATCCTATGCATTACTTCACCTATACATTTTATAATTGATCCAAATACACTTTTAATTGTGCATCTAATTTAGGGAGGAAATCAGTACAATCATTTCCAACCGGCAATATTTGTTCTACTTCTATCGAATCTTCAATTACAATTTCTAAAATTCCCGGCTTATCAGCCTGTATAAAGGCTATGTTTTTGTCACACACTTTGCCATTACTTATTCTCATATAATCTATCTCATAGGCACATGCAATTTTTTTAAAGCTGGGATTACTATACCCTGTTTGTAAAGTTGTATGTAAAAAATAACTATATCCTAAACGTTTTTCACTGCTTTTCATCATGCCAGGTGAACTATTATTAATAACAATAATCTTTATGGGTAATTTATGATAAGAAATATACTGCAATTCTTGTATATTAAATTGAAATCCCTGATCTCCGACAAAGCATAATACATTATGTTGTGATGCATAATATGCCCCTATTGCTTTACCAATTGCACTTCCTACTGTCTTAAATGTTTTAGAATATAACAACCTATTTGCACTTGTAGAAAACGCATAAGCCCTCGAAACCCACAGTTCATTATTTCCCTCATCACATACAATACAACCATCCTTATCGAAATTTTTTATTAACGTTGATATCAACTTTACAATTGGTGTAACATCTATTTCCCATAACTTTTGCCTAATAATATTACAAACTTCAATCCATTCTATCCAGCTTTCTTCATAATCTTTACATAATAACATTGGCAAAAACTCTTTTAAATCGACTCCGAAATCATTTGCTCCTGGTATCTTTCGCATAAACTCTGCAGTATCCACATCAATCCTAATTATTTTTTTATTCCTTATTTTAGAAAAACTTTTAGAGTCTATGGGGTAAGCCATTCTATTTCCTAATACAATTATCAAATCCGCCTTTTCAATGATAAAATTGCTATATCTTGTTGCATGACTTCCAACAAATCCATAATACAACGAATTTTGTGCGCATATATCCTGCGCACAACGGCTTGTCAATACTGGTATCCCCATTTTATAAATCAATTGCTGTATTTCATCTTCAACATTTGCTATATGTACACCATCTCCTAATAAAAGTATTGGTCTCTCTGAATGCTGTAGATGTAAATTTATATCCTCCTCAGCTTCTAATAAAATACTATTATTTTCTGTTTTTTTTCGATCATGAAAAAAAGCCGGCTCAATTATCTTTGCTTTTAAGATTCCCGTATATATGTCTATAAAGACAGGCCCTTTTCGTCCCTCGTTTGCCTTTTCAAGAGCAAAGACTATTTCTTCACAAGCATTCTCTAAATCATCAATACGTGTCGCATACTTTGTATATTGCGACACCAGCGCTAATGTATCCATTTCCTGTCCAATTTCATTTCTCATTACTGCATTTATTTTCTTTTGCGAATGAGCTGTTATAAAAACAACAGGTAATGAATCATAATATGCCTCAGCCATTGCGGTGATATAATTAGTTACTCCAGGCCCTTTGGTTGCATAAACAGCTCCTATTTTTCCTGCTGCTTGTGCATACCCACAGGCAGCATAAGCAGCTGCTTGTTCATGATAATTAAGATGCGTTGTCATCACAGGCATATAAAATTTCCAGAACTGCCCCCCCTGGGATCCCAAAAATATCTGTTGCTCCAAATACAACCAAGGCTTTCGCTAAAAAACGTGCTAAATTCATATCTTTAATATCTCTCCATTTTCTTTAGCAATATTAATAATTAATTCTAAATCTTTTTTGGTAAACCTGTATCTACTTTCATCAGGCGTATATTGCAATATTTTTGCAATATCAGAAAAACATGCTTTATACTCCTCAACTAATTCCAACGCATATCCATATGCTACTTTATAAGTAGCTGATATTGCATTCGGAACCGAATACCCCCACAAATTATCATTCCAATAATTTCCTATTATCTCGCACGCTTCCAGCAATGCAATATAATTATACCTATTATCCTCCTTTTCATTCAAGTAACCTGCAATAACCTCTGTTTGCAAGTTTCCTGCTCCCTGCCCCATTCCTAAACAACACGAATCTATTATAATTTTCCTCTCACCTAGATTTTTAAGTAATTCAATAACATTCGCCACGGCAAAATTTAAATTATTATGTGCATGAAAACCTATCTGAATATTGTCGTTTAGCCCAGTGTCAAACATCGAAACAAATCTTTTTACATCTGCTGGTGTCATATATCCATATGAATCTACAAAATATACAGCGTATGCATTCATATCATTAGCTGCTTCTATTACTTCATGCAATTCCTGTTCTGTATAACGCATCGTAACGCTCGGTTGGACAGACACTTTGTATCCTTTTTCAATAAGTTTATAACAATAATCCAATGATTTTTTCAATTCTGAATGTCTGAGACACAATCTGATAACCTCGCATAATCCCTCTCTCCATTCAGGGATTTCCGACATTTGAATGTCCGGACCTCTGAAGAAAACAGCACATTTCTGCCTAATTCCATCCCCTTTCAACTCATTTGACAAATCTTCTATTGACGAATAAATTGCTAAGTCTCGCTTATCCTCTTGCGTTTTTTGTACCGTTCCAAGTTCAATAATATCTATATTAGAGGCTGCTATCCTTTTGATAAAATCAATACGTTCCTGCCTCGTAAATGTTTTTACTGGTAAATTCTTGTTAGCCTTATGTTCTAAAGCATATCCTCCATCACGTAAAGTACAATCTAATATTTTTATTCTTTTCATAATCCCCCTTCGAAATAGCCACGTATAAGTTCTCTTGATATTTCAGCTAATTCTAGCTTTTCTTGTTTTTTTATTACATATATTGTGTCTTTGATTGCTTGTTGCAAGTTTCTTTTTGGAATCCACTTTAATAAATCTTTTGCTTTTGTACTATCTAACATAAGTATCTGTGCCTCATGCCTTATGTGACCCTCACTGGAAATCACATCATATGGCATTTCTCCAAAATACCAGCTTATCATTTTTACAATCTCCTCCACAGTTACAAATCCGTCATCATTAGGTCCAAAATTATACGCTCCGCAATATAAATTTCCACAATCTACAGTATTATACAATTTTTCTGCTAATAGCAAATATCCCCTCAATACATCTAAAACATACTGCCATGGCCGTATTGTCTTAGGATTTCTAATCTGTGGTCTTAGTCCTTTCATATAACAATTAAAAACATATGGTAATAACCGCGTTAAATTGTCATCTCCTGGGCCAATTACATTACTTGCTCTTGCCGTTCCTACTCCAACATTTCTTTTAGTTCCCCGAAAAAATGTGTCAATATAACATCCTGTTATAAGTTCTTGTCCTACTTTACTAGCTGAATACGGATCAGTCGCCCAAAGTCTCTCAGCTTCTGTATATTTTATATTTTTATCCTGATTAAAATAGCATTTATCGCTTGTTACAATAACTACAGCTTTTACCTCTAAAGTTTTTCTTACGCCCTCTAAAATATTGATCGGTCCCATTAGATTTGTCCGCAATATATATCCCGGTATTTCTTGGCTCCCCTCTAACGACGAGTGTGAAGCTAAATGAATAATTATCTCTGGCTTTATAGTCTGAATAACTTCCATGACTTTAGTGCTATCTGCAATATCATTTGCCCATTCTTGTTCAATTTGAGGAACCACTTTTCCATAAAATGTCTCCTTTTCTATTGGTAATGAATACCCATATACTTTTGCCCCAAGGTACTCCAACATTAATGCCATCCATGTTCCTTTATACCCTGTATGTCCTGTCAATAAGACCTTCTTATTTTTCCAAAAAGCAATCATTTCCTCTGATTCCAAGTCCAAGTTTCCCCTTTCATATATATCATAAAATTGGCAAAACTTTTTACAAAATTACCATTTCTTCCAAGGTGCCCGATGTTCCCTCCACATAGCATTTATTTCTTCTTTATCTCGCAACGTATCCATTGGTTTCCAGAAGCCATTATGTTTGTATGCATTTAGTTGTCCATCCCTTGCCAGTCTTTCCAATGGTTCCTGTTCAAATATTAATGTCTCATCATTTGGCAAATATGAAAACACTTCATAATTCAAAACCATAAATCCCGCATTAATCCATCCACCGTCTCCCTTAGGCTTTTCCAAAAATTTAGTCACATTTCCATCTGTTGCAAGATCCAACATTCCAAACTTTCCCCCTGGTTGTACAGCAGTAATAGTCACCAAACCTTTTTTTTCATTATGATAGCTTACTAATTCTGATATATTCACATCAGATACTCCATCTCCATAAGTTAACAAGAAGCTTTCTTTCTCTGGGATGTATGGTTGAATTTTTTTTATCCTTCCTCCAGTCATAGTCTCTTCACCCGTATCAATCAAGGTTACCTTCCAAGGCTCTGCCACATTATTATGTATAATCATTTCATTTCCCCTTGTGAAATCAAAGGTAACATCAGACATATGTAAAAAGTAATCGGCAAAGTACTCCTTAATCATGTATCCTTTATATCCACAACAGATTATAAACTCATCATATCCATAAAAAGAATATATTTTCATAACATGCCATAGTATAGGCATACCACCTATCTCAATCATTGGTTTCGGCTTGAGATATGACTCTTCACTTATTCGGGTTCCTTTTCCACCTGCTAAAATTACTACTTTCATTTATTAATCCTCAATATTTTTCAACAAATTCCTTTATAACCTTTACCATATAATCTAATTTTTCCTGATTCATTCCCGGATAAACACCAACCCAAAATGCCTGATTCATAATACGATCCGTATTATCAAGTCCTCCTACTACACGATATCCAGTTCCCGTTTCACGCATTTCATCAAAACAGGGATGTTTAATATAATTTCCTGAAAACAAATTCCTTGTTTGGATATTCTTTTCTTCCAAATATTGGGTAATATCATCTCTCTTAAATCCCGCATCATCCCTTACCATCATGAGAAATCCAAACCAGCTAGGATCTGCCCCTTCTGTTTTTTCTGGTAAAATCAATTTATTGGAAACTTTTTCTAACTTTTGTCTCAAATAATTCCAGTTTTTCTTTCTTACCTCAACAAAACTTGGCAATTTTTTTAACTGAGCACATCCCACTGATGCCTGCATGTCCGTAGATTTCAAATTGTATCCAAAATGAGAATACACATATTTATGGTCATATCCATATGGAAGTTCTCCAAATTGCTGTGAAAATCTATGCTTACAAGTATCATCTACACCCGATCCACACCAACAATCCCGTCCCCAGTCTCTAAAGGAGTTAACCAAGCGATACAATTGTGTATTATTCGTACATACTGCGCCTCCCTCTCCTAACGTTATATGGTGAGGGGGATAAAAACTATATGTAGATAAATCACCTATTGTTCCGGTCTTTCTCCACTCTCCATTGTACAAATATTCTGATCCTAAAGCATCACAATTATCTTCAATCAGCCAAAGATTATATTTATCACAAAACTCTTTTACATATTGAAGATTAAATGGATTTCCTAAAGTGTGCGCAATAAATACCGCTTTTGTTTTCTCGCTTCTGGCTTCTTCTAATTTAGTCACATCTATATTATATTCAGGTATCGTTACATCTACAAAAACAGGTATTGCACCATACTGAATAATCGGAGTGACCGTTGTTGGAAAAGCTGCTGCCACGGCAATAACTTCATCTCCCTTTTTAATCCTTCGATCACCTAATTTCGGTGAAGTAAGTGCCATAAATGCGCACAAATTTGCTGACGAACCGGAATTAACCAAAGAACAATGCTTTACGTCCAAATAATCTGCCAATCCCTTTTCGAATTCTGCAACATAATGCCCTGAGGTAAGCCAAAATTCCAATGCCGCATCAACAAGATTAACCATTTCATCCGAATCATAAACCCGGCCTGAATATTGAATCCGGTCCCCCTCTTTAAACATATTTGAGTTCTCATGAAAACATGTATAATATTGCCTAACTAATTCTTCTATTTTTTTCTTAATATCTTCCATGACCAATTCCTTTCATATTCTTGTCCATAATTAAATTGAATTATACTCCGTATCATCAATACCATACCTACCCAAATTCCAAAAATATGTATAGTCATAATAAGGATTAAATACCATAGCTGCAACATTGCCGCTTGTTCTCCCTCCTATAAAGCAATTACAATAGGTTCCCAAAATCATTTGTACCTCGTATTCCATCCCTTTTAAGTATTCGTCATTTTCCCGATTAAATGAATAGTATACAGCGTCCTCTCCCTTAAGATCCTTATACATTTTCCTTTCTTTATAAAAAATCAATTTATCTTTAAATTCATCTGTATATTTTTTTTCAATTTCTATATCTTCCGTTGCCAAATATACCCATTGACAATTGTATTGTTTCATTACTTCATATGTTTTTCTTATAGCCTGTTCTATAGTAGGCTGTACAGGATGTCCATACGGTCTTGAATTCCAATAGCCGCATCCTCGGAGTGAAACGCATAAAATTCGTTCCCCTCGTATTAATTTATCTGCTAAATACTTATTATAATAAATTGTAACTTCATCAGTAAGAACCTTACTAAATCCAACATGATGTACAAAATAATCATGCCATAAAATCATCGTTTCTTTTCTAGTAAAAAAATCCATACTATCACTTGGATACGCTTTAGGTGCATATCCCGAACTTAAAATAACGTTTTTACTCTTATAAACTTCTTCAAGTGAAACATTACATTCTGCCGGCTGGTTAAAATAATATTCCCACGCATTTTTTTCCCCGAGCTCATTATTTTTTAAATATGCGTTAGAATAATTCTTCATATCAACAATAGGTACCCACCCATGTTTTAGTCCCCATACAATATGTCCTAGATTGGTAATAAAATATGAATTGATACCAGCATTTTCCGCATCACGTCGAATCACATAATATGTGACATCGCCATTTCTCGTTCCATATCTTTTTTTTCTTTCCTTCATTTTGAAATATTTAATATAATTTTTAACTGTACTGATTATCACCAATAGCACCCTCCTTCTACCTTTTCTGCGTTAATTGGTTTTTCGCAATCCATAGGGCGTACCCAGTAATTATTTACAACATCATTTGAAAAGTTATGGTAATTTCCTTGAATCCATCGTCTACCGGTAATTCCCCAAAGTAATTGAGTTGCACCACCTAAATGCACGGCACATTTACCCATCCTCTTAATTTCAGCAGCTAACGGGAATCCGTAAGCACCACATCCTATAATTGCCACATCAAAATCACATTTTGAACATTGTTCTTTCATAGATTCTAATGCATCGAACCATGTTGCAAATCCATACTCATTATTTCCCCCAATTGACTGAATAGCCTTAATAGTTTCCAACTCAAACGAAGGTAATATTTCTTCCGCCGGATATATCCTTTCAAAAATATGCTCTCTATTATAATTATATTGCTTTTTTATACTTTCCGCAAACGGATGGATTACAAGAACTTTTTTCCCTTTTAACGCAAATGTCCACGGCAATTGCGTTGATTGTTTTTCAAGCCTCATATTCCATGGTTCGAGCCAATGTAATTTTGTAATCTGTGCCTGATTTGCATATTGCTTAATAATATAGTCTTCCATAAACAGTTTCCAAACTCCACACAAATCAAGATCCTTACAGCAATCAAACATTAAATCAACAAATTTTTCTGCTTGCTTAATATCATTTGGAAAAAAGCCCGCTCCTAAGCACATTTTATCAAGATAGTATTTTCTTCTATCTATATACGGATATTTTGTTTCTCGCAATACACTAACCATCATTGATAATTCGTTCCCCCCAAAACGTCCTATCATACATGGCTCGCCTTGAATAATTTTATTTGCAATATATTTATTAGTATCTGACAATGATAATACTTTTTTTCCATTTATCTGTTTTATATTTTCATAATCATACTTTATAAACTTTATACCCTTTTCATTTAATATTGGTACAATTCTGTCTCCCCACTCTCGTCTTATCAAATTCCTTATAATATGAGAATACCATATTGCATCATCACACATTTTTCTGCCCATAAATATAATCTCCATTTTGGACCAACGAAAATCTACATTTTTTAAAACATTTCCTTAGTCCCCTCAATTCCACTGTTTAACATAACATCTAACATACTCATCCCTGAATAAATGATCCAGGAATATATCTGCTTATATTCCGGCATGATAAAAGTTTAAAATTCTACTTTTATCCTTGCATGTTTAAAACTTTCTAAGTTCATTTTTTTTGGACTCCCTTACCAGAAAAATATAAATCAGCAGATAACTACTCACATAAATTCAAAATCAAGTCATTCTTATATCTCTCATGCAAATAGTTCTTCTTATTTTACCAAATATCTTTGGTTGTTATGCCTAATAACTCCTTGACTAGTGTCTGCTGATTAAGCAAATATCTGTAACTTCTAACGCTTACATCTACTTCACTTGAATCAGAATTAGAACAAATGCAAAAGTGCACAAAGTATTCGCATCTTAATCTCGAACAGATTCCTCACGAATACAGATAATGCGATAGAAGTTAGCTGCGTTTCTTCCAGTTTTGTGGCAATACAGCTCATACCATAGCAACGTTTGCTCAGGCTGAAAGTACGCTTCACTTCGATTCTATCAAGTATTATCTTGATACTCTTGTTTTTGTCAACCTTTGCTTGGGTACTAGTCTTCCCACTTTAATCCTGATAAACGAACTCATGCTCCTTGCAATAGCTCCTGTTTTCGCTGATCCGGTATATCTGATCTACCAGAACACATTTAGGATAATAACCGGTACGCTCTTTGAAACGTTCTATCGCTTCATTCAGGTAGGTACTCTCGTTCTGATCACCCATATCCTTCGTTGTCAAGACTAAGATCAATTTTGCTCCAAGTTAAACAGATGCCTTGACCTTACCTCTGACAATCGGTCTGAACCATGGCTGTGAAATGCTTACAATGCAATGCTCCACAGAATGGACTCTGTTATCATACATATATCTTTGCTGTTCATACAGTTTGACCCAACGGTTATCTGGATTCATGCAGAAACCCACAGGTTGATTTGAAATCGAGAAATGAATGTTGTAACTTTTCAATCGGCATATGCATTGATTTAGCCCCTTTATACTTAAAATCTATAAGAAAATTGCAAGAAAAACGATTTAATCTCATCAAAGTCCTTGCAATTATTATAGTAGAAAATGTAATAAAAGCCAATAAAATCAAATGTTATAGTTCAATCAGCAGACACTAATTACAGCTAGTTCCTGCTTTTGATCTATAATTCGTTCTATCATAATGGTGCTCCTATTTCTCTATTTTTACTACGCAGGCTTTGCTTCTCAATGCAGCTTCAATTCCGGCTTCTGAATCCTCAAAAACAATAGTATTCTGAGGTATAACATTAAAAAATGACATTGCCTTTATAAAGCCTTCTGGTGCAGGCTTTACTTCTTCAACATCTTCCTGTGTAATTATTAAATCAAAACAATCCTGTACATTATAAAATTGCAGAAGTTCCATACAATTTTCACGAGATGCTGTTGTCACCAACGCAATGTAATATTGATTTTTTATTCCATTTATTATTGCAAATAAATGCATATTAGGCACTGCTTTTTCTAGATACAGCTTATAGGCCTGCTTTTTATACTCATGAATGGTTTCAAAATCATCATTCGCTATATGTAGCTTTTTCAAGAACTCCTTATAATGTTTTCCCACACAATTTTGCTGATAAAATATAGATGTTAAATGATACCCTGATTTTTCAAGTGCCTGCTTATACGCACAATAATTCACTTGGTCTGTATCAAATAATGTTCCATCCAAATCAAAAATAGCTAATCTTTTCATTTTCCTCTTCACAAAAAACCCTTATCTCCTGCCAAATAATAATCATGCGGGCAAAATAGATAACCGCATTCTTCTCATCTTTAATGATCTTATATGGCATGAGTCTTAACCAATGTACAAGTTCATGCACATATATACTCGCAAGTCCTTGAACTCCAAATTTATTTCTTATATATTCCGTGAACAATTCAAGCAATTTGCCATATTTATCCGAATTTATATATATATAATTGATTTGGTTCAGATTAATCTCTACTTCCATTACATTCTGCAGTAATTCATACCCACCATGCAAGGACTGTAATAACTTTGCATAATCTAAATAAGGAGATTCATAGCCACAACCAGCATTAGGATCAATCAGATAATATTCATCGTCCCCACTCTCCCTCTTGCAGCAAACAATATTTTCTATCGTCAAATCACCATGCATCTGTGCATTTTTATCATTAATAAAAAATTTTTTCCAAAATTCTTCCTCATATATCCTGGTATCTATCATGGGATTAATATAACTGACACCATTTATCACTAGTTCAGGATATTGCATTAACGGCTTAATATATTTTGCTCTTTTAATTTTTATAATGTTATCTAAAATTTTATTCTGAATATATTGTTTAAGTGTAACCTCTCGTTGTATATTATAATCTATACTATAAAGATTATCTTCCAAATCACTCATTATTCCCATCAACATTTTCCAGCTTTTCGTTATGGGAACAGAATGAATATATTCGAACATTCCTATGGAATTATTACTATATTTCATATCATAATAGCAATATAGATTTCCATTTTCCTGCCTCACTATTTCAGGAAGTGCTATCTGAGAACAATGGGTTTTGATCCACTCAATCTGCTGATAAAGTTTTTGTGCTTCTTCTCCAAAAGCATATTTTCTCCAAAATAGCCCATCATTATTTCTGCATAATAATGTTGTTGCCTTAGATCCTGCGGAGCAGTCTCTTATTATCGAAACATGCTGATTTAGCTGGATATATGCCTCCAAATAATCCTTGTCATTTTCTGTAAAATATCTCTCAAGAAAATCCAGGCGCTCGTTTCTATTGACATAAGGAAGTAAATTCAAATATCCTTCCTCATTTGATCCCGTATCTGATTTATAATATTTTTTGCAAAAAAAAGCTATCAGAAGCATCAACATTAACGGAATAACAAAATACAAGTTTATCAACCAAGAAAAACTGCCAAAATTATCTCCTGCTTCCTTGATTTTAAAAGTACTCTTAGTCACACTATCCTGTGCAAAAAGCATAACAAAAATTTCCTGCCAGAAATGCCTTTCCCCCCGTTCGGATATAGCCTTGGCAAGATAATAATATGATACTCCATAAAGAAGCCACATGCTCATTGTTGATATAAGCAGCATAATC
>OBAR01000957.1_pt1 | contig 28250 bp, 24 predicted proteins | sample 1517911 | NCBI WGS metagenome assembly OBAR01 (sample SAMN04571709, study PRJEB22368) | human gut metagenome | biome: human gut; material: stool | host: Homo sapiens | place: Luxembourg | collected 2012-10-26
ACATTGGCGATACGCAGCAGCAGCTTCAGGTTGACGTTGACATGGTTACGTTCCAGATTACTCAGATGGGTCTGGCTGACATCTATACGCTGTGCCAGCTCCTGCTGGCTCAGCTGTCTGGCCATGCGCAGAAAGCGGATATTGCCGCCGATACACATCAGGCATTTTTCGTCGTACACCCTTACACCCCCACTCTGCGCTGCCGAAAATATTGTTCTGTCTTTGTCTTACTTTGCTGAAAATCTGATTTTATTTACTAAAACTTCAAAAGCATTTGTTAAAATAATATTCGCACCTATTATAGCACACCTGTACCCCCCCACAAGACATACTAACGGATATTTTCGACGCAGTTTGGTTTTGTTTTTGCCCGTACGGTTTGCCAGCCGCCGAAGTTATAAAGAAACCGCACGTTGCTGCGGCTTGCCCGGCAAATGGTTAGGTTTAATTTTTTATTTTCTTTTTCATTGAAAATTTTAATTTTTACTTTTGAATTTAGGTTTTTGTTTCTTTTTATGCAACTTTCTTCCAGAAGCAAGCTGCGCAATCTACAGAGGCTCATTATGCAATCGCCTCTTGCGCTGTCCGTTTTACCATTGCATTATTTGCGGCATTAGCACTTGCAACTAATGCGGTAAAAAGGCAAGAAGCTTGCGCACTATGGCAAGTCCTGTTTTGCTTTGCTCGCTGTCCGGCTTCCAGGCAACTGCTTTTTTTAGGTTCACAGAAATACTTCCCTATTCGGTCAGTATTTCTGCGGGCTTTCGGCAATCCTGTTCCATGCTGCGCATATAACAGTGCCTCAATGCCTTGACCACAATGTGCGCTCAAAACCCTGCATCGTACAAATTACTGCTGAATTTCATGAGTACGGTATCTACATACTGATGGTATCAATGCGGATTGACTACAGCAGTAGAACGTACGAGACAGAGGGTTTTACAGCGCATTGGGAAGATTTGGCAGATGAGCGAAACGCAGCTGCAAGCAGGCGCAGGGTATGTCTGAGGTATCGGCAGGCTATGCAAAGCATAGCCTTTTAATTTTTCCCTGTGATACCGAGTTGCCCGGAGCGCGTACAGCGAGTGAAGCACAATCCAAATCTTAACAGCGCTGAAGTTCTTTGCGCCGCTTGCTTTCAAGAAAGTGGCATAAATAAAAAAGAAACCCCCTGTGTGGCTGCATCAAATACAGTCTCACAGGGGTTTGAAATTACTTGACAGGTACGATATAATAGTAAAAGAGATAGCTGATGCGGGAACGTCAGCTCTCCCCTGAAATTTAATAATTTGACGGGAAGCTGCGTAGCCACTTGGTTATGCGGCTTTTCTCATTCTATCGTAAACGGTAAAACGATAGGAGAAGCACTATTAAAGTTGAAAAGCCTATCATCAATGATAACGCTTCGAAAACTGTCATAGTTTATCACCCCCACTCTTTTGGGAGTGGGAAAACCGACACACCAGCTATCTCTCGCCTTAGTATAGCACTTTACATTCAAGTTTACAAACAATAGTTCACTTTTTATTCATGCACAAAATATTTTCGCCCGGTCAGTTATGGCCGGGTTTATTTTTTATAAAAAAAATTAGCCCCTGAAAGGGGCTAAAACTTTTTGCGCCATTTTTCCCTATTTACTTTTGCTCAAAACAGGCGTACACTAGCTACTGTTGTGCACGACGACTGACAGTATAACCGGTTATCATAAAACCAAGGGACTTGATCACCATAAATAAATTTGACAATCTCAACAATATCGATACAGACGAAACCCAGGCAGAACGCTTACAGCGGCTGATAACTGCCGCCCAAAACAACGATAAGGCCGCACTTTTGCAGTTATGCGAAGATTTTAAGCCGCTGCTGCAAAGCGAGGCCCGCCGTGAAATGTTTTATAAGTCGCTGGGACGCGACGCCGAAAGTATTGCCGTGCTGGCTTTTATCGAGCTGGTATTGAAATATAAGGGCGCCGATTACCTGAACTGGCCCGGCTATGCCCGCTGCAAGGTGCATTTCGCGCTGTTCGACGCTATGGATAAGCAGGGCAGGATCTGGGAGCACGAAACGCAGATCGATACGGGCAGCGAGGCCGGCATCGACCTGCTGGACAGCGGCTATAACGAAGCCTGTGCCCTGGACGAGCTGGCACAGCTTTTGCTGTCGCTGGACCTGCAGGAAGCACTGGCGCAGCTGAACGAACAGCAGCGCAGAATACTGCTATTGTTGTTCATAGATGACCTGAAACCTGCCGAAGCGGCCAGACGTTTGCACTGCACGGTGCGCAATATCACCAAGCACCGCCTGAAAGCGCTGGACAGGCTGCGGGAACTGCTGTAAAAGCTGATACTGAATAAAAAACAAAACAGTCCCTCAAAAGTTACTTACTCTAACTTTCAAGGGACTGTTATTTTTCTAAAATTATTGTTTTCTGTTTATTTCCTGAAGCGCAGACTGCTTTTCAGCATCGTTACCACATCCCCCGACAGCAGCAGCCCGGTCAGTGTCAGCAGCATACCGCAGGCGATGACCGTTGTGATCTGTTCATCCAGTACAAGGACCGAGGTAATAACTGTAACTACCGGCGCCAGATAAATATAGGCGCTGGTTTTAATCGCGCCCAGCAGCTTGACCGCCATATTCCAAGTCACAAAGCACATTGCAGACGCGCCGACGCCCAGACACAGCAGATTGAACAGGTTGACCGAATCGGCCAACCGTTCAAAGCCCCAGCGAAAATCCATGAACAGCAGCGCCGGCAGCATAAATACCAGACCATACATAAAGGTATGCCGCGTACTTTGGATAGCATTATAACCAAAGGCGCTGATTTTTTTGGACAGCACTGCATAGACGGCCCAGGTCGCTGCCGCGGCCAGCGCCAGCAGATCACCTAAGGGATTGATCTGCAGCTGCGTCGCGCTGTTGAAGCTGATCATGGCGATACCGGCAATAGCCAGCACGAAACCGACGATAAATTTTTTCTGCAGAGCTTCGCCGGCCAAAAAACGGCAGGCCAGCAATGCAGTAAAAAAAGGCGCTGTTGCCGTAATAACGCCTACGTTGGAAGCAGGAGCGTACACCAGCGCGATATTCTCAAACAAATAATACAGCGTGATACCGCTGAGCCCGGCTCCGGCAAAGATCCATTCCTGTTTTTTATCGGTCACCCGCAGGCGGTGCGGATAGATCAGAAACAAAACGATCAGACCCATGATAAAACGGAAAAACAAGATCTCTATCGGCGTAAAGCTGCGCAGCAATACTTTGGTAGAAATAAAGGTCGTGCCCCAGAGCAGGATCGTCACCAGAGCAAAAAGATGTCCCATCAAAATTTTATTCCGCATAGCTTCTCCTGTTATTTTACTCTAAAAATCGTACGGTATTGGCCCGGCGTCAGGCCAATGACTTCTTTAAAAAACTTACTGAAATGGCTTTGGTCAGTAAACCCGGTCATCAATGCCACCTCAGCCGGCTCCAGCCCCTGCCCCAGCAGCTCTTTGGCTTTGCCGATCCTGATCGTTTCCAGATAACGGTAGGGCGTGATGCCTTCCGTTTTGGTAAACAGCCGCAGCAGGGAATATTTGTTCATTGCCGCCACGTCAGCCAGCTCTTCCAGCGTTACCTTGTCCGTATAATGTTCCAGCAGATACTCCGTTACCTTCTGTACCGGCGGCGCTTTGGTCGCGGCAGACATTTTACTGATACCTGCGGCAACAAGCTGTTCCAGCAAAAAGTACAGGGCTTCTTCCTTAGCCAGGTCCTCCTGCTCCTGCATGATCATTTGATGCAGCTCGCGCAGCAGCGCAGCCGTTCGCTCGTCTCCGCGCAGAACAGGGCTGGTAAACAGCGGCAGTTCACTGCTGCCCGTCAGTTCCAGCATGGCCTGGCGCATGATCTCCGGCTTGATGTTCAGGCAGCGCAGATCCAGCAGGTCATTATCCATGGGTTCGCAGTTGTGCGGGGCGCGGGGATTGAACAGCAGCACATCACCGGCAGTGATATAATAATCCACATTGTCATAACACATATGGCGCAGGCCGCTTTTCTCCACCAGCCCGATCACGTAATATTCGTGGAAATGCTGCGGAAATCTTTGCAGTATCCCCTGAAACCAATAGGCTTCCAGCCGCAGTTTCTTATCGTATTTTACAAAGCGTTTTTCGTTTTTCACAGCAGACTCCTTTAGTTTATCATAGCAAAAAGCCGCCGCGTTATCTTGTATGATATTGACCGCCATTATAAAAGAACCTGCGTAAAACGCAGGTTCTGGCAATCAACGCATATTTTCGATAAAATCTTCAAAATTATTGATGAGGATCGGATGGCCTGTGACTTTCAAATCACGCAGGTGCGTGCCATAGGATTCATAAATATTTTCAGACAGGTCCATTTTCAGGCCTTCTTTGATATATTCTTCGATCATTTTGACGATAAAACGGTTGATCTCGCCTGTGCCGGCTTTGACATTGAGCGGAATGATGCGTTCTTCAGGCTCATAGCTTTCGACCGTCACGTCCCAACCACCGGGAATAGGCGGCAGACGCTTTGCCAGGATCATATATTCGGGTGAAAACCCTACATAAGCTTCCAGCTTATTCTGCAATTTTGCTTTAGTAACGGGATAACCGTTAGCGTTGCCCCATTTTACTATTTCATCACAAACTTCATTATTGTGGATAACACTGGAAAATGTAGTTTTTGCTAAAACTTCAGCCATCATCATACCTCCAACATCGTAAAATCTAATTACTATTGTACTTTATCTTGGCAAGAAATTCAACTTATTCGCCTGATGCCGGGTAATTTTATCACTGAAGGCAAAAAAAGACACCGGCAAAGCCGGTGCCTGTAAATACTGCCATTCAGATCTGTCCCAAAGCTTTTAAAATCGACTGGGCGATAATCGCGCTGCCGATATAGGTGCCTGTAAAAACTACACAGGCCACAACGACGATGCGCCAGCCGCTTTTGGCAAAAGCGTCAAGGTCTTTGCCGATGGCGATACCGGCATAAGCAAGGATAGGTGTGCACAGCTGCAGAAAGCCTACTTTTTTAACAGCTTCGTTGATCACGTCGCTGCCGGGCATGGCCGGATAGGTAAGAATGCAGCCTAAGGTTACGATATAAGCAACAGCGGGGATACGTCCCGGCAAAAATTTAGCCAGAATAACGCCTGCGATCGCCAGGAAGATCAAAAAAAGCAGTCCGGGGATCGCTTCCACGATAGTATATTTAGTACCGATAGCGTTGGCGACAAGAGACATGGCGCCGACGATAAATAAAACGATCAGTGTATCTTTGATTTTCATTTTGCAGCATCCTTTCCTGTCGGCTCAACACCGTATTTTAAACGATAGATCTTTTTATACAGCCATTCTGTCAGCGGCAGGGCCAGCCAGATGCACATGTACAGACCATCCAGGCCGGAAAGCATGTTGCTGGCGGCGCCGAAGGCCGCGATCTGGTCGGCCATCTGCGGATACATAACGCTTAAAGAGCCTACGGCAGCGGTCATCATGCTGGCAGAACCAACGCCGGCCGCCATTGCCAACGCATAAGGATGGAAGGGCAGATAGGCAGCGGCAAAGCTGGCCATGATGCCGAAGAAGATCGTACCAAAAACAGTACCGGCGATATAAACGCCCATAACGCCGCGGCCTTCGGCAGAATCAAGGCCATAGCGTTCGCCGATCAGGGCTACGTTAGGCTCACGGGCAATAGAATGCGCCGCGCCGATAGTTTCGCGTTTGAGTCCCAGGTAAATAGCCACAGGCACACCGATAAAAACAGTGCCCAGATTACCAAATTCCTGCAGGATCAGAGCCGGAGAGGCGGCCAGGATCTTGGGCAGCGTCGGGCCGACCAGAGTTCCGTAACGGGCCATCAGCAGCATCAGGGTGATACCGATCAGCGAGCTGGCATCCAGCATATCTTTTTGATTGACGACCTTTAAGAATTTAGGCGCCATGAAAATACCCATGATCAGGGCATACAGCATCGGCAGCAGCACGATAGTGCCTACGCCGATCTTGAAAGAAACGTTACCGATCATTTCCGCAATGATGATCAATGCTAAAACGATGGCATGAACTTTAATGTTTTTCACAAAATCCACCTTCCCTTTTCCATCATTTTCCTGTTACAGCTTCTGGTTACTGAAAATATTTATCAAGCTTGGCGATGTAGGCTTCTTTGGTCAGCAGCGGGTGGTGCTCCGCTTTGATCTGACGCGCCAGTTTGGCATCGTCGGCCAGAAGGTCGATGATCATCATCGCAAAAGCCTTAGCAGGCAATAATACGGCTTTCTTGAAATCAACTACATGAAAATCTGCCGTATGCAAAAATCCGTCCACACCGCCAATGAAGGGGTGGATGACCGGCAGCAGATGCGATACGTCGCCCATATCTGTCGAAGCGCTGAAATGTCCGGCGTCTTTAACAGCTACATTGGGGTCGGCAATTTTGGCATTAGCTACAAACAGCTCGTTCAGACTGTTATTGCAGGCCAGCGGCAGCTGCCCCGGCATGGTGGCGATGACTGTCTGCGCCCCGACGGCGTCGCCGCCGGCTTTGAGCGCCGCATCGACCTTTGTATGGGTAGCTTCGATCGCTTCCATGGTCTTGGCGCGGACATAGGTCTCGATCCTGACGTCGGCAGGAACGGAGTTGACCAGATTGCCGCCTTTAGTGATGATAGGATGGACGCGGACTACGTCGGCCTCACGAAAGGTCTCGCGCAGCGCGTTGATACCCATCAGTCCCAGCATGGCGGCATTGAGGGCGTTGATGCCCTGGTCAGGCGCATCGGCAGCATGGGCAGTTTTGCCGACATACTGAATAGTTTTACCGATGAAGCCATTGCTGCTTTCACCAATGGAGACAGTAGCTTCCGGCATATTTTTATCGGCGTGCATCTGCATCGCCATGTCGATATCGTCAAAAGCGCCTTCATAGATCAGCTGGCCTTTGCCTGTAAGAAAGTGCAGCTTGCCTTCTTTGATCAGTTTGCTGCGGTAAGCAAGCTCTACATATTCTTCCGCAGGAACACCAAAGAACACGGCGTCGCCGGCCAATTCGTTCAAAACGCCGGACTGCGTGATGCCGCAGGCAGCGGCAGCCATCGTCGCGATCTGCAGATTGTGGCCGCAGGCATGGGCCGCACCGGTCAGAGGATCGGCTTTACAGCTGTCCGGACAGCCGATAGCGTCAAGCTCTCCCAGCACCGCTACAGTAGGGCCGGGACGGCCGCTGACAGCACGGGCTTTGACCCCGGTAAGCGCCAGTCCGGTCTGAGGCTCAAGACCTAACTGCTGCAGGAAGGCCGTGACCTTCGCCGCTGTTTTGGTTTCCTTGAATCCAAGTTCCGGTTCGCTTTCGATATCCTGCGCTAAAGCTTCGATTTTATCAGCCCAGGCGTCAATAGCGGCGCATACTTTGGTTTTCAGCATTTCTTTATCCGTAATAAACACCTCGCTTTGAAATAGTATACACTTTATTCCTGTAAATCGCTTTTAATTATAGCACAAATGCTTTTAACGGTACAGGCTTAATTCCTGACATTTTTGTTTGCTTATGAACTTTTATTTCTTTAAAGTTTACCACAAGTTGCAAAAATTTACAATTTCATCATATTTTGTATACTTTATTCATGTTTTTAACTTTTGCGGCAGCGTTCACCGCAGTAATAATTTGCATTGAAAAATGCCCTGTGCTAAAATATATAAGTTAAGAAGTCATTCTAAAACTGTTTACGAAAGGAGTCTGTCATGTTCGACCAAATCAAAACCGACATTGATGCAGTTATGCACCGCGATCCTGCAGCCAAAACCAGGCTGGAGGCAGCACTCTGTTATCCCGGTCTGCATGCTATCTGGCTCCACCGTTTAGCACATAAATTTTATTTAAAGGGCTGGGTACTGATCCCCCGCCTGCTCAATACTTTTTCCCGGTTCGTGACCGGCATCGACATCCATCCCGGCGCCAAGCTTGGCCCCGGACTTTTTATCGATCACGGCATGGGGCTCGTTATCGGCGAGACCGCTGAGCTGGGCTGCAATGTTACTCTCTATCAGGGCGTGACCCTGGGAGGCACCGGCAAGGAAAAAGGCAAGCGTCACCCGACGATCGGCGATAACGTCGTCGTTTCCAGCGGCGCCAAAGTCCTGGGTTCCTTCAGCGTCGGCTCCAATTCCAAGATCGGCGCCGGTTCGGTAGTATTGAAGGAAGTACCGCCCAATTCGGTAGTAGTGGGCGTGCCCGGCCGTATCGTCACCAAAGACGGCGTCCGTGTCGCCGCCAGCGATATGAGCAGCCCTGACAGCATGATCGACCTGAACCACAACCAGCTGCCCGATCCCGTCGCCGACTATGAAGACCGTCTGGCCGATTACATGGTCCGTATGGACAGCCGTCTGGAAGAGCTGGAAGAAATCATCAAAAAGCATCGCGAGCAAAATGAAAAGCGAGGTAACAACGAATGAGCAGAACAATGACCATGTCCGAGGCTATCAACGAAGCGCGCCGCTGCCTGAATTGTGCGCGGCCTACCTGCCGCACCGGCTGCCCGATCGCCAATAATATCCCGCAGTTTATCCGCGCGCTCAGCGAGGGCAATATCGGGCTGGCCTACGAGACTATCGCCGAACGCAGCAATCTGCCCGCTATCTGCGGCCGCGTCTGCCCGCATGAACGACAATGCGAGGCCCACTGCGTTTTGACTAAAAACAAACATGGGATCGAGATCGGCAGTCTGGAAATGTTCATTGCCGATTTCGCCCACGAAAATAACCTGAAACCACTGCCGCCCTCTACCGGCAAACGCGGTAAGGTAGCCGTTATCGGCAGCGGCCCGGCAGGCCTTACTGTAGCCGGCGATCTGGCGAAAATGAATTTCGCCGTCACTATTTTTGAGGGCCAGTCTGAACCGGGCGGTATCCTGCTGTTCGGTATCCCGGAGTTCCGGCTGCAAAAAGACGTGGTCCGCCGCGAGATCACGGAGCTGCTGCATTTGGGCGTAGAGATCAAAACCAATATGCTGGTCGGCCCTGACTTTACTGTTGACGATTTGTTTGAGCAGGGTTATGACGCCGTTTTTATGGGTACCGGTACTTCACTGCCCCGCACTTTAGATATTCCCGGCAAGGAACTGTCAGGCATTCTGACCGCCACGTATTTCCTGCGGATGGTGGTCTTATCAGATTCAGGCAAATTAGACGAGAGCGAGACGCTGCTGCATGATGGTGACAACGTCGTCGTCATCGGCGCCGGCAACGTAGCTATGGACGCCGCACGTACAGCAGTGCGCCGCGGTGCCGAGAATGTCACGATCGTCTATCATAAAACCGAAGCCGAAATTTCCAGCTTCCCGTCCGAATATGAAGCGACCGTTAAAGAAGGCGTGCAGTTCAACTTCCTGAAACAGCCGATCGCTTATCTGAACAAAAAGCAGATGCGGGCTTTGAACAATATCCGCCGTAAACCGGCCGAAGCTGATGAAACGGAATTAGCCGGCCTTTTAGTGCAAAATATCACCAAAACCGACGATGGTCAATTTGTGACCGAGGGCGGTCAGGAAGTTATTCCCTGCGACTGCGTGATCCTGGCTATTGGTCAGCGCCCCGCAGCCCGCATCGTTTCCACTACCAAAGGGATCCAGGTCGACGACCGCGGCTTTGTTATCACCCGTGAACGGCCGTACGGCATGACGACCCGCGCCGGTGTTTTCAGCAGCGGCGACGTGGTACATGGCCCGGCAACCGTAGTTTTGGCAATGAAGGAATCTAAAAAGGTAGCTGCTGGTATCGCCCAGTATATCGATGCCAAAAAATTGCTGGAAGACTGCTGTGAAGATTAAGTAATAATTACAGCCCCTGCTGAAATCAGCAGGGGCTTTGCTTTGCTCATAAAAAACTCCTGCCGCAAAAAGCGGCAGGAGTTTACTTTTAATATTTTACTTGCGGCAAGGTGGCAAAGCCTTTCGCCAGATCCTCGTCTGTTGGGATATAATCTACCATATTCCCCTGGTTATAGGCCTGATAAGCAGCCAGGTCAAAATAACCCGTGCCGGTCAGTCCGAAAACGATGACTTTTTTCTCGCCGGTCTCACGGCATTTGATCGCTTCGTCCATAGCTACACGGATCGCATGCGAGCTTTCCGGGGCCGGCAGGGTGCCTTCACAGCGGCAGAACATCGTAGCGGCTTCAAACACTTTGGTCTGCTCCACGCTGCGTGCTTCCAGCATACCGTCATGATACAGCTTGGAGACGATCGGCGACATCCCGTGATAGCGCAGGCCGCCGGAATGGTTCGGCGACGGCATGAAGCCGCTGCCCAAAGTATACATCCGCATCAGCGGCGTGGTTTGTCCGGTATCGCCGAAGTCAAAGGCATATCTACCGCGGGTCAGCGACGGGCAGGAGGCCGGTTCAACAGCAATGAAATGAATGTTGTTCTTACCTTCCAGCTTATCGGCCATAAAGGGCGTGATCAGACCGCCCAGCCGATGACGATGTCAGGCTGGACGCCGTATTTATCAAGTCCGAGCTTGGTTTCCAGACCGATAATGCTTTGATGCAGCACTACGTGATTGAGTACGCTGCCCAGGACGTAACGGCAGTTATCGGTTTTCATCGATACTTCCATCGCCTCGGAAATGGCGCAGCCCAGGGAACCGCCTGTACCGGGGTTTTCTGCCAGGATTTTGCGGCCTACTTCCGTCGTATCGGAAGGCGAGGGAATAACGCGGGCGCCATAGGTTTCCATAACGGCCTTACGGTAAGGCTTCTGCTCTGCAGATACCTTGACCATATACACAGAAAGGTCGATGCCGAAATAACCGCAGGCCATGGCCAGGGCAGTGCCCCATTGCCCGGCGCCGGTTTCCGTCGTCAGATGGGTCAGACCCTGCTTTTGAGCATAATAGACCTGCGCTACAGCCGAATTGAGCTTATGCGAGCCGGAGGTATTGGTGCCTTCAAATTTGTAGTAGATCTCTGCGGGCGTACCCAGCGCTTTTTCCAGATTATAGGCTCTGGTCAGCGGCGACGGCCGGTACATTTTGTAAAAATCACGGATCGCTTCCGGGATCTCAATAAATTTATTGGTATTATCAAGTTCCTGCTCGATCAGTTCGTCACAGAAAACAGGCCGCAGATCGTCTGCGCTGCAGGGCTTAAAGGTCACCGGGTTGATAAACGGGTCCGGTGCTTCCTGCATATAAGGGCGGATATTCTGCCAATATTTTGGCAGTTCATCTTCAGATAAATTGATTTTATACGGTATTTTTGCCATAGGTCGCCGTCCTTTCTATTCTGCTTTAGCAGCTTTCAGCGCTGCATAGGCTTCTTTGAGCAGTAAAACAGTCAGTACCAGCAAAACGGTAGAAATGCCGGATACGATGTAGTTATTCAGATTAGCCGCGATCATCTGCACCAGGGCCACAATAGTGGTGACCAGCATAAACGCCATGGGGTACATAATGAAGCCGGCGCTTTTTTTCAGCGAACGGATGACCCAGACGCCCATTGCCAAAAGCGCGATCGCCGCAACCAGCTGGTTAGTGGCGCCGAAAACAGGCCAGATCATCTGCCAGGCAGCAACTTTGCCGGTCTTGACGAAAATAAGCGCTAAAGCCACGCCAACGCTGACAGCGGTCGCCAGATATTTATTCAGGCTCATGCCCGTGAATTCCTGCAGCTGATAACGCGCTAAACGGGTAGCGGTATCCAGCGAGGTAAGAATGAAGGAGTTGAGCGCCAAAAGGCCCAGAGCCGTGCCGACGCGCGGAGCGATACCCAGCAGCGAAGCAAATTGTCCCAGACCGTGACCGTAGACGACAGTCGGGCCGCCTTTCAGCATTTCACCGCTCATCATGATAGTGCCGAGGGCAATAACGCCGACCACGCCTTCCAGCAGCATGGCGCCATAGCCAACAGGAACAGCGTCAGTTTCGCGTTTCAGCTGTTTGGAGGTGGTGCCGGAAGCAACCAGAGAATGGAAGCCGGAAATAGCGCCGCAGGCTACTGTGATAAACAGCAGCGGCCAGAGCCAGTCGCCGGAAGCGGTAACAAAGCCTTTGAACGCAGGCAGTTTTACTTCGTAGCTGGCGCCGCCGAAGATCATGCCTACACCGCCAATAAATACGGAAAAATATAACATATACGAGGCCAGATAATCGCGCGGTTGTAAAAGCAGCCAGACAGGCAATACCGAAGCGGCAAAAATATACACGATCAACGCCATACGCCAGGTATCAAGGCTCAGGGCAAAGGTCGACTGCACCCAGGAGCTTTCGATGCCAAAGAGCAGCGAACCGAACAAGATCGGCAGCATGATGACCGTACTGACTTTCAAAGACATACCATAGTGGTAAATAGCGACGCCGAAAACCATCGCCAGAAAAATATACAGGGTAGCAGCAAAAGCAACTGCCGGGTCAGCGGCAAAGGTCTGAGCCGCCAATTCTAAAAATACGGCAATGACCAGCGTCAAGCTGAGCCAGGTAAAGGCCAGGAACAATTTGTGGCCGCGGGCGCCGATCCATTGGCGAACAACCTCGCCGATAGACATGCCTTTATGACGGATAGACGCTACCAAAGCGCCCATATCGTGTACGCCGCCGAAGAAGATGCAGCCGACGATGATCCAAAGTAAGGTAGGCAGCCAGCCGAGTGCCGCTGCGGCTGCGATCGGGCCTACAACAGGGCCGGCGCCGGCGATAGAAGCAAAATGATGGCCCATCAGCACAGCCGGATGGGCAGGACAGTAATCGATATCGTCCTGTAATTCCGTAGCCGGAGTTTTACGGTTTGGGTCTAGATCGTAAAAACGGCTTTGAAAGCCGCCGTAAAATTTATAAGCGACAGCAAAACAAAGAATAGTGATTACAAAAATGGTCAGTAACATAAAATATCCCCTTTGCGAACTTATTGCAGAGCTTCTCTGCCGCAGCGCCGTTGCTGCGTTAAATAGATCAAATCCTCAAAACGCTTTTCCTCATCCCCTTCCCGATATTGCAGCACTTCCAGCCAGCCGCGTATGCCAAGCCAGAAAGCTTTTTTCATCAATTTAGTTTCCGGGCAGTCCAGCAGCAGGAACCGGTGCGTCATAACATCCTCCCGGCTCTGCCAGTGTTCCCGCAGCCAGCGCACTGACTTTTCGCCAGCGTGGCTGATAACTATATAATCATCCGCATAATAGCGGGCAATCTCACCTGCCAGGCAGTCTTTGACGAACGCGGTCTGACGGTACCAGCCCTTCATCCCGCCGTCTGCCCAGGGCACAAAACCATAGTCTTTTAAAACCTCTTCCCACTCTTTCATCCGGTTCTCCCGTTTACAAGTTTTCTTTGCGCCAGGCGTTGAGCGCCCCGCAGAAATCTTCCCACAGCTGGGGCAGCATTTCTACCGCCGCCTCTGCCTTAGCCCGCTCCCAGCCGGCAAACAGCCCTGCTTCGTAGCGCAGCTGCACATTAGCGGCGTCTTCAAGAAAACACTGCACTAACCGGGCATTGATAAAATCATCATGTAAAAAGCCCAGCATATCCTGCAGCCTTTTCAGCCGCCGCAGCAGGTTACTGTCACGCGGCACCTCGGGCAGGGTCTGCAGCGCGTAACGGAAGCGTTTGACTTTGATCCTGATCTGATGCAGCTCCAGCATATTATGAAAATCAGGATATTTTTTATCCAGAGTTTCCAGCTTTTCGCTCCATTCATTCAGACGCCGGCTGATGAATTTACGCAGCTTTTTATCGGCCAGATTAGGCGCCAGCGGCCTTTCGTGCAGCCAGATATTGAATTGCGCCAGTGTTTTCGTGACGCTGCTCAGGTCAGCTTTCTGCAGGCAGGCAGCGGCTTCTTCACGGCGCAGCTTCTGCAGCAGTTCTTCCACCTGGGTCGGCGCTGTCAGTTTACCGCCGGAAGCAGCTGCCTGTGACCTGATCTTTTCACAGGTCATCAGGGCCACGTCCAGCTCCCGCAGCCGGGAAAGCAGTTCTCCCTGCTGCCGCAGCGTGTTTTGCCAGGCAACGGCGCTGCTTCTTTGCAGTACCGGCTTAAAAAAGCTTAAGGTCGAGCGCAGCCGACGCAGTTTTACCCGCAGCTGTCTGATAAAAACTTTTTCTTCCGGCTGCTGCAGAAATTGCTGCCAGGCTTTACTGACAACATAGATCTGCCAGGGCAGATGACAAACAGCCATTGCCCTCAGGCTGCCATTTTTATAAGCAGGCAGCTTCCTGAAATCATAGGTGCCCAGCTCCTGTGCCAGACGCTGTTTCAAGTTCGACTCGGCTATGATCAGCGACATACGGCAGCAAAGTTTTTCAACTACCGTCTGCAGCTTAGGCAGCTCCCTGCTCGTATAAACAACGATCATTTCACGAAGGGGAAGCAGCCTGGCTTCCATGATGATAATTCCTTCTCTGGCAATAAGCCGCAGCTCGCTGTTTTTCGCCGGCGGCTGCAGTTCGGTCTCACGGCAGCGCAGCACGGCTTCTGCCCCGTCCACTTCAAACCGCTGCTCACGTTCTTCCGTTCTGCCGGCCTTCCAGCCGGTGATGATCCGCAAACGCTCTGCCAGATCAACTTCATTGATACCGGATACATCCTGCAGACATAATCTTTTTTTCACTGCTTCCCCTCCTTTCCTACAAATCGTTCAAGGCTCAGTCTTTTATTTTTACCTGGGCGGGCAAAGGCGCTCCAGCCAGACCTGCCAAAATATTAGCCGCCGCCAGTTTCGCCATGGCGTCGCGGGTCTCTGCCGTTGAAGCGGCAATGTGCGGCGTTACCGTGATATTGGGCAGCGCCAGCAGCGGATGGTCACCCGGCAATGGTTCCGGTTCGACTACGTCCAGTGCGGCATAAGCGATCTGCCCGCTCTGCAGGGCTTCATAAAGAGCCTGCGTATCGACGACCTTGCCGCGGGAAATATTGATAAATCGCGCCGTTGGCTTCATTTTGGCAAAAGCTTCCCGATCAAACATTCCTGCCGTTGCCGGCGTTAAATTGACCGTTACCAGAACAAAATCCGCAGTTTGCAGCAGTTCGTCAAAGCCGGCATAGCTTACGCCCAGCTCGGCTTCATCCGCGCGCCGGTGCCGGTTATGATAAATGACCTGCATTTTGCTGGCCTGCGCCCTGGGAACTACCGCACTGCCAATATCGCCCAAACCAACGATGCCCAGTGTTTTACCGGCCAGGTCAACGCCGAAGCCAAGGCCCTTACGTTCGCCCCATTTGCCGCTGGCCACATGCTGCCAGCCACGGGCAATACTTCTGGCGCTGTCTAAGATCAGACCGTAGGCAAGATCGGCAACGGCGTCTACCAGTACGCCCGGCGTATTGCCTACGGCGATGCCACGTGCACTGCAGGCGGCGATATCGATATTGTCGTAGCCGACAGAAGCCTGAGCAATAACTTTCAGCTTTGGCGCTTTAGCAAGCAAAGCCTCATCGACCTTGATGTTGCCGATAGAATAAAGCCCTTCCGCTTCTGCAAGCCAGCTTTCAAACTGCTGCTGCGGCACTCTGCCGCCCTGCTGCCAGGCCAGCAGGTTAGTCTGCTCATTCAAAATATCATAGGCTATCTGCCGCAGTTTACCGCTGGCAGCCACAGTCATTTTTTTCAGATCGGTCATTACTGTCACCTCTCTTTAAAAATTTAACGTTTGGGAATGATTTCCAGCCAGTAGTTATCGGGATCAGTAATAAAATAAATGCCCATCGCCGGATTTTCGTAGACGATGCAGCCCATTTCCTGATGTTTTTTGTGGGCAGCGTCATAATCTTCGGCTTCAAACGCCAGATGAAATTCATTCTCTCCCAGATTATACGGCTCCTTACGGTCGCGCAGCCAGGTCAGTTCCAACTGATGCGAAGTCTGCCCGTCGCCTAAATACACCAAAACAAAGCTGCCGTCACCGGCTACTTTGCGGCGGACCTCTTTTAAGCCCAAAGCTTCCTCATAAAATTTCAGGCTTTTGTCCAGGTCAAGTACGTTAAAATTGTTGTGTAAAAATTTGAATGACATTTTTTACCCTCCTTATAATATTGTACTGTTTCAATTATTCAAAAAAATCTGCTTAAAGAGCAGCAGCGCCAGTGCAAATGAAGCTACGATCTTACCGAGCATGGCAACAAACTGTGTCTGCGCCGCTTTCCAGGCCAGAGCGAAAGCATTGTCCTTATTTCTGGTGCGCATAAATTCGTAGCCGAAAGCAACGATATATGAACCAATAGCGCCGCCTAAAACAGAACCAAGCACAGGGAAAAAGCCTGTGCCGATAACAGCGCCGATAAAAGTACCAACAGCAATCAGAAATACCGCTCCCCACGATACCTTATGCCGCCTTATCCCAAAAAACGATACGATAAATTCCCAAATCTCACCAAACGCATAAACCAGTACCAGCGCCGATAAGAGACGGCCATCAAAGTACCTGGCTTCATCAAAGAAAGCATAACCTATGCCTGCAGCCAACATTACCGTATTGCCCGGCAGGTCGAGCAGGGTCAGCAACGGACCAATAATCACGATCAATGCTCCGAGTGCCCACTCTACTAAAAATTCCACACAAAGTCCTCCTTAACGAAGATTAAGATATATTATAACATATTTGAATAAAATAGTTAGATAATTGTATGACTCTTATGTGAATTATTGTTTTTTGTTTACGCAAATGTTACAATATCTACAAATATCTTTCAAAGGAGTAACTATAATGGATCTGGAGGCTCTTTTAATTCTTCTGCAGCCCTGGCTCAGACCTTTTCTGGCGTTTGCCTTTTTTACGTTTGTACGTTATTTTTACCGGGCTGTATTATTGCGCGTACTGCACCGCTTCAATGACAAAGCTTCATTTGAATATGGCGAAGACCTGCTGAATGCTTTTGAAAGGCCGGTACACTTTTTCTTATTTATTTTTGCCATCTATGCGGCACTCAATTGCTCGCCCCTGACCTTTATTGCCGATCATCCGTCTATTGATCAGCTTCTGCGCAGTTTTTTCATCATCTGCTTTATCTGGGGGCTTTACAACCTCAGCGACACTACGCACGGCATTGCTATGAAGCTGCTGCTTAAAGCAGGCGTAGAATTTGATCTGGCCCTGTCCAATATCATTTCCACTACCCTGCGCATCCTGCTCATCATTCTGGGCTTTGTCATGATTGCCAAAGAATGGAATTATGATATTACCGGTTTTATAGCCAGCCTGAGTATCGGCTCTCTGGCTGTAGCATTGGCTGCCAAAGATTCTCTGGCCAATGTGTTCGGCAGTCTGGTCATCATTATCGATAAGCCCTTTGTGATCGGGGACTGGATCTCGGCCAACGGTATTGAAGGCACTGTAGAAAAAATCACCTTCCGCAGTACCTGTCTGCGTACTTTTCCCCAGGAGCTGGTCTACATCCCCAACTCACTGCTTTCCAACACAGCTATCACCAATTTCAGCAAGCGTGAAAAAAGACGGCTGGATTTCATTTTGGGATTAACTTACGACACGACCTATCAGCAGATGGAGACCTTTGTCAACCGTTTGCGTGAATATCTTAAGCATCATGACGGCGTTTATGACGACGGCATCACTGTCAATTTTCAGGATTTCGGCGGCAGCAGCCTGGACATCAGGGTAGTCTGCTATACTAAGGCCAGCGCCTATGCGACCTATATGGACGTGCGGCAGCAGATCAATCTGGATATTATGAAAATGCTGGAAGAAGAAAAGCTTGGCTGCGCGTTCCCCAGCACCAGCGTTTATTTTGAAACGCCGCTGGTCCAAAAGCAAACCATCACTGAAACGGCTGCTTCGGAAACTAAAGCACAAGTTTAAAACGCAGATTTAAAGCACAAAAAACGCTCCTTTTTTAAGGAGCGTTTTTTTATGACCGAATTTTATTCCCACAAATCGACAAGAGCAAATTGATCGACATCGACCAGGCCTTTATCGCTGAGTCTCAGACGGGGTATGACCGGTAATGCCAAAAAGGAGAGGCAGTTGAAAGCGTTGACGTTCTCAGGCACGCCCAGCTCTGCCGCCCAGAAGTGCAGCTGCTGCAGCTTGTGCTGTACAAATTCAGTATTCTGATCGCTCATCAACCCGGCCAGAGGCAGCGGCAGCAAGGCTTTGACCTCGCCGTCAGCCACTACCGCCAAGCCGCCGCCGACTTCCTGCAGTGCCACTGCGGCTGCCAGCATATCCCGGTCATCGGCGCCGACTACGATCAGATTATGCGAGTCGTGCGCTACCGTCGAGGCCAGGGCACCCCGCTTTAAGCCAAAGCCGTGCACCAGGCCGACGCCTGTATTGCCATTACCGCCATGCCGTTCCCAAACTGCCAGTTTCAGAATGTCGCGCCTGGTATCGCTCACAACAAAACCAGCCTGTACTTCCGGCAGCATATAGTCTGCTTCTGTCAAGATCTGTTCAGGTACGATGCGGATCACGCGGGCCTTTTTACCGGGCCTTGCCGGAATTTGCAGCTGCTGTTTATGTACGTTCTCCAGCCGCATGGTATTGGCAGGGGCAGATAAAAGCGGCGTCGACTGCCACAGCAGTTTTTGCTTATTGACGATCACAGCCCCGTTTTTTATGACCAGCTGCGGCTGAAAGTTTACCAGATTATCAAAAACACAGATGTCTGCCTTATAACCGGGCGCCAAAGCGCCTCTGTCATACAAGCGGAACCTTTCGGCAGTATTCAACGTCGCCATTTGCAGTAACTGCTCTACAGCATAACCATGTGCAGCGCCGATCTCGATCAGATAATTGATACTGCCTTCGCTTACCAGCTCGTCTAAATGCCGGTCATCCGTGGCCAGGCAGCAGCGGCGGCAGTTGAGCGGCGTCACCGCCGGCAGCAGGTCCAGCAGATTATGCGCCCCGGAAGCTTCCCGCAGCATCAGATAGGCTCCCCGGCGCAGCTTTTCCAGCGCTTCGTCAGCCGTTGTCGCTTCATGGTCCGAAGTGATACCGGCCGCCAGATACGCATTGAGCGCTTTGCCACTGACACCCGGAGCGTGGCCGTCACACAAGGCACAGCCGTTCAAGGCCAGTTTATCCAGCACAGCGTCTGCGCCGCAGATCGTACCGGGATAATTCATCATCTCACCCAGCCCGAGTACTCTCTCATGATTGACAAGCGGCTCCAGCTTTGCCGCCGTCAGTACGGCGCCGCCGGTTTCCATATCAGTGGCAGGCACACACGAAGGCAGCATGAAGAAAACGTCTAAAGGCATATCTTCCGTTTCTGCCAGCATCAGCTCTATCCCCGCACAGCCAAGCACATTGGCGATTTCATGAGGATCGGCAAAAATCGTCGTCACACCATTCAAAAGTAAAATTTTAGCCAGCTCACGCGGGGCGACCATCGTGCTTTCGATATGCAGATGCGCGTCCATCAATCCCGGAGTTACGTACTTACCGATGACGTCGATTTCTTTTTGGCCGCTGTAAATACCAATACCGGCAATCGTTGTGCCGGCGATCGCTACATCGCCGGTTTCCCATTCGCCAGTGAAGCTGTTGAAAACAAAACCGCCCTTCAAGACGATGTCAGCCGGCGCTTCGCCTCTGGCTACAGCCAGCACGGCGGCCAGATCTGTCTTTTTCATCATGATCCACAACCTTTGCTAAAAGTTTTCTGCTTTTATTGTCGGTTATACCTGCTAAAAACGCAAGCTTTATTTAAATAAAAAACAGCAGCTGCCATGACAAGACAGCTGCTGCCTGAATCCATCCCCATTTACTTTTTTACAATTTTACAGCTCATTGTATATAAATCTCGACAGCTTCCAGCTGTCTGCTTTCCCCGACGGTACCGGCGACCTGGCCGTTACTGCACCAGCCGGACCAGCCTTTACCATGCATAAAGACGCGATAAAAGACCGTATAGCCTTCGCAGCCGACCAGATGCATTTTTACAGCTTCAGCACGCCTGGATTCTCCTGTAGTACCGCCCACAGCGCCGTCAGAGACTTCCGGCAGCCAGCCTTTACCAGCGACATGCACGCAATATCTGATACCTGCACCCTGAGGCGCATCCGGCAATCGTACCTGTAGGGCTTCCATTCTTTTACCGGAGTCTGGTTTGCCGGCAGTAGCACCGTCAGCTGCCTCAGGCAGCCAGCCAAAGTCCTGCATATGCACTTTGTAAACAATATGCAGCTGCTTTTCTTTGAGCATTTCACCCAAATTACCAATTTTACCAAAATCTTTCATACTTATTACCTCCTTTATTTTGGGTTATCCTGATTATAACCGTACTGCAATCCCCTATGGTGGTAAAAAACAACAGGCGCCACTATAATAAGTGACGCCTGTTGTCAAGGGGAAAGGGTATCTATATGAACGGTAGCTGACCGTTATTTTTTCAAAACAGTAACGTAATATTTACCGTCTTTTACTTCTACACCATGGGAGTCATGTTCAAAAGCAGGGAATCGTCTGTCAAAGCCTTCCAGGGCTTTCAAGTAGCCAAGTGCAGGACCGTCGGCAGGGCCGGCATTTTCACCAGGCATGATCAGAGGAATTCCAGGCGGATAAGGAACGATGCCTGTAGCTAAGGTACGTTCAGCAACGCCGTCCAGATCTACTTTTTCAACATTATCAAGTACCAGCTGCTCATAAGCTGCGGACGGGCTCATATCAGGATGCGGCAGGACTGCGAAGCCTTCGGACATGAACTCGGTAGTTTTGAGTTCCTTCATGGCTGCAAACATTTCCTCGCACAGATCGCGCAGGCCCATACCGGCATAACGCTGCGGAGCTGCTTTCACAACGTCCGGCAATACTTCTTCCAGAGAGGTGTTGTTATCGTAGTCTTCTTTGAATTTGATCAGTGTATCGATCAAGGTGCCCCATTTACCTTTGGTAATACCAATGGAGAACAGCATCAAAACAGTGAAGTCGGTTGTTTTTTCAGGAATGATGCCGTTAGCAGTGAGGTAAGCGGACAGAATGGAAGCAGGAACGCCCATTTCACCAAGCCCGTCAGGACCGATGCCCGGAGTGGAAATAGATACTTTGATCGGGTCTAACATGCAGTATCCGTCTTCGATATCGCCAAAGCCGTGCCATGCATCATTAGGATGCAGGACCCAGCACTCCGGCTCGGTTGCCAGATATTCGGGGTCAGCCAGACGGAAGGCGATTTTTTTACCTTCAGCGTCTTTGACAAAATCCGGCTGCCAGCAGTTGAAGAACCATTCGCCCTGATCGGCAAAATCAGCATTCAGTTTAGCCATCAGCTGACGGAAGGCTACTGCTTCATGGATCGATTCGTCAGTCAGTGCTTTACCGCCTTTGCCGTCCATCATAGCCGCCGTAATATCGTTGGAAGCGATGATCGGATAGTTCGGGGAGGTAGATGCCTGCATCATAAAGGATTCATTGAAACGGCTGTGGTCAACATTCTTTTTACCTTCTCGGATGTGAATGAAGGAAGCCTGAGAAAGTGCAGCCAGTAATTTATGGGTGGATTGAGTTGCAAAAACCGTCATGTCGGTAGGTTTGTGGTCGGCAGGATTGCCGTACATGGCAAAGCGGTCTTTATAGATCGGATTGAAGCGGGCATAGCCATACCAGGCTTCATCAAAATGCATACGGTCAACGCTTTGGCCAAGCAATTCTTCAACACGACGAGCATTGTAACACAAACCATCATAGGTAGAGTTGGTAACGATAGCATGTACTGGGGTTGCGTCTATATCTTTAGTAATCAAGGAGTTTTCAGCAATAGTTTTCTTGATCGCTTCTGCCTGCAAAGCTTGCGGCGGAATAGGACCGATAATACCATAGAAGTTACGCAGAGGCATCATATAGTTAGGGATAGCGCCGCTCATGGTCATAGCCTGTTCAATGGATTTGTGACAGTTACGGTCACACAGCGCAACCTGATTACGGGTTACACAGGCCATAAAAATTACTCTGTTGGAAGTAGAGGAGCCGTTGGTGATATGGTAGGTGCGGTGAGCGCCGAAGACTTTAGCGGCGTATTTCTCACTGGCACCGATCGGACCGGAATGGTCAAGCAAAGAACCAAGTTCGCCAACGGAGATCGACAAGTCGCTGCGGAACAGGTTTTCACCAAAGAAGTCAAAAAATGCGCGTCCTGCCGGAGCTTTCATGAAGGCGGTACCGCCGGTATGGCCCGGAGTATGCCAGGAATATTCATGCACCTGGGAGAATTTAGCCAAAGCTTTGAACATTGGCGGCAGCAGATTTTTCATATAGGTGTCGATCGCTGCTTCGATACGGCCGGCAATAAAGTTGGCAGTGTCTTCATACAGCCAGATAAAATCGCTGGTCTCTTTCAATACTTCCAGTGGGATATCGGCAACATCAGCACGATCGGCAAACAGGAAGACCGGCACGTTTTCAGCGCGGCTGCGCAATTTATTTAAAACATCTTTGGCCGCCTGATGAGTATTGTCTTCTGCCAGATCCCAATCCAGCAGGATTGCCTGGATCATCGGATCGGCAACGATCATCATTTCGGCGTCAAATGCAGTGGTAGCCGTCAGGACTTCGATCTCGTGCTCGCCTAAAACTTTGCTCAGTTTTTCGAGAGCGCTTTCATCCAAGGTATTATGATCGCAGAGATCATGTACCAGCAAAATTCTTTTGCCTTTTGTTTTGGAAATAATCATTTTTTTCACTCCTTAATTAAATTAGTTAGTTATCTATGCTGACAGACTGAGTAGTAGTAGAACCTACCTTATCCGGAGCTTGTGTAGTGGTAGTTATGTTAGTACGGTGTTTGAGTTCCATATTCTTATCGATACCGACGGAATACCAGAAGGTACCTATCAATGTAAGGATAGTGATGACCAGGGAAGTATAACGGACCCATTTCGGTGAGAAACCGCCAGGAGTTTCGTGATTTTCTTCCAGCTCGTGTTTTCTGGTAACTGCGCCGGAGAAGAAGACGATCGTGGCAATAACGAAGATCAGTGACCAACGCGTCTGGTTGCCGTTGGAGGTTACCAGTGCCGCCATACTGTACACGGCCGCGATCAAACCGATGATGCACGATTTATTGTAATCTTTCGGCGATAACTTGCCGTAGCCTAAAACTTTAATGGAGATACTGGAATAAATGTAAGGCAGCAGCGTCAGGATAACCGCAATAGACGCTATTTTACCAAACTGCTGGCTTGCAGACGGCGACATGGTCGCCAGGACCTGCACGGTCATAATGGCAGCTACGATAGCCAGGCCTGCAGAAGGTACGCCTTTAGAGTTAGTACGGGCAAAAACATTACCGAACAAACCATCATCAGCGGCTGCTTTAGCGCTTTGTCCTACCAGCAGCGTCCAGCCTGCCAGTGAACCCAGGCAGCCTAAAGCGGCACAGATAGCTACGCCGTTACCGGCCATTTCACCAAAGGCGATTCTTGCGGCGTCAGCAAAAGGCGCTGACGAGCTTATAAGCGCATGGTTCGGAATCATACCCATAATAACAGAGGAACTTAAAACATAGCAGACAGCGGCCAGGATTACGCCGCCAATAGTAGCGATAGGAACGTTCTTTTTAGGATTTTTAACAACGCCGGCAGATACGGAAGCACTTTCGACGCCGATAAAAGCCCACAAAGTAAAGTTCAAGGTCATGCCGATAGCGCTGACGGTACTTTTACCTGTTACATTCCAGGCATCCATATAAGTTTTGCCATCAAACCAGAACCAGCCTAAAATTGCAGTACCGATAATAGGGATCAATGCCAAAGTAGTCGTTACTGATTGGATACGGCCTACAAGCTTAGGACCGATCATGTTTGCGTAAGCGAAGAGCCAGATAACGAAGATCTGCGCTAATGCGAAAACAAATGGATTTTTTAAAACCGGGAAGAAACTAATCAGGTAACCGATACCTACAACCGCCAGACCAACGTTACCAATAACGTTTGCCAACCAGTAAATGAGGTTTGTCTGATACCCCATGTAATCACCGAAGGCCTGACGCGTATAAGCGTAAGGACCGCCGGCGGCAGGATCAATAGAAGATAACTTTGCAAAGGTAAGCGCTAACGCGATAGCGCCTATACAGGTAACTATCCAGCCAAATACTGCAACGCCTCCTATTGCTGCCAGATTCGCAGGCAACATGAATACGCCGGAACCCATCATATTACCGGCAACCATCAATGTTGCGGCAACGACACCTATTTTATTACTGTCGTCGTTTTGATTCATAATAAAACCTCTCCTTTCGATTATTTGCCGTCAGCAGCGGATGGGTATCTTGGCTTTCGGCAAATCATACACAAAGTCAGCTTTGCAGCATTTTTCTTTATGCGGTTTCTTGCTTCGGATACATCATAACTCCATCGCAGACAAAATATCCACGCACGAAATTTACAATTACTTTTTAATATGTTTTTAAAAAAAAGTCAGTCTTGACAGCGCTCAGCTGCTGACGAAAACCAACGCTTTCATGGGTATCAGCCGCCGCAGTGACTGCTTATTGATAAAAATTTTCCACAGCATTTTTTCTTGCGGAGCAATTCAGTTATTTTTTCGCTTTGCTTAATTTACTAAAGTTCTTTACATACAAAAATAATCTGCATGCTAATACATTTTCATTTATGCTGTATGCAAACTTCGCCGCTTTTTAATATTGTAAATAAAGTAAATAAGCACTATCCGTACAGCTTAAAAAATCAAAAATCCTTGCAATACAACGGCAAGGATTTTTGATTTATAGGAGGATTGTAAGATAAAGCAATTCAGACTAGGAAACTCTTTTTTACTTAAATAGCATACACTTTTTTACCCATAAAATATGTGGCTTCAACTTTAGCTGTACCAATATCTTCCGGAATAATCTGCAAGATATTTTTATCTATAACTATCAAATCTGCAAATTTTCCTTCTTCTAAAGAACCACTGATATCATCAATAAAATTTGCATATGCCTGATTAATCGTAAAAGAATCAATCATATCTTCTAAACTTGCACATTCTTCCGGCCACAAAGGTTGATGGAATTTGGGGTCGTCATAATTAAAAATCCAAGGATGATAATTATCAGGCGCGATCCGCGTAACACCAATTTCTATACCTACAAACGGATTAGGCACTGCTGTAATAGGATAATCACTGGCGTTTGCAACCTTGACTCCCGCTTTAAAGAAACAATTTAAAGGAAAAGTATGCTCAGCTCTTTTCCAACCAATATAGCTGCCGTTAACGAAATAAGTTTCATCAATCTGAGCCCAATACGAGTTGGTCATGGCCACTGTGCCTAACTCTTTAAACCGATCTACATCCTGCGGATCTACTAAGAAAATATGCGTAATACAATGTCTGGCGTCGCGAACTCCATTTTTTTGACGGGCATAGGCAATGGCATCAAGAGTTTGCTTAACAGCGGCATCCCCAGCACAATGCACATGTATCCCCATCCCGGCTTTATCAATTGCAGCTACAACCTTGTTCATATTTTCAGCATTCCATATCTGGTCACCACACCAGCCTTCTTGTCGCCCAGCCGCCGCTGTGTATGGTTCCAGCAAATAAGCGGTTACGCTTTCCAACACTCCATCCATAAATAATTTTACTGCATTAATCTTGAATAAATCTCCATTATTGTCGTTATCTCGTGCTGCAACTAATGCTGCAACCTGACTCTCATCCTGATTAGGATCTGCCCAATATGCACCTCTAAAGCGCATCTGAAGTTTACCTTCAGCATCTAATTCTTTTAAAGCCTTGATAGAATTGCTGCCAGCCATTAACCATGGATCATAAGCACCGGTAAAACCATATTGGTGCGCCATTTTCTGAAAATTTAAAATGCCCTCTTTATATTCTTCTATCGAAAAATCCGGTAAAGCATTCAAAATAAGATCCTGGGCTGTTTCACGGAAGCAACCGCTTGGAGTTCCATCTGCAGCTCGTTCAATACGTCCATTTTTAGGATCAGGCGTAGCTTCAGTAATACCAGCCAGTTCGATTGCTTTGGAATTAGCCCACAATGAATGTAAAGTCTCAGCCTGTACAACGATAGGTATCTCCGTTGAAGCTTTATCCAGTGCTTCTTTAAGCGGCCCGGCTCCGGGGAAACATGCTTCCAGATAACCTTGCCCGCGTAATACTTTCAGTTCTGGTCTTTCTGCAATAAAACTCCGGCAGGCTTCTACATACTCTGACTCTGTATTCATCCCCGCCAAATTAATACCTACAACCGTGGCTGTCGCTTTAGTATAGTGAGTATGCCCTTCAAAAAATGATGGTAGAACAAATTTTCCCTGTAAATCCACAATCTCTGTTGTTTCTGTTATAAATTGATCAACACCGACATTATCACCTATATATACTATTTTCCCCTCTGCTACAGCCAACGCTTCCGCCATTGTTCTTTCATTATCCGCTGTATAAATAACTCCATTTTTTAATATCAGATCAGTTTTCATGATTTACCACCTTTCCTCTACTTTTATTTTTAATGACTGCCATCTAACGGTAAAAGTTGAAACATTACCAATTATTCAGCTTCAATATCATCTGTCGGCCAGCTATCAATATCACGACAATCAGCCTTCTTTCTATATTTAGCCATACAGCTGCGTGTAATCACTTCTCCTACCGCCAGAGTGAGTACGATACCAATCAGTACGAACATACTTTGTTTTAAGTTAAATGGCGTCCCCGGTACCCAAATAAACAGAAACATTGTTGCAAGAATAATGAACTCGCCAATACGGACCATCAAAACTGCAAACCAGGCAGGGCCAGGAAATGTGTATGGCCGAACTGTAATTTTATCTGTGCGGCGCAGTTTTAAAAACGCTTCAAAATTCAACAAATATGGGATCAAAAGCAAAAAGCTGGTACAAGAAAAGATGGACCAGAACATTTCTTCAGCCGAACCAGACATAAAGCTTGCAACTAAAGTCATAGCCGACGCAACGAAACCTGCAATAACCAAACTTCCTATCGGCGATCCATTTTTATGCGTTTTAGCAAATATCTGCGGTAGCTCGCCCGTTAAAGCTGTTTCAGCCGATACACGGCAAACAGTAAGAATCCACATCATTCCCTGGCAGAACAGCACCGTAACAAAAATAGCCCCTATACCATAAACCAGCATATTCATGATAAAGCTGTCGCCGAAACCAATGCGAAAACAATCTACCAGCCCCTGGATAATACTGATGTCGCCAATAGGAATTATTGCTAACATGGCCAGTACAGTTACTATATACAGACCTGATACCAGCAAGCAATTTTTTAAAGCCGCTCTGGGGACATCACGTCCTGGATTTTCCATCGAAGAACCTGCTGCTGACATAGATTCAAAACCTAAAAAATTATAAATCAAAGCAGGGATAAAAATAATCGATTGACCAAAAGTTGGGATAAATCCACTCAATGTGATGGGATTTGCAAATTCAAAATCATTTCTTATCAAATATAGGATCGCGGCGATCACTAGCCCGATACCTAAAAACAATTTAGCGATAGCACTGAAATTGATGATTTTCTGTGAATTATCCATTGGTCTGGTAGCAACAAATACCATCAACCAAATAACAGCAATATTAAAACATGTTGCCATAGTATTTGATATTTCCAAACGAAAAACCTGACAGAAAACTGTAACGACAAGCGTTGCAACTGATGATATCCAAATAGCGTTGCAGGACCAGTAAATCCAGCTGATACGTGCTCCCCACAAATTTCCGAAGGCACGTTTGATCCAGGCGTAAAAACCTCCGTTTTCAGGATATGCGGAACCAAGTTCCGCAACAGTCAAACTGCCGGGGAAGAAAAACAGTGCCCCAACAATGATTATCCATGTTACTGCAGCAGCACCCATAGTGGCGACCGAAGCAATAGTATCGACAAAAAAGATGGCACAAACCAACCCTAAAAGCATATCCAGCTGACTAAGCTTACTATTTTCCTGTCCTGTTGTTACTGGCTTTTTCTTATCACTCATTTTGCTTCCTCCCTAAAGGTTATTCCCAGCTACACCGATTTTAATAAGATATTTATCACCCCCATTCTTTTTTAGCCATCTATGCACACTCAAGCAGCTGCAAGGCTCAGCCGCCTGTTTGCCATCTCATTTACCGGTGTCGCTTGTTAGTACTATTATCTCCTGAATCATTTCTACTCTCTATAAAAGCGTCAGAATCGGTAAAAATCAGTCTATTATTGGGAAAAAAAAACACCGGATAACTTAAAAGTTATGAAGTGGTCAATACTTAGTAGACATAAAAATTCTGTTAAGCCGTCAGTTCAGTT
>OBAR01000963.1_pt1 | contig 28154 bp, 26 predicted proteins | sample 1517911 | NCBI WGS metagenome assembly OBAR01 (sample SAMN04571709, study PRJEB22368) | human gut metagenome | biome: human gut; material: stool | host: Homo sapiens | place: Luxembourg | collected 2012-10-26
AGTGCGCCCAGATTGGTCGCTTGATAAATACTTCTGTAGTAAGAAGTTAGGATTGGGTTCAATATAATCCTATCGTCAATCAGCTTATCCGACGGGGAAACCTAACGGGGAGTGTAGCATGCTGATTAAAGCCCTGAGTCTACTAATAGCCAAGTAGCGACTGAAGGGCAAGACGAAACGACATATATAAGGATGAAGCCTTGATTGGTTGAACGATAGTTCGGTGGTACCACATCTTGCAATAGCGGAAGGCTTTTATATACGCTATTTCATAGTACTCTGGCTATTTTGTGCGTTAGTGCAGAGCATTAAGAACCGACTATGACACAGCCGCAATAAGCGGACAAGAACGAAAGTCGCATCCGACAATATGTCACGCTAATAGTTATCAAGTGAAACTAACTGGGGATTGCCTAAGTCAGAACGCCTCAAAGGCTATGAGAGCTGGTCTCTGAATATCTGATATGGCAACGGAGTTCCCATAGTAGTCCGAGCAAGTTAACGGCTTGTACATGGCGAAGGGGAACAGTCCATAACTTTAGTACAAACAAAGGAAAACGTGAGAGACGTATGAGAAATCCCGAGCAAGTATTAAACATTTTAGCTGAACACAGCAACGAGTCAGGTTACAAATACGAACGACTCTATCGTATTCTGTTCAATGAGCAGATGTTCTTAGTCGCATATCAGCGCATTCATGCAAAACCAGGCAATATGACACCCGGTACTGATGGACAGACGGAGGACGGCATGAGCATTGACAAGATACACGCATTAATAGACAGTCTCAAAAGCGAAGTCTATAGGCCTAAACCGGCAAAGAGGGTTTACATACCGAAGAAGAGCGGAAAGTTACGTCCGCTCGGTATCCCTACGTTTGCAGATAAATTAGTGCAAGAGGTAGTGAGAATGGTTCTCGAAGCCATATACGAAGGATATTTTGAACGGACTTCACATGGTTTCAGACCACACAAAAGCTGCCACACGGTACTTAAGAGTCTACAGAATAATTTCAACGGAACAAAGTGGTTCATTGAGGGAGACATAAAAGGTTTCTTTGACAATATCAACCATGGCGTGATGATAGAAATTCTGAGGGAACGCATATCTGACGAGCGTTTCCTTCGGTTAATACGTAAATTTCTCAACGCTGGATATTTGGAAGAATGGCACTTCAATAGAACTTATTCGGGTACGCCTCAAGGTGGAATTATCAGTCCAATACTGGCTAATATCTACTTGGACAAGTTCGATAAGTATATGAAGAAGTATGCACAAGATTTCCATAAGGGTAAAGTTAGACACCGCAACAAGGATATCGGCAGACTGAACAATCGAGTTCACTATCTAAAGAAGAGAATGAAGGAGGTGACGAACGTTGATAAATTGGAAGCAATGCGAGAGGAAGTTCGTAATAAGCAACAGCAAATACTGACTATGCCGAGCGGTAACGATATGGATGAGAATTTCCGTAGATTGAATTATGTACGCTACGCTGATGATTTCCTTATAGGGGTCATTGGAAATAAAGCAGAGTGCGAGAAAATCAAGGCGGATGTTACACAATTTATGCAAGAAAAGCTAAAGTTGGAGATGTCGCAAGAAAAGACCTTGATAACCAACGCACAAGACAGTGCAAAATTTCTCGGCTATGAAATATCAGTCCGTAAAGATTACACAACGCAGAAAAATGCAAGAGGAGAAACTCGTAGACATCGTAATGGTAATGTGATACTACACGTATCACGAGAAGTAATAAAGAAGAAGCTACTGAGTCTTGAAGCCATGAATGTGAAAACACGAAATGGCAAAGAAGTGTGGAGTTCTAAAGGTAGAACATACCTGATAGACAATGAGCCACAAGATATAGTAGCACGTTTCAACACAGAAATCAGAGGATTCTACAACTACTACTCCATTGCAAACAATGCATCGGCACTTGGACGTTCATTTGGATGTATCATGAGGTTCAGTATGCTAAAGACATTTGCGCAAAAACTTAACAGTTCCGTCAGAACCATAACAAACAAGTATCGTGAAGATGATAAATTTGTGGTGTGGTATACGGACAAGAAAGGCGAACGCAAACCAAGGGTGTTTTACAATGAGGGCTTCAAGCGTATTACCGACTTGGGAACTCAAAAATGTGATAACTTGCCCTACCTGTTCAACACTCCATCTATGAGTCTGGTCGAAAGACTGACTGCAAATAAGTGTGAGTTGTGCGGAAAAGAAGGAAATGTTGTGTCACACCACGTCAGGAAACTCTCAGAATTAAGAGGCAAAACCGAATGGGAACGTAAAATGCTCAAAATGCATAGAAAATCTTTAATCGTCTGTGCAGAATGTCATAACATGATTCATGCGGAGAATAGCTAAAATGCCGTTATGGGCGGAGAGCCGTATACATGGAGACGTGTACGTACGGTTCGGAGGCAGGCTGTCGGAAACCTACCACCGTAAGGTGGCATGGCGCCGACAGCCGAGCCTACAGGTCGTTGATGCCAAAAAGGAAGAGGCAACCAAGACGATTAAGCTGGATTTGCCAATGACCGAATAACCTCTTATATCATTTCATTTAAGTCATAAGCCATCTGCATCTTCATGTGGGTGGCTTTCTGTTTCTGTGCATTTTTATCTTCACAACCTTATGATTCAATGATGATTCGCTTATGCCGAGAGGCATAAGCGAAAAAATCTAATAATGGAATTTGTCATTATAGATGCTTATAATCAGTGCATATTGTTTATGATTCTTATGACCTGCTGATGTTTCTTTATGTGATATTTGTCACCCATAAATCAGTATTGGGATTTGCCATTACTTTGCGGCAAAATCAACTGATAATGATATGGAAGACAAGAACATTACATTTGAAGATTTGCCCAAGGCAATGTCATGGATGATGGACAAGTTGAATAAACTTGACTCCAAGATTGACGGTCTGAACAATATCCCGCAAATACGGCCTGCCGACCGGTGGATGAACCTGAAAGAACTGTGCGAATACCTGCCCAGCCATCCGGCGGAACAGACCGTTTACGGATGGACGAGCTGCCACCAGATTCCATTTCATAAGAGAGGCAAGCGCATCATGTTCCTCAAATCGGAGATTGACGCATGGCTTCATGACGGCAAACGGAAATCACAGAAGGAACTGGCGGAAGAAGCTGCACAATTCATTAATGCCAAACGAAACAGACCGTTCTAATGGATTCACTTGACTTGTGCAACAGCATCAGAATGGAGTTCGAGGGTATCATAGAGAACAAGATACCTTTGGACGTGTTTCCTGCCAAGTTGCAGGACATGGTTCTGGCATTAGCACGGCAAGAGAACTATTCCATTGAGTACACAATGGCATCCCTTATTGCAGCAGCATCAACGGCCATCGGCAATGCGGTCAACATCCGCATCCGTGGCGGCTGGGTTAGCAGTCCAATTCTATACATGATATTGATCGGACGGCCAGGCATGGGTAAAACACCTCCGCTTGACTTTGCTTTTCGCCCCATCCGAAAGCTTGATGCCAAAGTCATTAAGCAATTCAAGATAAATATGGAAAACTACAATTCCATACTGGAAAGTCAGAAAGGCAAGAAAGACGAAAGGCCGCCATTGCCGCCTAAACCGATATTGAAGCGGACAATCATTTCTGATTTCACTCCTGAAGCTCTTATACGTACGCTTAACGACAATCCAAGAGGTGTGACCGTGTATGTGGATGAAATAATGGGAATGTTCAATGCCGTGAACCAATACAGTAAAGGCCAACTGATTGAACAACTACTGACAGCATTCAGTGGTAAGCCTCTTGACGTGTCAAGGTGCAGTATGCCGATACCCATTCACATTGAACGGCCTTTTATAAACATAGTCGGCACGATGCAGACAACCCGTGTGCATGAACTAGTCGATAAGGGTTACAAGGACAATGGCTTGCTGGATAGAATAATTTTCGTTTATCCCTCATCGCAGGAAATATCAGACTGGCCGATTGACGAAGATTCCACGGCTTCATCGTTTGAGAAGTATTCTGCCTTGTGGGAGGATGTAATCAACCGTATTTGCGAGATTTGTTTCATAACAGATGAGAACAACGACTACGCTTTACAGAACGTACTGAATTTTTCCCCGGAGGCTGGTACCTATTTTACCAACTGGCGCAATAACCTAATCCACAAAGTAAATCAAATCAAGGATGATGGCTTGGTTGACAGCCGGGTAATGAAAATACCCATGATTGCTGCACGGTTGGCTTTAGTATTCCAGATACTCCGATGGGCTTGTGGCGAAGTACACAAAGATTTCGTGGATATAGATTCCATTAAGTCGGCCATCAGACTAAGTTCTTATTTTGAAGACTGTTATTCAAACATACAAAGATTCATATTGATGGAGAGTATAGAACCGCAAAAGAAAGAATTGCTTGACAACGTACCTGCCTTGTTTTCCACCGCAGATGCAATCCAAGCTGGAAAAGAAGTCGGCCTGTCTGAAAGGTCGGTGATGTATATGTTGGTCAACCTTACAACAAGTAAGGTAATCAGAAAAATCAAAAGAGGAGAATATGAGAAACTGCAATGAGCTATACGGTTTGCACCTTGCAGTATTTGCAGTTTGCAGTTCAGAAGACATGGGTAACCAGCAATACTGCAACAACTGCAACCTGCACGAACTGCATTTATAAAAAGGAGGAACTATGACAGAATACAGATTTACGCTCCAAAAATACAAGCGAGGCTCTAAGCTGACTTGCCCCAAATGCGGAAGAAAGCAATGTTTTGTCAAGTATATCGATACCGAAGGACAGATTGCATTTCCTGATTATGTAGGTAGGTGCGACCATGAACATTCGTGCCAATACCATTACAAGCCATCGGATTATTTCAAAGATAATCCTGTTGCATTGGAAGGTAGGAAGTCGTGGAAGTCACAAGTAAAAGTTATGCAGCCCAAGCCAACAGATTACATTGACCGTGACATTATGCGCCGCTCGCTTGCCAGCTACGGACGGAATCCGTTATTCATTTTTCTTTCGGGTGTATTGGGTGAGAAAGAAACATCCCGGCTGTTCAAATTATACTGTGTCGGGACATCCAAGAAATGGGGTGGCTCCACGGTGTTCTGGCAGATTGACCGACAAGGGAAAGTGCGAGCCGGAAAAATTATGCTGTATAATCCGTCGACAGGACATCGGGTGAAAGAACCGAGAAGCCATGTGAGTTGGGTGCATACGGAATTGGGGCTTGAACACTTCAACATGAAACAATGCTTGTTTGGCGAACATCTCTTGACCGACTATCCGACAAAAGCTGTAGCCATTGTGGAGAGTGAGAAATCCGCTTTAGTGGCTAGCCACTTCATGCCAGACTTTGTTTGGCTGGCGACCGGAGGAATACACGGCTGTTTCAAGGCTGACACCGTTGTCGTGTTGAAGAACCGTGCTGTAATCCTTTGCCCTGACTTGGGAGCGAAGAAGGTTTGGCAGGAGAAAGCGCAGTTACTTTCTTCTGTTTGCTCGAAAGTGGTTTTCAGTGATAAGCTGGAGCAATGTGCAACAAACGAACAAAGGGAAAAAGGATTGGACATAGCCGACTTTCTGCTGATGGCGGACACTCCCATGATGAAGCTTCAAAAGATGATAAAGCGTTGTCCGAGTATGCAAATACTCATTGACCAATTTCAGTTAGAGTTAGTTGAACAATAAATAGAAATGAAGATGAAGAAAGACGTTTATTATTGCATAGTGCTTTCCGACAGCCAGCTTGATTTTCTGGCAGGAAGCAAGTACGGTATCGACCGAATGAAAGTTTTGAAATGCCTCATTGACGTTACGGTCATCAAAGAGACAAAGTGCGAGAAGAAAGGTTTTGCCATTACACTACATATCGGGCAAGCTGCCCTTTCGGAAGTGGAATTGGCCACCCGCTTAGGCTATGACAAGAAGACCGTTTCGAGGCTGCTTGACAAGATGGCCGAGTTGGGGATTGTCACATCCGAACAGACCAACCGCACAAGCATACACACTGTGCATTGTGTGTCGGCATGGTATGCGGACAATCAAAAGATACTCAATCCGCATTATGTGAGCGTGAAAGAGCGGCACCACTGTGTCGGAGAGATTGGCGACAATGGTATAGATAAAGATGGTATCTCTGCCAATACGCCAAATGATGGAATTGGAAAGTCGGATACCTCCGCCTGTTGTAACAGTGAACAGCCGTCTCTATCCCTTATTTTGGGCAATAATGTTCATGACGGAAACGGAGCGTAAAACCTAATGAAACCGAGACCGTTGCAAAATGCCGTGTATTGGCTTTCAAAAGATGGCTTTTTACAATGCGAAACACGGCCTTTCACGCTGCATTTTGTGACCTTTTGGAAAAGCGTTGGTTTATGGCGGAATTGGGACTTGTTCTTATGAAGCGGTTGGAAGCACTTTTTTGAGGAATGAATGTAGCGGAGTACGTTTGTTTTAGACGTTTATAAAGACTTCGGACAAACCGCCCGCTCTGTGAGTCATGATATATCCAAAGTTCGTGTCAGGACTGTTACAAGAATTGCCTATGTCGCACAAAAACGCTCCGCGCTTCCATGCCACATAAGCCGTTACAGCCGCTCGCAAGCTCGCACCAGGCTGACCAGCTTTATTTATTTTATCGTATCACCTTATTACAAATCATTAGATATGACAACAACGGAAGAAAACAAGGACGAAAAGAAAAAGGATATAAAGCGCACAAAGCGGTTGGAGGCCAGAGTGACCGAAAAAGAATACGCAAAAGCCGTGGAACTTGCCGAGACCTGCGGTTTGACTTTGAGCGACTATATCCGTAAATGCGCCTTGGGGCAGCATCCGAGACGGCGGCTTACCGACAAGGAGGTGGAAGCCTTATGTAGTCTTACTGATGCACGAGGCGAACTAATGCGAATAGCGGCAGCCGTCAAGTCCATACAGGGCAGCCATCGGGCGCAATACTTCGCAGACACTCGTTTCGTGGAACAGTGGATGCGTGCCGCCGTTCCCCTTATAGCCCGTTGGAATGAGATTCAGGAATACATCACCAAATAAATACCCAACCAGATGATAGCAAAAGCGGCCACCATCAGCCACGGCGGAAACGCCGTCCGCTATTCGGTCAACAAGGACAAGGCCGAGATAGTGAAAGTAAACTTCTTACCCGATGACATATCGGCTGAAGCCATGTATCAGCGCATGGTACTCAAGCAAAAAGAATTTGCCAGTACAATCAACAAGGGCAGACCGCTTAAACGGAATGTGATAAGAATGGAAATATCCCCAACTAAAGAAGAATCCGCAGGCTGGACGCTGGCTGATTGGGTAAGGTTGGCAAACGAGTACATCCGAGTATTTGATTCCATCGACCTCTCGAAAAAGGCCAAACGTGCCAGTGCGAAATCCACCAACGTGAAGAACAGCCAATATGTGGTCGCACTCCACCATGATGCGAAAAGTGGCATACCTCATCTGCACATAGACGTGAACCGTGTGGATATGGACGGAAAGGTCAACGACGACCACCTGATAGCGGAACGGACAATGTCGGCTGCGTACATAATCAATGAGCGGCGAGGATGGGTACAGCCGGAGGATATTTACGAAAGGCGCAGGCAGGAGATAGCAGACACTTGCATGGACGTGCTTCGTTCCTTGACGAAGTTTAGTTGGGCTGGTTACGAGGGTGAACTGAAATCGCACGGCTATGGCATACACTTACAAAAAGATGACAAAGGGAATGTACGAGGCTATTCCGTCTTATCGGGGAATTCTGCCTACAAATCGTCCATTCTTGGTAAAGGCCGACACCTCATGCCGTCAAAGATAGAAGCGACATGGGCAAGGCTTCATGGAGAGCGGAAATCTTCGGTAATCCCAAATGCCGAGCAGAAAATACGGCCAGCTACCGTTTCGACTGAAATGCCACAGACAAACCGTCTAGCTCTAGTTATTAAGCACTATGACATTTCCACGGATGAATACCACCATTACCATGTGGCCATATCTGAAGAAGCGGACGAAATCATCCGTAAGGAATGTTCCGTGCCGGATGACAATTCCTTTGCGACCATTGAAGATATACAGAAAATCGCCTTGCTTCTTTTTGCCGAATACCTTGACGGAGCAACAAGCATAGCTGCATCCAGTGGCGGCGGAGGTTCCGACATGAGCGGTTGGGGAAAAGATAAAGATGAGGACGAACGTGAATGGGCAAGACGATGCGCTCAAATGGCTAATCATCTTTGTAAGCGCAGGAGAGGTTTACACAGATAATCGTTTCACTCAAAATCAAATGAATATGGGAATTGGAAAGGGAAAATCTGACAAGATATACATTGACGGTCTTATAGAAAGTTCCGGCAATGAGGGTAAGATATTGCAGGTAGAGCACAGTCTTGCTGAAAATATAGCGGAACTGAAACAGACATCCGCTGCACTCAACGCTGCTATTGACCGTATGGAAAGCATTGTTTCAAAATTCAACTCCTCTGTTCAAGAAATGCAGGCAAAGAAAATCGGTGCTCAAGTACATCCTCAAACCCTAAAATCCTTGAATAACATTTGTACGAACTTTGTAGTGGAAGTCGGTCGGCAACTTATGGCTCATCGTGACAATCAGCTTGAATTGCAAAAGGAACACGAAAAGCGGATTGCTCGTATGCTTGAAAAGAATGAGGGTGTTTGGCTTTCCAATCGTTGGCTCAAAATTCTAACAATAGTAATGACCATCTGTTATTTCGCTGTATTACTTTGTGCTTTCTGTAAATGAAATGGTTGTTTAAGGAGTTCCGATACGCCCCATTATCAGCAGGATGTGCCGTTTGAAATACCAAAAGGATGGGTATGGACAACATTAGGAGATATTGGAACGTGGCAAGCTGGAGGAACACCAAGTCGTTCCAACAAATCTTATTATGGAGGAAATATTCCGTGGCTGAAGACTGGTGATTTAAATGACGGACTGATTACTAATATTCCAGAAACGATAACAGAAGATGCGGTCGCCAATTCTTCGGCAAAAATTAATCCTGCTGGAAGTGTCCTTATCGCAATGTATGGGGCAACAATAGGTAAATTGGGAATTCTTACATTTCCTGCGACAACAAATCAAGCATGTTGCGCATGCATTGAGTATTTTGCAATAACTCAACACTACCTATTCTATTTCCTTTTATCTCATAGAAATATGTTTATAGCAAAAGGTGGTGGTGGAGCACAACCAAATATTTCAAAAGAAATAATTGTCAATACCGCTATACCTCTACCACCACTCGCTGAGCAAGAAAGGATAGTAACAAAAATAGAGCGTTGGTTTGCTTTGATTGATGAAATTGAACAAGACAAATCCGATTTGCAATCAATCATAAAGCAAGCCAAGAGTAAAATTCTTGACATCGCCATTCACGGCAAACTAGTATCGCAAGACCCGAATGACGAGGCTGCATCGAAACTGCTCAAGCGCATTAATCCGAAGGCGGAAATCACTTGTGATAACGGGCATAGTGAGAAGTTGCCGCAAGGTTGGTACTCAGCAACAATCAATGATGTCTGTTCAATAATAGGAGGTGTTTCATATAATAAAGCCGATATTCAAGATACTGGCATAAGAGTATTACGAGGTGGTAATATACAGAGCGGAAAAGTGTTTTACTGTTCCGATGATGTATTCATACCTTTTTCATATCAAAATAAAGAAAACCAAGTGCAATATGGAGACATTATTGTTGTCGCTTCCACTGGAAGCCAAACCTTGATTGGGAAAACCGGTTTTGTTGATAGGGATATTCCTAAAACACAAATCGGAGCTTTCCTTCGAATTGTGAGACCAAAACAGAAAACCTTGTCACCGTATATACGTCTTTTATTCCAAACTGATGCCTACAAAGATTACATTAGGAATGTAGCAAAAGGTTCTAATATTAATAATGTAAAGAATGCCCATCTGCAAAATTATCAAATTTGTTTACCTCCATTAGCCGAACAACAACGTATTGTCACAAAAATAGAAGAGCTATTTTCTGTTCTTGACAACATCCAAAATGCCTTAGAAGCGTGATAAGATGCGCTTCTAAGGCTATGTTATTACCAATTTACCACCTTATCGACAATTTTCTGTTGTTCGCTGGCGGTACGGCGTAGATAGATGCGAGTGGTTTCGATGCTTTCATGCCCCATAAGGTCAGCCAGTAAAGCAAGGTCGTTGAAACGGTCTAGGAAATTTTTGGCGAAACGGTGACGAAAAGAATGAGGATAAACAACATCACGGTTCAGGCCATATTTATCGGCAAAATGCTTTAGTTGTTGGGCAATACCGCGTGTCGTAATGCGCTGCCCAAAACGGTTGAGAAAGAGATAACCGCTTGTTATGCCTTTCCCATTCAACCATTGCTTGGCTTCATTCCGCAAATTCTTGGGGATATAAAGACGGCGTATTTTCCCGCCTTTGCTATAAAGGTCGAGATAACCCACTTTCACGTGTTCAACCTTTATGTGCAACAACTCACTTACCCGTGCACCTGTCGCCGCCATAAACCATACCACGAAATACCAATCATCGTAACCGTCAGCCTTCAACTGCGCTTTCAGAAACTTATAGTCGGCATCGCTGATGACATTCTCTAAGAAGTTCTTTTGCTGCACTTTGACAAACTTCACTTTCAACCTGTCGTGCTTGGTAAACTCCAGATACTTGTTGATGCCTTGTAAACGGAGATTGACGGTCTGCGGTTTGAAGTTTTCCACCAGATAGCCCTTATAGGCCAACAGGTTTTTCTTGTTCACTTCTCCATAGTGACTGAGAAAGTAGTTCACTGTCCACACATACGATGCTACGGTGTTCTTTGCCAAATTCGTTTTGGCAAGATAGTCTTTGAATCTTGTTATCATATACATTTATTTTTGATGAATACGATAACAATATAAAGCGCAACCTAACGGGCATTATGAGAACTTACCGGATTCTTGGTGTCTTACAGATATTAAAAGTATATTTACAATCAATCCCAAAAATAAAGTTGCTGATGATGTCATTGCAGGGTTTGTGCCTATGATTAACATTGCAGATGGTTATTCTAATGAATTCATATTTGAATCAAAATTATGGGGTGATATAAAGAAAGGATTTACTCATTTTGCAGACGGAGATATAGTTGTAGCAAAGATTTCACCATGTTTAGAGAATAGAAAATCTGTTATTGTTACTTCTCTACCTAATGGTATAGGAGCGGGTACTACGGAACTTTTTGTATTTCGTTCACAATGTGTTTTACCAGAATACGGCTTATACTTCTTTAAGTCAGACTCTTTTATAAACAATTGTGCCGGTACTTTTAATGGCGTAGTAGGTCAGCAACGAGTGTCGAAATCCATTATAGAGAACATTAAATTTCCTTTGTCACCAATATCAGAACAAAGGCGAATTGTAGATGCGGTTCATAAAGTATTTGCCAAGTTAGACGCAATAATGGAGAATTTATAAACTCTCCATTATTGCATCAAGTTTTTCAAACATTGCGTTTGCTGCATTGATTATACGCTTTTGTTCTTCTTTTGGTGGTATTGGTATGCAAAGTTTAGAGTATTCTGAAATCCAATAACGCTTATGAGTGTCACCAATGAGCCGTGTTATGTTCATAAACATAGCAACATATTCAATTTCTATATCATCTGCTACTTTTAAGATTTTCATAGCAGATGATTTCACCTTGAATGGAAAATCAACGAGTTTAGAATCTGTGGTGAAGTCATCAAAAATGATACATGGCGTATTCTGATAAATGCCTTCTGTTTCGTTGGTATATCCTATTACAAAAGACTTCCCTGCCGTTAAAACAGGGGTTAAATATCTGTCGTCATAATCAGTTGAATTGACTATATAGGCTTGTGGTTGTTCGTATTCAACTATGTCCTCTAATCGACATTTGCACCACCCGTCAGGCAACTGCGGATAATGCCCGTTATCACAAGTGATTTCAGCTTTCGGATTGATGCGTTTTAGCAGTTCCGATGCAGGTTCGTCATTGGGGTCTTGCGGCACGAGTTTGCCATGAATGGCGAGGTCGAGAATTTTGCTTTGGGTTTGTTTTATGACAGTCTGTAAGTCTGATTGACTTTGCTCTATTTGGTCTATTAAGGCAAAACAACGCTCGATTTCTGCAACTATACGTTTTTGTTCAGCAAGAGGCGGAAGAGGAACGAGTGTATTTCTAAAAACATCTAAGCCAACAAAAGGTTGAGCTCCTCCAATTGCTATAGATTGATATTCTCTAATTTTTGATTCCAAGAAAAATGCAATATATTCAGTACTAATTGATTGTTTAGGATATGGTTTAAAAAGAGCTACGTTTTTTATTGCCATATCAAAATAGTTTTCTTGACGTATTTGAATCATACTGCCAATATTTCCACCAATCATTGAATACAATATATCACCAACTTCAACTTTTGATCGTTTTATGATATTTTGATAATCAGTGCTTGAAATGTATTTAGTTTTAGAAAAATCAAATTTGCCATTCTTAAAGTCTTTACTCGTAATTAACGGATAACCATGTTCTATATATTTAGGCGTATCATGAGTTCCATCCCGAACATCCATACAGTCTTGGAATTTGCACCATTCCCACCCATTCGGTAGTAAGTAGGGATAATGGGGCGTATCGGAAGCCTTAGCGGACTTCTTTGTTCGTTTTATTTTCCCCTCTTTTATAAGTCGTTCCTTTTCAGCCTTTATCCTTTCGAGCAGAACAGAGGCCGGTTCATCATTCGGATCTTGCGGTACAAGTTTGCCGTGAATGGCAAGATCAAGTATCTTTTGGCGAAGTTTCTTCGTATCCACTATTCCTCGGATTTATGTGATTCGTTAAATATAAAATTACAGATTCGTTCAGCAGCTTTTTGATTTGCCGCCTCAATATCTTCTTTTCCCCAAGTGTCGGATGGATACAAGGATAATGCCGTAGCTATGCTGAAGTTACTTCCCCTATATCCTTTTTTATTTTGCACAAGAGTTCCCTTCTTGGTTTTGAACCAATCTCTTCCGACACATTTGTTGATATCCTCCTCCAGTAAGATTTTATTTCCTAGCAGGTTAACCATATCTTCAAATTCCTCTTTTGACATTCCAGCATCTGTACGAATGGCATCTATATTGTGACCACTAGCAGGCATAATGTGCTCCACGTTTACCTTGTCCGGGATAAAGTCAAAATGTCTTCCATGTTCTTTGGCATAAATGTACTCATTGAGATACACCAAGATATTTTTATCGTATTCTTTAAGGTCTGCAATGACATCTTCTCTTTTCCATGTAGAATGAATATGTGCATCAAAATCCTTGATGATAGATTCCATCGGGTATTCAGGATTGACTAATTTAAAATTCTCATTAAACAGGAATGTCTTGAAATAGCGTGAGGAGAAGCCAAACTCCCCGACTTCGAGAAGCGCAAACAACCGAAGCAAGCATTCCATAATTGGTGTAACACTCTGCTCTGAGATTTCTTCTTCTGGCACTCTGAAAAGATAGGATATTAAGAACAGCTTAAAGTTTTCATTAAACTTCAACAACAGCTTTGTAATTGGGTATTCTTGTATCTCGTCCCATATCCATAGAATCCTTTTAAAGTTCTCACATATATTAATCGGAGTTTTTAGGAGTTCTGGGTAGAGAACTGTATAATACTTTCTTACTCCAGGCGTTGTTAGCTGTCCTTCCTCATATTGACGCTCTTTTGCGCGGTTTATATACATAAACTGCTGAAGAACGCTATCAATGTTGACAATTTTCTTTTGGCTCAACTCATCGGCTTGGCGTATTATCGGTTCCCAAATCTCTTTAAAGTCCTCTTGGTTAGGCGCATGAGAGAAAAGGTGTGCTGATATGATATCCGCATCGGAGAGAGGCATTCCAGTCGAGTTTAAAGAATTAAACATCGTTATAGCCTGTTCGATTTGCCAACTTTTGATTTCTATAATCTGGCACTTATTCAAGAACCCGTTGGCCAACACATCTAGATTTGATTCTTGATAAGCTTGCAGTCGTGCATAGAAAGACTTGAAATTGCGGAAAAAATTAGTATATTTATTGTCCTTTTGCTTTCGTGGAAACTTATAAACACTTTTTTCTGCATCCGCAAAGGTTCTAGCTTCAATTATATTTTTAAAATCATCTTTGTGGAGTTCATTGATAGATTCATTTTCCAGTATTTTCACCCCTTTGGCTTTGTTCCAATCTTTTTCTATTTCTATTTGCTTTCTTATATCCGCACGATATAGAATCAAATAGATAGCATCTAGGCTTTGCTGCAAACTTCTTCTAAGGCCCGCAGCTTCTTCTGTTTCAGCCATGCTTCGGAGGACTTCTGTTATCCGCAAGTGCATCGCCTTGAGAAGAAGCAAGAAAGTCGTTGTTCGCTGTTGTCCATCTATTAAGTTTAGATAACCTTCCTTTGAACAATCGATAATGATTGTGCCAAAGAAATATGGGTCCTCGGCATCTTGGTCTATATACGCTTCCACATCTTGCCATAACTTATCGCAATTTGATGTATCCCAAGAATATGCCCTTTGATATTCAGGAATACGGAAGATGTCTGACTTTTTAAGATAAGCTCCAATGGTTTGAAGTTTGGGCTCTATTTCTTTTGCCATGATATTTTAAAAATATAAAGGATTAATTTTTAACGTTGATTTTCGATTTATTTATAATTATCTGTCTTTATTCAGAAAATGTCGCTTTTGACGGAGTTTCTTTGTGTCCATAATTATTTGTCATTAGAGTTTTCCAACATTTTATCTTCATTGAAAGCCTTAATCTCGTTCTCTATCACTTGTTTAAGTTCTTCTTTGGGAACAATGAGTTGATAATCGGCAACGCCGATAGGCTTGCCCATATCTTCGAGAGCCATTTCAACCTCCACATGATCTTTCTCTGCGCAGAGAATGATGCCTATTGAGCGGTTTTCGCCCTTAAAGCGTTCCAAACGGTCGAGCAATGAAAGGTAATAGTTCATCTTCCCGGCATATTCCGGCTTAAACTCGCCAATCTTCAAGTCAATAGCGACAAGAGAACGCAAACCACGATGAAACAGCAATAAATCCACACGACTGGTTTTGCCGTTATACTCCAATTCATACTGATTGCCGATGAATGTAAACCCTTTACCCAATTCAAGCAGGAATAACTTAACCTTATCAACTAATCGGCGTTCAAGTTCCAATTCCAATATAGGCGAGGTGACACCGAGAAAACTCAGGTTATAGCTGCTGCGGAATACTTCGTTAGCATATAAGGCTTGCGGAGCTGGTAATGTGTTTTTGAAATTATTGTCGCTTTCTTCTTGAAGCCCTTTGTGCTCATGCAGCTTCATTTTTATAGCACTTGTAAGCAAATCACGATTCCAGCCTTTCCTTGCAGTTTCCTCGGCATAAAAAAGCGTGTCCTCGTCATTCAAGTTCTTGTTGAGCAACAACAGATTGTGTCCCCACGGTAAAACTGCTACGGCTTGTAGCAGTTTTGAGTCGCTATCCACATATCGCAAATAAAACTTCTTCATGTTCCACATCTGCCGTGTAGAAAGTCCCATATTAGGGTATTGCACTTTCAAATCCACAGACAAGCGTTTAACTACACCGCTGCCATGTTTGCTTTCTATTTTCTTTTCATACAGCAACTTTCCTATTTCCCAATATGCAGAGGTGACATTCCCATTCACCTGCTTGGCCATCCTTTGCCGGGTATCATTGATTACTGCAACAACCTGTTGCAGTAATTGTTGGTATTCATTTTCAGAGAACTCTTGCTTTATGATTTCTTCCATATCAATCCTCCTTAATATTTGCCAACAACTTTTTCAATTCAGCTACAGCATAGCTGATATTTTGGCTTTTCTCTTCAATGGTGGCCATAAGTTCTGCGAGTGTACGATCATCCTCTTCTCCTCCTTGTTTTATCCATGTTATGTCAAGGCTGGTCTTGTCACGACTCATGATTTCATCAATACCGTATCTACGCCAACGGCCAGTTGGGTTACTCTCGGCATCGTATGTCTCTTTCCGTGCTAACAGATTATCTGCGTGATAGCATAGCACAAAATCGTCAAGGTGATGACGTTCCAGCTTGTTAGTGGCAAGGGTATGCTTTACATCCGTTCGGTAGTCGTAGAACCAAATTTCTTTGGTGGGCTGTCCTTTGGTGAAGAAAAGCACATTGGCCTTTACGCCTTGGGCATAGAATATGCCTGTAGGTAAGCGCAGGATGGTATGCAGATTGAAGTCAGTAAGTAATCGCCGCCGTATAGTTTCTCCGGCATTCCCCTCAAACAACACGTTATCGGGTAACACCACGGCTGCACGTCCTCCTGTTTTCAATGTCAGCATGATGTGTTGGAGGAAGTTCAACTGATTATTTTTTGTTTCCACATAAAAATCCGGACGGTTAATTTCAACAGAACCGGATGGGCGGGTGCCAAACGGAGGATTGGCAAGAACGACATCAAACAAAGTGAAAGGTTCTTTTTCCAAAGAATCGTCACACGTGATAGGACTACGGTCTGCGCCGATGCCATGCAAGTAAAGATTCATGGAAGCCAACGTTACGACCAGTGGGGTATTGTCAACGCCATGCAGAGCCTTGTTGTTCAAGAATTCTTGTTTTGACAAATCGGGCGACTGGTCTTTCATGTAATCGTATGCCGCGAGCAGGAAGCCACCTGTGCCACAGGCGGGGTCGCATACCGTTTCGCCTATCTGCGGCTTGATGCAATCCACCATTGCGCTGATGAGTGGGCGTGGTGTGAAATATTGCCCGGCACCGCTCTTCTTGTCTTGACCATTCTTTTCCAAAATGCTTTCATAGATTGCCCCTTTTACATCGCCATCCATGATGAGCCATTGCTCCTCGTTAATCATGGTGACGACCTTTTTGAGGTAGACGGGCTTGTCTATCTTGTTCTGCGCTTTGGTATAAATAGTGCCTATCAGATTGTCCTGCTCACTAAGTATCTTCAAGGTTTGCTCGTACTGGCTAACCAATTCGTAGCCATCCAATTCTATCAGGTCATGCCATTGATAGCCTTCCGGTATGGCGGACTCTTCGCCAAACATTTCCACATTCTCTGCGTCCATCTTTAAAAACAGCAGATAAGTGAGTTGGGTGATGTAGTCGGTGAAGCCTATGCCTTGTCCGGATAGTGTGGTAGCCAGATTCCATACCTTTTTTGTCAATGACTGTTCATTGGGCGTATTGTTATTTGCCATGATGTTATGCTGTTTTTCTTAATACTACAAAATTAAACAATGAAAGGAGTGCGGCGTCCGCTTGTTGCATATTGCCGAAAGCACTTATCATTTGGGCTGCATGGGTACGGTCGGTCATGCGCAAATCCCTCACTGTGCAAGCACCATTGGAGGCAATATAGTCCACAATACGGCTCATTACCTCACGCTGTTTGTTCGTGATGCTACCTTGCTTTTGACCGCACCATAGGTTAAAGAACTGTTTGGCTGACGGATATACGCTTTCCAGTTGCTCTATCTGATGAAAAGCAAAACGCACAAGCTGTATAAGGTTGGTCAATGCTTCTGCTTCTTGTTTCTTTGAGGTGCGTTTTACCTTGTCAAGGCTGACTATAGCGTAAGAATTCCACAATCGTTTAGGAGAAAAACGACTGCTCTCCATTTTCAATTTATTCTCCAAGTCCTTCAGCATGGCGTATGTTATAGGTTCGCCTTGGTTGTTGTAAATGATTCGCAATGCCTCTATGTCATCACAATGCTCGTTACAATATTGCTCGAAAGCCTCTGTATCGTTTTGGGCTTCTTCCGTAGAAAAGCCTTTGAAAATAAGCTCATCTTCACCGGGCATTAAGGTATTGACAAAACCTGCTGCTAAGATGAGTATGTATTTTCGAGCTTCTGCATGGTTGGTTATAGGGGAAACCAATCCCTTGCGTTCATTATTTGGCTCGTTTATGTCGTTGTATGGAGGCAACGTGCCATTTTCAAGTGCAGAGTAGATGCGTGTGGCCAATTCCTTCATGTCGTCATGTGCCAAATGTGCAAATTGCTCACGTTGGGCATTATCAGCCTTATTATATAGACGTGACAATGTGCCTGCAAGTCGTTGCAGGTAGTTATCGGGCAGATTACCGTGAGTGATGCGCTCCAATAATTCCTTGAGTGTGATAGTTCCATTCTCAGAACCCTCAAGAGTTGGAATAGTATGTTGGTGTTCCGTTACTCCGACTGCATCCACCAAAACAAAGCTGTCTTTGCTGATGGCGTTGGGGGTGACATTCCGTAATTGTTCGTCGCCAATCGTTCTGACCCCACGCCCTTTCATCTGCGTATAAAGCGGTAAGGAAGCCACATCACGCATGAAAATCAAGACTTCCAGCGGTTTTATATCTGTTCCTGTCGCTACCAACGTACAGGTCACGGCAATACGAAAATCTTTATCGTTGCGGAATTGCCGTATCAGTTCATTGCTGTCACCAGCCGAGTAAGTTATCTTTTGTACAAAACGGTCATCAGCGCGTCCAAACACCTCCTTGGCAATGTTGACAATATTGGTGGCGTGATTTTCATTGAGAGCGAATATCAGCGTTTTAGGCAGATAATCCATATTTGGCTCTCTCGGTGGGTCGTTGAACAATTCTGTATAGACAATATCGCGATAAGTGGAAAGTATCAGCTTTATTTGGGCAGGATTGATGATGCTACGGTTGAGTTCCTCCTTGGTGTATGTTTTTGTTTCCTTGTTGCTGACAGTCTTCACCTCGCCCGTATAACGAGTTTCTACCTTTGTACGTTGCCCTTCGAGTATGGCACCGCCTTCTTCCGTTTCTCTTGTTTTGATGCGATAGGTACGACATTCCACATTCACACCATCGGCAATGGATTGCTCAAGAGTATAATTCACAACGGTGTTATAATTGAAGAATGCCGTCGTCTCAGGTATTGGAGTTGCGGTAAGACCAATTAATCGTGCTGTGTCGAAATACTCTAATACTTTACGCCAGTTACCATAAATAGATCGGTGACATTCATCTATGATAATGAGGTCGAAGAAGTCGTGAGGTAAATTCGGATTATCTGGTAATGTTACCTCTTCCTCTATGTCTGTTTCATCGTCCGTTTCATCATCGTCAACAATTTCTTCACCTTTCAAAAGAGAGAACAAACGCTGAATAGTAGATATTACCACATTACTGTCAGTGGGGATGTTTGCCGACTTCAATCGGTTCACAGTAAAAATAGTATTAAAAGCATCCCCTGTTTCTGTTAGACGGAATGTGCCAAACTCTCCTTCTGCTTGTTTGCCAAGATTGTTGCGGTCAACGAGGAAAAGTACACGCCGCATCGGAGTGTATGACAACATTCTGTAAGCGGCAAGGCAAGCCGTATATGTTTTACCTGCTCCTGTGGCTAACACCATTAATGCTTTTCTCTGCCCCGACCGAAAACTTTTCTCCAACTCTGTGATTGCTTCATACTGGCAATCCCGCAAGCCTCTTTTGCGTAATGTGGGCAGTCCGGCAAATGGATCATCTATGCCCAACATTTTTACAACTTCTTTGATAGTATGCATCCGGCTTAGAGATACCCAGTCGGGATCTTCATTGCGCAAATCCTTAAACAAGAGTTCTTTTCCATTTGATTTGTAGATAAAGGGTAAGGGGTTCTGCCATGCCTGATAGCGATGAGGAACACTTCTGGCATAAGTTCCAACTTGCTCACTTACCATATAGCTCGATATATCCACTTCTTCACGTTTCGCTTCAAGCACACCTATGGCTTTCCCATTAACAAACAGGAAATAATCGGCTTCGAGATTGCCTTTGAGCAATCCCTCGCGAATAGCGGCAGCCGTAATGTTTGCTTCGTATTCATCTCGGTCAACAACACGCCAACCTGCTTCTGCAAACCATTGGTCTATCTTGACTCTTGCTTTTTCTTCCGGTGTCATACGCTATATGTTTAGTTCCAATAATTCTATATTATCGGAAGTTACACACTAAAAATAATGAGACATATTTACTCCATATTATTGGCGTTCACCCTTGTCGGTTATCAAATCTTTCAAATCGACTTGAAGAATTTCCGCTATTTGTTGCAATGTCTCTAGATTGGGCTGGATTCTATTACAAGCATAGGCATTTACCATGCTGAAACTTTTATCAAGTCTTTTAGCCAGCCATGTCTGCGAAATGCCTTTGTCCGATAAAACAGCCTTTATTCTATTCAATTTCATTTTTAGATGCAATTTTATTTTGCAAATATAGTGAATTATATTCGATAAACGATGTTGATTCTAATGTTTCTTTTGATAAATCATTAAAGGTAATTAAGATTTAGCTAATATTTTCTTTGCTAATTATTTACACCCATTTGCCGTTACGATTGGCGATAAATATGTTCATCTATTCTAATCTTATGCTTTCCTGTCGTTGTGCGCAAATTCTTTCTGATTGTATTAAGGGTTGAATTGGCAAACCATTCGTGAAATGTCTGCATGACGAATTGAGCCGTGACATCCCGGCTGATATTGTATTGGAAAGCAATGTTCCAAGCGAAGTTCTTTAGTGAGATTTGGGTAACAGAAACACGTCGTTTGATGTGGATGTTTACACTAAGAGCCTGCCGATTGGTGACAAAGTATCGGACACATTCGCAGATTTGGAAGATTTCTTCTTCGCTAAAATCAAATTGCCTGAATGTGCTTCGGGTGTATTGCAATACGGCTTGCAATTTTTCATCTTCTTCTTTTTCTTTCTGTTGAAGATATTGCCGCTCCTCATGCTGGTATTCATAATGAAATAACTCCATCCGTCTCATTTGAATATCATCATTGCCAACCGCAGATATAGCTGTTGCTAAAGCGGCATCATCTTTGGTTTGTCGGCATGATTGCGTAAGTTTGTGACGGAATAAAGAAGCAAGAGCTATTATATACGCCGACAGAGAGAGACATAAATGGTAAATGAGTTTTAGAGCAACATAACAAGCAACCATGACAAAAGGGAGAATGCTTAACGGCACACCCAAGGCATCACTCACAGGGAATGATATTGTGGATGCCAGAAGTACCGTTAGCACTTCTATTGTCAATGATTGGAATGTATGTTGCCTTTGCTTCATAACTATTATTGTCTATGATTGTTTTGCAAAGGTATAACGTATTTCCATAAAAAACGAAAGTCAAAAATAAGCAGCAAAGAGGCAACGACTTCATTCTATGGTGTTTGTGCAAACAAAAGCATACCATCTGCAAAAACGGCTAACAAGTGATAAGGAAAATCGGGCAAAATCGTAATGGTTAAATAAATATAAATCTTTTCTTTGGTCAACGTAAAGCCGAGTTTATCATTGTGGCTTCTGTATGTTGTATATAAAACTATCCTTATTTATACCATGAAAATGTATGCCGTTGGTATTCATTGTAGATTATATTTGGAGAATTAGGTCAGTAGCTTAAAAGTTATTATGAAATTCAAGAGTTCCTCACGCTCGTTGCATATCAGATGCAGCTTAAATCCGAAGAACCAGCCATGAAACATTTACCTCTTTGTGCTATTCCTTTGAACGTCTTATGAATATGGATACTCTGATTCTTACACACTCGTAAGGGGGTACTGTCTACGAAACTGATTCCTGCGCACTTGCCCAAAAGTACCTTCTTGATGAACAGAGCCAGCGGGATAGCCACCTTTTTCCCCAATTCCATAAAGCGGTTATATGAGATGACCTTGGGGAATAGATGGCGCATATGCCTGCATACCTTTTCCTAATAGAAATATTTCGGACAACGGTATCCCGAGTCATGGAAAAAGTATCATGATAAGCATAACTTCTGCCTTTGACATGGTTGAAGCACGGGAATACGAGCGTCTCGTAGCACTTTTAACCGTATACCTTCATTGCATTAAAAAACGTGCAGACATCATCTGTCATACAAAATAATTTTGTAACTTTGCTCTCGGTAATCATAACGACTATTGTTTGTAATTCTTTGTAATTCAGCACTATAAAAATGTGACATTTTTCGCTAATCCCCAAAATTACAAGTGCTTACAATTAGTCGAACTCACGTTGCAATAGATATAATTAATCGAGCCCACTTTAACGGGACAGTGGTATAATTGATAATCACATGACTTATAAATTTTTTCACAATCTGAGGGGAGATAAGATGCTCAAGTTTCTATCTTATCTATCCGTACAGCAGGAAAATTCAAGTTTCTGCTATAGGTTTGAAACCGCTATAATTGAAGCTTACTTGATGTGGAGACGCAGAAAATATGATTGGTCACTTATCGATAGGATACTTGAGTGTGGTAATCCTCAGTTTGAAGATCCACAAGAAAGATTATTTGTTGAGTCCGTTCATACACCTATAGGTTCGTATAAGGTGTTCTCTGCTTTTTATTTGACTCATAAGTTCCTTCTTAGCCAATTACTATTTCTTTCACAAAAGGAAAAAATAGATCAGAGTAAATTGGCTTTGGTTTATACTATTCTTGAGATTTCAAATGTTATTGCTGATAGGTATAATTATAGTTGGAATATTTGTGGTAAATATAATGCAGAAAAAGTGTATACCTCAAACTACAAGGAATATGGGAACTGTGAATCATTTAATTGTCTAAGTGAAGCGGAAATAAAAACTATATTTGCAAAATATGAAACTGATGAGAGATGCTTTCAACCCCTTTTGCTGAGCCTCAGAAGAAATGAGTACGAAAAGGAGTTAAGTCAATTAGGTCATTGCGACACCTTCGAGTTACATCCTTTCCTGAAACTCAATAGCGGAGAATACTTGGTTTTATTCCCAGCCAATCTCTTAAGGCTTGCCTACAGGCTTTGCTATGATATTCTTGTTAAGGAACTTGGTGAGAAGAGTCTATTTATGCTTATTGAGCATGAGATGATTCAAGAAACAGGTTTTATCTTGCAAAGTGCTCTTGGAGCATTTGTGAGACAAAATAGTTACCAAAACATACCTTTCCTTTGGTTTCGCTTTGATGAAGATAAAGTCGCCAATGTTGCAATCGTCTTATCAGATAAGAGAACTAACCTGGATCAAGCGCTTAAGGATTCAGAGGCTGCACTAAATAATGCCTACCCGTATAAAACCATATTTACGTTCTTGGTTACACAAGAGATGGCTGAGGAAGGTCTCTTTATGACTATCAGTCGTGATATAACTCATTTCTCGATTGAAGAACTGAAAATCGCTATGAGTCAAAAAAGGATGAATCTGCTGAACCTATATTATTATGATCAAGACAGAAGGAATCTAAAATTTCCACCTACTACCCAAGAAGTTGATAGATTTGCATATTATTGTTCTAATCATTATACTTTCTATCGGGATGAAATGCCCGATATGATGTTCATAGAAATAGGAACGGCATTATCACTGCGAGAGCAATATCTGTGTGGACAGGATGAGCATATGGTATGGTATGCACCGCAAGGTAGCCATGTCATGGTTGAACATTATATAGACATTCCAAAACAAGTCCCCATATATGTAACTTACATGATGGTAAGTGGCCTGCTCATGCTTCAACTACGAAATCGCGAATTGTGGATTCATTTGAATTGTAAAGACGAGTTTCGCATATTTGGTAGAGAAGCAACTATCGCGTTGATGAATTGGGTATATGCTCTTGAGAAAAAAATGGGAATTGACAGTATTAATCATACTCTTTATGTAGAATTCTTGATTTTGCCAGGCCATAACTACGAGTGGAAAAAAGCAAATGACAATATCATGGTATTCTGTGTGCCAGAAGATATCATGGACTCTGATGCTACTACTTTGGAGAGGGATTTAGTGTGTCAATTCATGAAGGCAGTACATGATTGTGATTTTACTACATGCGATAGTTTGTCTGATAATGCCTTGAGGTTGTTTGATTCTGTACCGGGCAGGTTTATCCAGATTGGTGAAAGTGGAAATGTCACTGTTATAGATGAAAAGGATAGTGTAGATTCATGCTATTACGTAAATCCAAGATATTGCGATATAGTCTTGTCTGAAATAGCGGATTTCCTAAATATGAAAGGAGTAGAACAGACTTTTGATTTTGCAGAGTCAAAGGAGATCATGATTCGGGTATCTGGTTATATCCTTGATGAGGTGAAAAATCTATTGTCAGAGATGGATACCAAACAACTTCTTACAAGTTTGCTCGAACTCCATCATGCAATGATTTATTGGTCGAAGCTTACGCAAAGAAGGTACGAGTCATTAAGCAAAGCTTATTCTTTTTTAGATGCGACATTCGATAATCAGTTTGATTATGTCAACGAATATTCAGAGATGAATACATTGACACAAGGTATGATTGAAACTATTGTTCTGAATGGAATTCATAATACTGGTGGAAAGCCTGGATTAGAGAAGTTAGATCGCCTGTTTGCCCTTATGCACTTTAGCTTGAACATGGGTGTATATATGGATCAATTAGGAGAAAAAATAAAAGGTTCAGAGTTGACAATCCTAAAAAATGGAAGATTGGTAATGCCCAAACCAATAATTGACAAACTCAACACCTATTTCTATAGATTGAGAGAATTGTCAATGAGTAATCCCGGATTGTACATGAAGTTGAATAATTTGATGCAAACATCCAACATCGATACAAATGACGAAATGTTTGTAAAGGCATATAAATCACAATTCGGCATTTCATTTGAGAAGTATTGTGAGATATTAACGGCATCCATTGATTATGCCAGAAATAACAAGAAACCTGTTATGGTGTTGCCAGAGAAGGATTTTTTTGAAACGGTTTGTGATGGCATTTTTGATGAGGAAGATGCGAAAGCATTTAAGGCGAATTTTGTCCTTACGGAGGATCTTAATAATGGTGATCTTAAGTTTAGTGACAAATGGGTTCAGAGATTTAATCGTCCGGTACAAGTTACAGCACGGCCTTGGATACTTTTTGATGGTAACATCTATTATTCAACCAAAACACTTTATGAGAGTTGGATGATTCGAATAGAACGGCTGAGTAATGGAACTGTTGTAAATACCACCCCAGCAATGCAAACTTTTGTATCAAAAGTGAATAATGCGAAAGGCCATGAGTTCACTATGAATATAAAGAAATTGTACGAAAGTCTTTCTCTTGACTATTTATATGTAGATTCTGAGGTTGAGATTATGCCAGGAAAGCCTCTCAACTCCGCCAAACAATTTGGAGATATCGATGTTCTACTAATAAACAAAAATACAAAGCAAATTGTTTGCATAGAGGCAAAAAATTTCTCAGAGAGTAGAACTGCATACGAATTGATACAGCAGAACCGAAAAATTGTGACTAAAGAACTGCCTCATGTCATAAACAGAGATGTTTGGTGTAAGGATAATATTGATAAGTTTAAGTTCTATGCACCTGAAATTGATGATGAATACTCTGTTAAAACAATATTCTTGACATATCACGAAAATGCTTATAAATACTTCGAACATGAACACGAAAATGATATCACATTCCTTTCCGCTATTGAGATAGTGGATAATCCAATGAGCATATTTGCATAAAAGATAGTAATTTGTTGGATCATAACAACTCAGCATCTTTACAACAACAAATAGAAATACAGAACAAACGATAGATGTTATCAATCAGACTGAGAGCACGGAAGGTTTTCGATGATTCTTGATTCCTAACTTTAAAGACGATTATTTATTCCTTATTTGTACCATAAAACTATAAATAGCTGATATTCATTGTGTATTATATTTGAGGAAGTGAAATAAGTAACGTAATGAATAATGGAAATGAGGCATGATTGCAAAATTGTGCCTCATTTTTTTTAGGCTCGCCGATATGAATCTAACGGACTGGCAGAAAAAACTAAGGATTTTCCATACCTTTGTATTTGTGATAATTAATAACCAAAGGAATCGTGGCGAAGAATCTTGAAATACGGAACAGCACGGCAGAATTCCTTACCTTCCTTGCCGAAGGTAAGGAGGGCGGCATACAAGTATTGTATAAGGATGAAACCATTTGGGCTACCCAAAAGGCAATGGCAGAATTGTTTGGCGTTGACAGAACGGTCATCACCAAGCATCTGAAAAATATCTTTGATAGTTCTGAGTTACAGCAAAATTCAGTATGTGCAAAATTTGCACATACTGCCGAGGATGGGAAAACGTACAATACCACGTTCTACAATCTCGATGCCCTCGCTTGCCGAAATCCGAGAGATACGGCTGAGCCGAATGGTCCTATCAAAAACTTACCGATATCTATGCCACGGGCATAGACTACAACAAAAGCGCACCTACCACACGGCTGTTTTACAAAAAGGTACAGAACAAAATGCACTATGCTGTGCATAGGCATACGGCAGCGGAACTGATTGTTGGACGTGCGAATGCACAGAAGGAACACATGGGACTGACCACATGGGAGAATGCTCCAGACGGGAAAATCGTAAAGCCGGACGTGAGCATAGCCAAGAATTATCTGAAACAAACTGAACTGGAAGATATGGGGCGGCTCGTCAACGCTGTGCTCGACATGGCGGAACGTATGGCGAAACGACATATTCCGCTGACAATGGAAGATTGGGCGAAGCGTATAGACCTGATTCTTGAAGCCGGAGGTGATGCTGTGCTGGACAATGCCGGACACATTACGGCTGAATTTGCCAAGCAATTCGCCGAAGCCGAATTTGAAAAGTATCGCGTTATTCAGGACAAGAACTTTTCTTCCGACTTCGACCGGTTTATCGGTGATACTCCTTTGCCACTTGATTTTGTGCCGGAGGACGAGTGAAAATCTTAATCATAAGGAAAACGCAACGGCTTTCAGGGAAGACCTCCACGATGCTATTTCAGGTTATCACTGAGCTGTGGTTGCTTATGGATGCTTATTTTCGGGTTTGCACTATATTTGCAACACGTTTACGCAAGTTGTTCATATAGAGATACTGTTGACTTTGAGGATGTGAAGTAATTCCGATGAGTAAAGACATATACAATCGCAGCAAAAGCGTGTAGCTCTGGTGAGTTGCACGCTCTTTGCGTTTATGGGGGTCGTGGTTCCAATATTGATTTGGGCATCCGCCTTAGTCTACAGATGATGTATCGTTGGGTCATGAAGCTGACAAAGCGGGCTAGCTGTGGTTTGGTTAGGTTTTCCTATGTTGCGGGGCAGCCGTTCGCCTCCTCGAACATGGAAAGGATCTGCATGTATTTCGCCGCAAATGCCTCTTTTAATGTCGTTGTTGTCATGGTTCATTGTTTTTTGTCGTTATTGTCTTTGTCTTTTCCCGGTTCATCAGGGAAGTTGATGTCGCATTTTTGCGTAGACACTATTATCATTGCGGCGATAATGACAATAATTGCGCCGATAATAGTTGGACGCCATTCTGTCTTGTCTGTGGCAAGGATGAAAAGTACGATCATCCAAAGTACACATCCGATAGGCATAATATTCAAATTTAAAGTTCGTTTGACAAGTGTTTTGATAATCACAAATATACTAGTTCGGTCCGTCTCTTACATATAACGCGACCTGTTTTTTTATTTGGATTATATTCTTTTTGGCAAACTGGAATAGGTATAGGATTTGCACAAGCTGAGCCCTGAGCCACTTCATACAACGAGACGGAGAAATCTAAACCATTTTGACCGTGTAGCGTGTAGGGGGAGAACCGGACGCGTGTTGGACTGGGCGTTTGTTGGACCGGTCGCCCCTACATCGCCGACCACATCGCCCCCGACCGGATGGAAGCCTGGGCTGCCGCGATGCTGGAGGGCACGGAGAAGGATGCGGGAGTAAAAAAAGAAAGCCCGACCATAGCCGGGCTGCTGGGATACGCGCTGGGCTGTGTCGGGATGCGGCTGGATGACTTTGAGCGGATGACCCCCGACGAGTTCAGCGCGGTCTGTGAGGCGCATGCCAAGACCCGGGAGGCGGACAGCCGCGAGTCGTGGGAACAGACGCGGGCGTTGGCTTACACTCTGAGCGGTCCGTACATGAAGCACAAGACCACGGTGCAGCGGTTCTGGCCGTTGCCCTGGGACGAGAAGAAGGAAAAGCGGGGTGCTGACCGGGTAGTGATGAGCCGAGAGGAGCAGAAGCGACGCTTCGAGGA
>OBAR01000966.1_pt1 | contig 28057 bp, 25 predicted proteins | sample 1517911 | NCBI WGS metagenome assembly OBAR01 (sample SAMN04571709, study PRJEB22368) | human gut metagenome | biome: human gut; material: stool | host: Homo sapiens | place: Luxembourg | collected 2012-10-26
ACAGAGCGGGCGATCGAGGTGTTGTTTTCCCGCCTGCGCTGGCGCACGTACGAGACGTTCAAAATACCGCGGATGCTACTGACCACCAACCCGACGGTAAACTGGGTGCGGGGGCGTTTCGTACAGGACGGTAACGGTGACCCGGTCGTGCTCCGCGAAGGGGAGGCATACGTGCCTTTTTCGGTGTTCGACAACCCGAATCTTCCGTTCCGCCAGACCTACGAAGCGGCGCTGAACAAGATACGCGACCAGGCGACCAAAGAGCGTCTGCTGTACGGTAACTGGGATTTTATCGAGGCCAACGATATGGCGGTGTACGCCAAATTTGACGGGAGCCGGCATTTGGAAACGGGCCTGCGGGAGCGGGTGTACGACCCGATGCGCCCGCTCATCACCGTGTGGGATTTTAACGTGGCTCCGCAGATGTCGGTACTACTGGCCCAGATGGACTACGAGAACAAAAAAGTCTATATCCTGGAAGAGGTGCTGGGCAAACCGGAAGACAAGGAAAACAATACCCCGGCTCTGGCCCGGAAGCTGAAAGCGAAATTATACCGCGATAAGCAGGCCGGAGGTGTGGATGTGACGGGCGATCCGGCGGGGCTGCAACGTTCCACCGCGAGCGAGCAGGGGGTGAACAACTATACGCTGATCGCCGACACGCTGGGGCAGGGCGTCCTACGTCCACGGATCAAACTGCTGCGCAAGCAACCCCCGCAAGCGGCCCGGTGCGAGTTCGTCAACGAGGTGTTCTGCGGGTACAACGGGTGGGAATTGCTGATCGACATACGCTGCCGTAAACTGACGGAAGACCTGCTGTACCAACTGCGCAACGAGGACGGCACCAAGAGCAAGCAAAAGACTACCGACCCCAAGACGGGTGTGAAATACGAGAAATACGGTCATTTGTCGGACTGTCTGGATTACCTGCTGTGCTATTACCTACGGGAGAGCTGGCAGCGGTACCGTAGCGGGGACGGGATGGGGTCGGTGCTGACCACGGCGGTGATACAGGAAGGTTTTAGCTATTAAACGATATGTACAGACGATTTTTGAACGACGCAGACTATCTGGGGATCATCACCCAGGAGGCCCTTTCGCAGATGACCCGGGGGCATGCCGAGCGGTTCATCCAGGCGGAGGAGAGTGCAGAGATGAGCATCGTGGAATACCTGTCCGAGAACTACGAGGTGGAACGCGAGCTGGCCAAAGGCAAATACATAGCGGACTACGACCGGCGGGTGAGCTATCCGGTAGGGGCGCATATCTACTATGAAGGGAAGATATGCGAGGTGATCCGGGCGATAAGCGGGTACAAGGCGCCGGCGGCGGTGGATTATTGGGAGAAGTATATCGAAATGTCGCCGGAATCGCCTGTGTATATGCGGTATTCGCAGTTCGGCACGTACTATAAAGGGGATGTAGTAGAATACAATGGTACCCCGTACTGTTGTTTGGCCGAGAACGGGTGGAAGTTCGGAGAAGTGCGTATCCCGATGGTAGCGGGTTGGAAAGAGGTAGAGAGCGAGCCGTGGCAACCGGTGGGATATGCGCTGTGGGATGTGGTGTCCTTTGAAGATACATTCTATACGCTGGTATCTCAGGAGGGTTATGACAACAACCTGACGCCGGCCGTGTCCGATGCATGGGGCGCTATCGCAGATTACGACCCCGCATACAACGACTACCTGATGGACGGGCACGACTATGTGGTGTATCAGGGGGCTGTGTTCGTGCCGGAGACAGACGTGAATGCCGATGTGCCGGAGATAGGCCGCAACCTGACCCCGGGCGATCCTCGTAATTACAACCTGAAAAAGCACATGGTGCGCCTGGCGCTGTACGAGCTGACTAAGCTGATAGCTCCGAACAATGTAAGCGTAGTGCGGGAGCGGGATCACGAAGATTCGATGAAATGGCTGTACGATGCGTCCAAGCTGCGTCTGAATCCGCAGATACCGCGCAAGGTGGCCGAGGATAACAAGCCGGTGACAGACTGGCAACTGGCGACATTTCAAAACGATTACGACCCCTACAAAAACCCGTGGCTGACCTGACGCCCATGAGATTTTTCCATATACAGTTTCGAATCCTTTTTGTGCTCAGGTTCCGGGTGTTACTTGGAAGCAGACTTATGGGACGATGTAAGCTGCTGGAAAATAAGGGAGAAAATCTTATGCGGTGAATAAGATTATCGTTATTTTTAGCGCAATTCTTAAACTACTAAATTTTTAGGGACATGGTTAAAGCAGAAATTGTAGAGAAGATTGCCCGGGAGAAGGGTATCTCTAAAACAGAGGTGGCCGTTGTGGTAGAGGCGTTGATGGACACTATTAAGGACGCAATGACGGCAGGAAAGAACGTTTATCTGCGGGGATTCGGTAGCTTTGTGGTCAAGCAACGGGCGGCGAAAACGGGCCGGGATATCCTGCGCAATACGACCCTGATAATTCCGGCGCACAGTTTTCCGACATTTAAAGCATGCGAGGATTTTGTGAATGATGTGCGCAAGGCGGTGCCGGTGTTGCAGAAGGACTAAAAATACCGATGTAAAACAGGGAATAGAGAGATAAAACGTCAAGTCTTATCCCTTTTTCTTTATCCGGTCAATACCGTTGGAAGGGGAGAAGAGCCTTTGTTAATTAACGACTTTAAACAAAACCTGTAACTGGCGGCGATCATTTACCACGAATATAAAAGTGCCGTTTTTTAATACGCATTCGTGATAAATTTCATCGTTGGAGTCTTGCGCCAGCAGTCGGGATTTTTCACGGGAGGTGATCAGTTGCATATCGACCCCTCGGACGGTGGCTTTTATACAATCTGCAGGAATAGATATTAATTCTTCGAGAAATGTTTTTTCCGATTCCATTATTATACACTCTTTATCGACCGATTGTTCCGTATGCGGTCAGTATCAAAAAAAGCGTGGGACAGAACCCATCTGCTTATACGAGGCTCTGGTAAGCCTATTCCCACCAACGAATAATGCCCACGCAGTTGCGCAGGCGTTTATCGTTTGCTTTGCGGGAGGGATGAAATTTACCAGATTTCGTATAAGCAAAACAAATTTGAACGCTTTTCAATATGGTTGGGTCGAGTACTGTCGACGATGTAAAAGTAGGGAAAAATTTCTTTAAATGGATTTTTTTGAATATTTCCCATAATTTTTTTGTGTTTTGATGGTTGTTTCCTGTTAAGAAATTTGTTTTTGGTATTCTTTTATTATTAAATATATGTAATTAATGCTTATGTGGTATTTAACATTTACGGGTTAAAAAAATGTTAAATGACTATTGTTTTATTGAAAAGGGTCTTGTATATTTACGACATACTTTGTTATGAATATTTAACATTATTTGTTGTATTCTGGTCGAAAATCAATATTAACCAAACATATATATTTCCCATGAAAAGCAATAGAAAAAAATGCAATCTCAACCAGTTGGCGGGGATTATGCCAATTATTGGAAAAGGAGAATTGGAAGCCTCAATCGGTGGGTATTATTATTATGACACTTTGGGGAATAAGTTAGGAAGTACAGAAAATGGAAATGGTGTTTATGTTTTGCCTATAGGTTCAGATATTCATTCAATGACCGAATATCAGTTGTTGCAGGAGCAAAAATCCCTTGGAGAGCAGCCTGATTATATAAAGGAGCGAGTTGTTCGCCGGATAGCAGAAGATGCAGGCATACCCGGTATGTTAATTCAATTTGACCGTTTTACAGGTGCTGAAGCAGGCCTAGGCGCATACACTGATATGCAAACGGGAGTAGTTACTTTTAATTTAGCAAGTCCATCATTTGAGTATTCTAATTATTGGGATCTCCAATTTACCGTACGTCACGAGATGATACATTTGCAACAGTATGCAGATCCAGACTGTAAGAATTGGTCGGTACAACAATTGGAATATGCGGCTTATACATGGATGATAAATCAGCCGGAGTTTAAATATTGTTCATCCGATTATCAAGAAAGAATGAAAGAAATGCAAAGAAAGTATGCTTACTGATAAACCAATTGGGAGGAATTTCTATGAAACGTTTATTATTCGTTCTATGTATTTTATCAGCGGTAACTGCCGTATGCGGGACTCAGTCTTCAGAAAACAAAAGACGTCCGAATGTGCATACGTCGGATGAACTTTATTGGGAAGGGGAACGCTATGTTATTTCGGATTCTCCGCTTGCTTGTTTTGAAGGATACCGATCGATATTCCCGCAGATGCCGCCTCTGAAAACACATATTCTGGGCAACCCTATTTTAGAGTCTCCCCCGACCGTTCAGGATAAAAACTATGAGGCAATCTGGAAAATAGTAGACAATCGGTTGTATCTAAGCGATATAAAATTCAATTCGATTAACCGGTACGACTATTCAAAATATCTTAAACCGGATGAAAATGTCCGATTCACGATTGTGGAACGATTGACAAAAAAACAATTTAATCGCCATGAGGATGCATCGGCTCAAAAACCGGTAAGCCCTTACGGAACGATGGCTGCGACTCGGTTTAGTGATACTCTGGTTATTAAATCGTATCCGGACTGGGTTTTGACGGATTATGATACGTGGGTAAAGACGAGTGATACGCAACTGATTTTTAAAGATGGAAAAATCATATCAATTAAAAAAATATGAAACCAAATATTTTGACATTACTATTGTGCGCTGTGTTTCCGGCGATTAGTTCTTATAGTCAGGTGAATACGATTATTCGCTCTTGCGATGAGTTATTCTGGAATGACAAGTCCTATTTTATCAGTAAAAGTCCGATAGAAGGATTCCCTCGCTTCCGTGAATTTTTTCGAGAGATTCCTATGGAAAAAGGCGACGATTGGATTAAGTTTTTCGAAATAGATTCGGATAGAAGGGATAAGAATTATTCGATCCAATGGAAATTGATTGATAGTACGTTGTATTTAAATGATATATATTTTTACACATTAAAAGATCCTAAAAAGGATTTGCCCTTGTTTTTTGTTGATGAAAACGAGCCGTATCGAAGAATGGAAAAATATATAAATCAAAAATTCGACCAGCGTAGTCCCGTTGGTCGGGTGAAACCCATTAGTACCTATGGAGTTATCGCTGCTACTTGGTTTAGTGGGTCTATCTTGATAAAAGCACCGTTTCCGTCGGGTAATATTACGTTTGACAAGTGGTTACACGATCCTTTTACCAAACTGACATTTCTATCGGGAAAACTAACCGAGGTTGAAAATTTGGGAGATTTAAATGCAAAATAAAAAGGCCTTGAATCCGGTCTCGTGAATATAATTCCAGGAATTCCTTGATTACGCGATCTGCATTACGTGTTGATATGGAAGAAACTGAAGTATTGTCTCGAAAAGAATGTACGTCCAAAAGTGCGGCATGTGATTCGGTTGATTTTGAGTCTGATAAGAGTGAACAGGTTCAGGATATCATCGACCGTATGCCTACACGATGGACAGAGTATGTGACATTACTTACGGCACTACTGATTTTAGGGATCATTGCACTGGGATTCATCATTCAATATCCCGATACGGTTGATGGTCAGATATCGGTGACAGCTCACGCGGCTCCTGTGAGACTGGTTGCCAATACGAACGGCAAAATACACTTGAAGCGCACGGATGGCGATTATCTTCGGAAAGGGGAGGTGATTGCCTATATTGAAAGTGGGGCTGACTACCTGGATATCATATACTTAGATTCGCTACTACGTGAAGCAGGTTTCGAGAATGCAGGAGTGGATTCACTACCTGCTGATCTGATCCTCGGTGACGTGGGTACGGCCTACAACTCTTTTATGGTTGCGTATGCCCAATACAAGCTTCTGATTCAGTCGGATATTTATGAAACGATGCGTAGGAATCTCACGGGCAAGATCGCCCTTGATGAGCAGATCGTGGTGAACATGGTCCGGGAAATCGAGCTGAAGAAACAGGCTGTGGACAGCGCATATACACAATTAGATCGGGATAGCCTACTTGTAATACAAAATGCCTTGTCCGTGGCTGAGTACCAACAACAACGTAATAACTGTCTTGCCCTGAAAGAGGCGGTATTAACGTTGCAGAATAACCGGTTGGCCAAACAATCGGAGATTGCCCAGAATCGTTTGGAAATCCAGCGTATCACACTCGAAGAAAATGAAACCCGTGCTAAGACATTCGCCGAGGTGAATACGGCTCGCAATGCGTTGGAGAACGCTGTCAATGTATGGAAAGAGCGATATCTACAGTATGCACCGATCGACGGAGAATTGGAATATCTCGGTTTTTGGAGGGAGAACAGTTTTGTCAGTTCCGGACAGGAGCTTTTTACGGTTATTCCGGATAAAGGCGATTTCTTCGGTGAGATAAAGATTCCGGCTCAGGGAGCGGGAAAGGTCGAGGTGGGGCAGCAGGCCAACGTGAAATTGCTGAAATATCCTTATGACGAGTACGGTTATTTGCGTGGTAAGGTAAGTTCCATTTCACGGATCACAAACAATATTAATACTGAGAATGGAGTCACCCCTACTTATTTGGTTACCGTATCGTTTCCGGATGGCATGACGACGAATTTTGGTCGCCGTCTTCCTCTCGATTTCGAAACGCAGGGCCAGGTAGAGATTATCACTAAACGAAAGCGACTGATCGAGAGATTGTTCGATAATCTGAAAGCCAAAGCGGAGAAATAATATATCCTGCCGATCCGTCACATCCAGAAATTGATTGTCCAACCTATTCACCCAACTTTATGTTTAAACTCTTTCCGGTTGAATATCAGATGGACTCGCAAGACTGCGGGCCAGCTTCGCTGAAGATTATTGCAAAATATTTCGGTAAATATTATTCGTTGCAGTATTTGCGCGATCAGTGCGGTATTCGCAGAGAGGGAGTGTCGATGCTTGACCTGAGTACTGGCGCAGAGAATATCGGTCTGAGGACACTGGCAATCAAATGCACAATCGACGATATAGTAAACAAGGTTCCTTTTCCAGCGATCGTATTCTGGAACGATAACCATTTTATAGTTGTCTACCGGGCAAACCAAAAGTATATCTGGGTCTCCGACCCGGCTAAAGGCCGGGTGAAATATACCCACGAGCAGTTTCGTAAGGGGTGGTATCCGAAGGGTGAGAAGCGAGGTAAATTGCTGGCTGTAGAGCCGACGGCCGAGTTCAAAGATTCCGAGGCAGAGAAAGAAGTACGGAAGAACAGCTTCCTGCGTATTCTCAAATACTTTGTCCCGTACAATAAGAATTTTATGCTGGTGTTTGCCATCATGTTGATCGTCACCCTGCTCTCTGGACTATTGCCGTTTATTTCGAAAGCGGTTATTGATGTAGGGATTAAGACATCGGATATCAATTTCATTAACATGGTGCTGATTGGCAATATTGCCATTCTTTTGAGTGTTACGATCTTCAATGTAGCGCGGGACTGGATACTGATGCATATCACCTCGCGCGTCAATATTGCACTGATCTCAGACTACCTGATCAAGTTGATGAAGTTGCCTGTAACTTTTTTTGAGAATAAGTTGCTGGGCGATATTCTACAACGGGCACAAGATCACGAACGCATCCGTAGTTTCATCATGAACAACTCGTTGGCGCTGATTTTCTCAACGCTGACATTTATATTATTCTCCATTATTCTGCTGGTCTATAACGCCGTTATCTTTTACATTTTTATTGCGGGGTCAGCTTTGTACGTGATCTGGGTATTGCTGTTTTTGAATATCCGCAAAAAGCTGGACTGGGAGTACTTCGAGCTGGTTTCGCGAAATCAGAGCTATTGGGTAGAAACCGTTGAGGCCATTGAGGATATTAAAATTTACAACTACGAGAAGCATCGGCGATGGAAATGGGAGGCGATTCAAGCCGGTTTATACCGAGTGAACAAGCGCGTATTGTCGGTAACGAATATGCAAAACCTGGGGGCTCAATTTATCGAAAATATAAAGAATATGGGCATCGTGTTTTATTGCGCGATGGCGGTGATCCGGGGCGATATCACTTTTGGGGTGATGATCTCGACGCAGTTCATTATCGGGATGCTCAACGGACCGCTCGTACAGTTTATCAACTTTATTATCTCGGCCCAATATGCAAAGATTAGTTTTTTGCGTATGAATGAGATCCGGCAACTGGATGACGAAGAGGATCTACTGACGGTAGGTAATTCGATGATTATTCCAGAGGACAAAACCATAACGCTGGAGAATGTGTTCTTTCAATATTCATCCAACGCTCCGGTCGTATTAAGGAATGTTTTCCTGATTATTCCTCAAGGTAAAGTGACGGCTATCGTCGGGGGTAGCGGTAGCGGTAAATCGACGTTACTTAAATTGCTTATACGGTTGTATAAGCCAACTCATGGGGAGATCAAGATGGGGAGCATGAACGTACAGGCAATAAACTTGCGTAAATGGCGAAACATGTGCGGAGTGGTAATGCAGGACGGGAAAATGTTTTCGGATACGGTCTTGAATAACATCGTGCTCGACGATGAACATATAGACTACGATCGCCTGCGTGAGGTTTGCCGCATTGCGCAAATCGAGGACGAAATCAACTCAATGCCCAAGGGGTTTGAAACAAAGATCGGAGAGACGGGACGAGGACTGAGCGGTGGCCAGAAACAGCGTTTACTGATTGCCCGAGCGCTATATCGTAATCCAGAATTTCTGTTTTTGGATGAGGCAACTAACTCGCTCGATGTGATAAACGAGAAGAAGATCACCGATGCGTTGAGTGCGGCATTCAAAGATCGTACGGTGATCGTCGTAGCTCATCGGTTGAGTACAATCCGTAATGCCGATCAAATTGTTGTACTCGACAAAGGAGTCGTCGTCGAAATAGGAAACCATGAAACTCTGATGGGGAAAAACGGGTATTACCATGCACTCGTTTCCTCTCAAACACAATGCTAAATCTATACCCTGCAAAAATATGAGAACATCTGTGGCAATGTGCACGTATAATGGGCAAAAATATATAGAAGAACAATTGAGGTCTATTTTGGAACAAAGTAGCCCGATTGATGAGATAGTGATATGCGATGATGGGTCGATTGACGGAACGCTTGCTATCATTGGGCGATTTATCGAATCGGGAGCTCCAATCAGACTGATTCAAAATCCCAAGAACTTGGGATATACGAGAAATTTTGAAAAAGCGATTTGTCTTTGTTCCAGTGATATTATTTTTTTGGCCGATCAGGACGATATCTGGATGAGTAACAAAGTTGAAGTTATCTGTGATTTTTTCTACCGACATCCCGATCGAGAATTTCTTTTCACAAACGCACTGTTAATTAATTTTATGGGTACAAATTCCTATGATAAAACCCTATTCGATATCGTAGGAATGAATAGTCGAAATAAATATTTGTTCGACGAGGGATATCCATATGATGTGCTGGGTGTGTCGGGGAAAGTCACGGGGGCAACGATTGCCTTTAAAGCATCTTTTTTGCCTTATTTCCTGCCGATGCAAGATTTGGGTAAAATGGCAATACACGATGGGATGATGTCTGTCTCTGCTGTAATATGGGATAAGATTGCATATATCGATCAATGTCTTATTAAATACCGAATCCATCATAACCAATCGGTGGGATTGGGTATGTTATTTAAATATCCGACAAGACGGTACGAAACAGCTAATAATATATTAACATGGCATTTAGCAAGGGTCGACAAATACCGTCCTACAGATGCAAATAAATTGACCATATTCTATAAACGTTTCCTTGCTCTTCGTACTTCATTTAGCTTTTTTCAACTCCTGAAATTATTTATGCAAGGCGAATATACTATATACGGCACAAAAAAATGGAGTGTACTATTTCGGGATATGAAAGGAATTGGTGTGCGCTTTGTTTATAAAATAAAAAGAATGAGATATTTAAGTTTAATAGATGAGAGGGAGTTGTAACCATGTAATAAAAATTATATGAAAAATATATCAAAGACTTATCATAGATTCTCTTTACTGGAGAAATATACAAATCAAAAGGTTCGGCGAACGATAAAAGGTCACTATAAATTCATCATTGGACAAACATTAACTCTCCCAATACAAATTAAACGGAGAAAGTTGATATCGCCACATGCTAAAGTTTTAAGATTTGATTATGTGTGTTCTGATTATATTGCGTCCATGGGAGTCTTTATAAACAAGAAGTTCAAAACGATACGAAATATTGATATTTCTAAGCATTGGAATACAATATCGTTTGATTTATCTGAAGATTTAGCAGTGATTGAGCAAAATATACTTAGAAACGATGCGGTGTGCCTACGTTTACAAATTGTGCCTTTGCCGACCTCGCCCGCTGTGAAAATCAAAATCAAAAATATCCGTTTAGATAGTCGAACCTTGGATGAACAAAAAAAATCTATGTTGCGGAAGAGTTATCGTGAAAGGAGAGAAAAGTCTCTTATAAATCTCTATGATTATTATCATTATGCAGAGTTTGGTTGTAGAGTGACATCCGTTCGGGTTTTAGAAAACAGCATTGAGATTTGTGGAGACATCGGCTACAAAGAACAAGATTTTATTCTTTGTGAAATACCAATGTTTGTTGATTTTTCTTCTGATAATTTTGTTCCTATTCAACCACTTTCCACTGAAGATGGCCACTTTCGGATATCTACGGTTCGGTATGTAAAAATAGATGGGCATATTTATGATCGAATGCTGTCGCGTTGGGCTGTTACGATTTCTACTACAGAAGGGTATTCTCTTTGTTCATATGGAAAATATGCAGATCACATCGGCTGTGAATACGGTATACCCAAGCCGATCCATCTAAACAAAAAAGGCCTCGGAGCTTTCAAATATAATGAATATGAGTCCGATCTAGACGAATTAGGCATATCGTATATCACATTTAATATGCGTATCAATAACTTCCTACGGCTCAAACCTGAAAAAGATGCTATTCCTTTCGAGTATGGCGGTTGTACCTATTATGCTAATGCAATGAAAATCGCCAAATATGATCAGGCAATACAAAGTGCTGCAAAACGAGGTATCGACGTGTCAGCCATTATCCTTGTATATCCTGAGAACAGGAGCCGGGATAAAGATGTCGGACGGTTATTGGAGCATCCTGAATTTGATCCAGCCGGAGCTTATACGATGCCCAATATGACCAATTTGGAATCCCTTAATCTGTATGCTGCAGCTATCGATTTTTTGGCTTCGCGTTACAGCCGTCAAGATAAAAAATATGGGCATGTTCACCGATGGATTGTACATAATGAAGTCGATGCAGGATGGGTGTGGGCCAATGCTGGAGAAAAGAATATACTTGAATACATGGATATTTATCATAAATCAATGCGATTGGTATATCTTATTACCCTAAAGTACAACAGAAATACAGAGGTATTAATACCACTGACTCATTTTTGGAGCATCCCGAATGTTGAACCATTTTGTTATCCAGCATCTTACATCCTAAATGAGCTAATGTCCCTTAGCCGTGCAGAAGGCGATTTTCGTTGGGGAATAGCTCATCATCCATATCCCGAGAATCTCGCCGACCCTAGATCATGGAGCGAACCGAATGCTACATTTAATGGACAAACGAAGGTCATCACATTTAAAAATTTAGAAGTACTCAATGCTTGGATTAAACAACCTGAAACTTTTTACCAAGGGGAGAAACGTACACTATTACTTTCGGAGCAAAATCCGAATTCACCGGATTATACAGATCGGTCATTAATAGAACAGGCAGCATGTTTGGCTTACGCATGGAAGAAAGTAATGGCATGTGATGGTATCGATGCCTATATCGCACATAGCTGGATCGATGCGCGCTTTGAGGGCGGTCTGAAAACGGGTTTGCGGAGATATTCTGATGATGAATCTGATCCTTTTGGATGCAAGCCGTCATGGCATCTATATCGTGATCTGGCAACCGAACGGGAGAAGGAGAGTTGCGAATTTGCAAAAAAAATCATTGGAATAGAGGATTGGGACGAAATCATTCATATGCTTAAAACCAAAAAGAATTAATTATGGAATGGAAACCTATACTCTCATATAAATGGAGCGCATGGGCATCGAGTACGATTGAAAATGTAGCCAGAGTTTTGACCTGCCAAGATTTGTCAACGCGATTTCAGGGATTACTGTATGGCAATTCGGGGATCATCATATTACTGTTTTATATAGCTGATAGAAAAAAAGATGATGATCTTTTTCAACAAGCAACTGAATTGTTACGACAACCGATTAAACAATTGACAACAGAAATGGAACATATTTCCAGGTATGCAGAAAAGATAGATATTTCATTCGAGGAAGGACTCGCGGGAATGGGGTGGTGTATGTCCTATTTGTTGCGTAATGGACAAGTCGATGGGGATATGAATAGTATATTCGGCGCTGCCGATGCCGTAATTTTTCGACAAATGATCACAATGGTACAGGAACCGGCGCTGTTGAAACTTTCGCGTTCAGTTGGGATTGGACTCTATGCAGTAAGTCGGGATAGTCGATTGTCACATGAATTTCTTCGGCGCTATATTTTGGAACTGTATGGGCGTATCAAACAATCGGAAACAAGGAATAAAATACTCGCACAGTCATCCGGAACGATTGAGGGGCTTATTAGACTGACGGGTAAAATTTCAGATAAATATTCCGATATTGCATATACACTTGATGTGAGAGACTATCTATTCGATTTGTTTACAACTATACCGATGCAGAATCTCGACTTGAGGTCGTTATTTCTTCTGATAGATAGGGAGAGTTATCGAACTTTGGCGAAAAATGAACTTAATCAGCGTGCCCGCTGGACGGTAGAAAATGTAAAAAAACTGAAAATCGGAGCAGGTCTTGAACAAGGGATAGTTGCGATGGGGCACACGTTCAATCGAATATTTCAGCATACGGGTGACGAACAATGCCGTGATGCAGCCGTAGTGTGTTTCAAAGAACTGCTCGAACGTGCTAATCAAACTGTTGGAGGAAGTGAAGCCGGTTTGTGGAATACGTCGTCTCGGGGAATTTGGTGTAGGCATTACGGCCTTTTGAATGGTATTGCCGGTATCGGTCTTGCATTAATGGCGGCCGTTTCTAACGAAGAGCCGACGTGGGATGAGATTCTTTACCTGAGTTGAATGACACCATGAGAAAAATATTATTAGCAGGCTTGTCATGTATAGTTCTGTGTTTTGCTCAGGCGCAGGATAAGTGGTCGCTTGAACGTTGTGTCAGCTATGCTTTGCAACATAATGCACAGGTGCGCAGGGCACTGGTTACGAGTAAAGAATATAATGTTCGTCTTAATACGGCCCGTAACAACCGCCTACCTGATCTGAATGCCAGTTTCGGACAAAATATCTATTTCGGTCGCGGTCCATCGCGCGATGGAACATACAAAGACAATACCCAAATGTCGACATCAATGGGGGTAACGGCCAGCCTGACGGTATTTGCCGGTTTGAGAATCAAGCATGATATTTCAGCGCGACACCTCGACCTAGAAGCATCATTGCAAGATTTGGAACGGGCTCGCGAGGATTTGTCGCTTCAGATCACATCGTTATTTCTTCAAGCGCTTTTCTGCAAGGAGCTTGTCGGCGTGGCTGAACGGCAGACTGAATTGAGCCGTAGACTAGTGGAGCGTAACGAATTGATGTTGCAGGGGGGACGTAGTGTGGAGGCGGCACTACTCGAAAGTCGTGCGCAACTTTCGAACGATGAGTTGAACCAGGCGCAAGCAGAGAATAACTTGACTCTTGCGCTGCTTGCATTGAGTCAGGCGCTGAGTCGGGAGAGTGCTGAGGATTTCGATATTGAACCACCGGTAACCGATTCGATCAGTCCGGATGCTCTCGACAGGATCGAACAGCCCGCAGCTATATTCGAAATCGCCGTATCCATACGTCCGATGATCCGAGCCGAAGAATTACGGTTAGAAAGTAGTGCTCGGGCATTACAAATAGCTAAAGCAGCCCGATATCCACAGGTCGTGTTGAGCGGAGGATATAGCAATAGTTATTTCTATTCGTTTGTTTCCGGTTACAATAACGTGGCGTTCTTTAACCAACTTCGTAACAATGGGAATGAATTTATCGGGTTGAGCGTTAATATTCCAATATTCAACCGCATGGCCACGCGCAATCAAATCAGCTCGGCCCGGATCGCAATAGAAGCCCAGCAAATTGCCGTCAGTGAAGCCCGTCTTGCATTGCGCAAAGAGATCGAAACGGCATACTACAATGTGCACACCTCGTTTAAAAAATACACGGCTGCCGCACAATCGGTACTTTCGGCTACCGAAGTATTCAATTACGAGGAGAACCGGGTAGCTGCCGGGCGTAGCAACATGTACGATTACAACGATGCAAAAATGCGGCTCGAAAAAGCAGAGTCGAATATGTTGCAAGCCAAGTACGAGTTTATCTTCAATCGGAAAATACTCGGATTTTATGCCGGAGAGCCACTAATTTGATAACCATAAACCACATAGAATATGAAGTATTACGTTATTATCTGTGCAATTCTGAAAGATGAAACTCCTTATTTAATCGAATGGGTAGAGCACCATCTAAAAATCGGTGTCGAGCATTTTGTTCTATACGATAACAATAGTATAATCCCGGCAAGACAAACACTAAGCATACGTCGAAAAAGGAATTGTAGAAGTAATCGATTGTAAAATCACGAATACTCCCCTATTGAAAGCATATACGCACTGCTTGTACAATATGCATGATGACGCGGACTGGATTGCATTTATAGACATCGATGAGTTCATTATCTTAAATAAGCACAAGGATATCCATGACTTCTTGCAAGACTATAAGAATTTTGCAGGGGTGTGTCTGAATTGGGTGATCTATACAGCTAATAATCATATTTCGAAACCAGAAGGGTTGGTTATGCAGAATTATACGGAACCTACTCCTGGAGAATTTGCGGCAAATCGGCACATAAAAAGTATTATTCGACCAAGATGTGTGAATATAATGGATAGTTCACATTTTGCCCGGTATGCAGGAAGATATTATGCTGTGAATGAGAATTATAAATGTGTTGAGCGGGCGCATTCTTTTTTCTCGAATGACGTTGCTCAAATTAATCATTATTTTACGAAAAGTTTTGAGGAATGGCTTGGTAAAGTCGGTCGAGGGCTTCCTGATTCATTACAAACCAGAGCCGTTGACGAATTCTGGATATACAATCCCGGAATGATGCCCCGAAGATCGGAAATCGAGCAAATATATCAAGATACTATCCAGAAAATCAGTCGGTAAAGATTCCTTTAAAGGGATATCGCTTATACAGAAATAGAAACAAAAGGATAGATTACCATTTTGTTGGGTGTTAAATTGGATATCATTTCCGTAAAATCGGTGTCTGCCTTTGTGTTGGATTCCAATAATATGGGTATGAATTTTCTGAACAGCACAATGAATCGGGAATCTTCCACTTTGTTTACCCAATATAAATTATCCTGGATTTTCGATCTAAAATCCATATTGATACCCCCGCCGAACAAGATGTCGGCACGGTAATGATTTGCTAAATAAAGGTTTTTAAAGAAATCCACAGCAGAGTAATCATGGCTGAAATAATGACCATCGCAAGTAATGACGACAAATTCATCTCCGTTATTCATACAGTCGGTTAAAATAGCATTTAGTGCCTTGCGGTCGGCGAAAGGAGCTGTTGAATCGGATTTAATTCGTTTAACTTGAAATTCTTCTCTGGCCAAGAACGGGTCATGGATCGCCTCAAGAGTCTTGGAAAAGCAATAAGTGTTGATGTAAAGGCCATCAGTTTGCCTGGTCGATGACTTTTTCTTTACGTTTATTTTTCTGGAATATTTGCTCCCCTGCAGAATATTGTGCACTTTTTTTGCTCCCAACGCAATGGTTCCGATATTGAGTAAATGGATGAATTTTATGCAATCATAACTTCTCCATAAGATATTGAATAATCGGGTAAAGAACAAAATCAAATCATTGGATTTGAGCTTTGTGTGATAGAATAACAGTAGATCCATGTAAAACAGTACCTTTGCGGATTTTTTTTCGTCCTCCCATTTATTGCTGTTGAAAGATATACTGTCGTTCGAAATTCGGATCATAACTATTGATGAGGAAATACAAAAGATATTGCCCCATTCACTATAATGTAGAATCCTCATATCGGAATATCCCCTCTATCTGCTTCAGGTAGTCCGGAAATTTCTTATGTCCTTCCTCCGTAGTGAAGATGTACATCATAATATACCCCCGTCCTTTCTTTTGGATCACCAGTGTGTCGAGATATTTATACTTCCCCTGGTAGTCGTAGTATTCGTTCACAGGTTTAAAATTCAGTGAAACCCGGAAAGCCGTATCGGCATTGAATATACTTTTAGCCTTTTCTTCCGGATAATATTCGAGGTATTGACGCCAGTCTATATCGTTTCTTCCATGTAAAAAATAATGATAATGTCCCATTGCAAAGATAATATCCGCTCTGGTTGACCACATGTGTTGCATGTCGAGTACGCGAAGCGGATCGTCGGGAGAGTAACGTTTCATCGATATGATATACAGCGTGTCCCCAGGAGTAAGGGGCCGAAACAAGGGGAACATGGCGACACATTGCCGGTCTTTGGAATATAGTACGCTACAACCAGAAGTTACGATCTTCTTTAATTTGGGATAGCCATTGAATGATTCCCATCCCAAAATTTCGTCGAACTCACGCGGTTTACTGTATGTTGCGCCCATCAATTTTAGTATCTTGGAGTAGTCTTCTCCTAACCAGTTATTTTCATAGTAGCTAATGTTCCTGGTTACGTCCCCTACCCAGACTTTCTGGTTTTGGGCAGGGCATAACACCGGTACCATGATGGACTGAATCAAAAAAATAAGGAATATGAAAGTCCCCATCGCAATTTATTTAATTGAACTTAGAACCACTGGCGGAATATGAACCTACTTCTCCGACGGCATAGATAGTTGACCATTCGCCAATATCAACAACTCCTTCCACGTGATTTGTCTCATCCCAGTACTTGATTTGTGTTTTTCCTGTATTTTTATTTGTTTCAGTACCAGTGATAACTACTGCGTGGCCCACCTGGCCATTGTCATTATTAAATACCATCATGCCTTGGTATTTTTGCCCGTTGAACGTGATCTCTCCCGAAGAGGAAATTGATATCTGATTATCTCCGACTTCAATTACCTCCATGTCTCCGACAGCTCCCATTTTGGGAATATCACATGCATTTACTTCGCCCCCGCTACCTGCCCAATATCCTAGTACCTCATGCGTTTCAATTGAGTAATGCTGCCAGTCGAAGGCGTCTCCGTCTAGAAAATCTAAACAGTGGAATACGCATGAAGGTGGAGGTTCTGTCCCTCCAATAGAGGATTCCATCTCATCTTTTTCAATAATTTCTAGAAAATCTGCTGATTTTAGCTTGTCCAAGGTAAGTTTTGTCTTCATCGTATTTTTATATTTAAATTAATAAAATAATGAATTGACTTAACTTAACTGGCTTCCCTTGTTTACTCCAACATCTTCATCAATACAATTCACATAACTATTTATGTCGAGTAAAACCTCTGCTTATTTTAAGATTTAAAATCTGTTCGATATAAATATAATAATAATGATTGAAATACAATGCAGTATTAGGATTATTTTTTTAGCATAATTAAATACTGATGTAGATGTATTATATTGGTGAAAATCAGCGTTATAATGTGTATTTGCGAAAATGTAAGGGGATGGACGAGCTATTTTTTTCCTACTAATCTCTCAGAAGCCTCATTTTTAGCCCTATGTGTATGAACAAGGTTGACGACTGTTAATATTCCCATGCAAAATATAAAGCCACGCCTATATAGGCGTGGCTTTATTGGCAAAACCGACGACGGTTTATTTTTTCGACTCTTCCAGAGATGCCTGACGGAATTCTTTCATCAGTTTGGTCAGTTCAAGGGTCGCTTTGCGGGCGCGGGTGCCGGCTGCTTTGTTACCATTTTCGAGTTGCCAGGTCGCATCGGTAGAAAATTCAGCCATCTTGGCCTGGATCTTCTCAAATAATTCTTTACATTTTTATTGAGTTTTAAATGTGACGGGCAAATATACGATTTTGTGGAATATCGTTATGTCGCGTTTTTATAGTTCCGATGTAGTAATTTTTGTCGGTTTGAGGTGTATTAATTAAATCGGTTGGGTGGGGGAAGGCTAGGTGTCTTTGTTCAATGATTTATCGGGATTTACAGATTACGACAAACTTCTTGCATAATTCTATAAAAGATAGTACCTTTGCTTAATAGGTAGGTAAAGTGACGTAAAATGCTGGACAAATACGTCAGTCAGAATCGTTACCAAATCGTTACTGTTTGAAATATTGGAATGCGGTAAGCATTAATAAATAGGCAATTGCGAGGATGGGTTCGAATCCCGCCTTCTCCGCGATTCGAGATAATTGCAGATGTCCGTACAGCCGGCCGTGAGGCGGTTGTACGGATGTTTTTGTTTTCAGATACTCTTGCCCGGACGCGGGAATGACGGCGTCGGCGCATTGCGAAGCGGCGGGAATGTAAATCCTGCCCGATGCCGGAACTGTTCGGCGACAGGCGATGCATAGCGGGCCGGCGGCGGCTTTCGCCGAGGCGGACCCTTTTTCGAAACCCGCGAAGCGGGCGCGAAACGGTTCCGTTCCGGATCGTTATAAATAAAAAGCGATCGTGAAATTGTTATAAGTTTTTTTAATTTTGCGAACATCGGGGAAATATCCTTATGCATACGTGTTTCCCGTCTGTAATACGGGTAGGATTATCCGTAATTTGGGTACGGTCGATATGGCCTGTTTTTAGGTATTTTTGTGGTGCGGGGAGTAAAAGATGGAAACGAAAGAACGATAATATATAAAAGCCTATGTTGCGAAAAATAAGAGTAACGCTCGCCGTCGTCTGTTTTACGCTGATCACATTGTTGTTTCTCGATTTTACGGGAACGTTGCACGCGTGGTTCGGGTGGCTGGCGAAAATTCAATTCTTGCCGGCGGTACTGGCGCTGAATGTCGGCGTAATCGTGGCGCTGCTGGCGTTGACGCTTCTGTCGGGGCGTGTCTACTGTTCGGTGATCTGCCCGTTGGGGGTATTTCAGGACGCGATTTCGTGGATCAGCGGGAAACGGAAAAAGAAAAAATACCGTTTTTCGTATTCGCCGGCCGTATCGTGGCTGAGGTACGGTGCGCTGGCGTTGTTCGTCGTCGCAGCGGTCGCCGGTATCGGTTCGCTGGTGGCGTTGCTCGCTCCGTACAGTTCCTACGGCCGCATCGTGCAAAACCTGTTCGCTCCCGCGTATCAGTGGGGAAACAACCTGCTGGCCTATCTGGCCGAAAGAGCCGGCAGTTACGCTTTCTACCGGACGGAGGTGTGGATGAAAAGCCTGCCGACTTTTCTCGTGGCCGCCGTTACTTTCGTGACGCTGATCGTGCTGGCATGGCGTAACGGTCGTACTTATTGCAATACGATTTGCCCGGTGGGTACGGTGCTGGGTTTTTTCTCCAGGTATTCCCTGTTCCGTCCGGTGATCGATACGGAAAAATGCAACGGTTGCGGTCTTTGTGCGCGTAAATGCAAAGCGGCCTGCATTGATTCGTCGAAGCATCGGATCGATTACAGCCGGTGCGTGGATTGTATGGATTGTATCGACGCTTGCCGGCAGGGAGCTGTCGGTTATCGGTTCCGGTTTGCGAAAACCGGTGCGAAACCGGCCGTCGCTTTCGAAGCGGTCGACGATACGCGAAAGCCGGATACAGCCCGCCGCAATTTTTTGACCGGTCTGGGACTGTTGGTCGCTTCGGCAGCCGTCCGGGCGCAGGAGAAAAAAGTGGACGGCGGCCTGGCCGTTATTTTGGACAAGAAGATACCGGATCGGGCGACGCCCGTCGTCCCGCCCGGAGCCCGGAGTCTCCGGAATATGGCGGCCCACTGTACCGGCTGCCAGCTCTGCGTGTCGGTATGTCCCGACGGCGTACTGCGGCCTTCGGCCCGTCTGGCGACCCTGATGCAGCCCGAAATGTCTTATGAGCGTGGTTACTGTCGTCCGGAGTGCGCTAAATGCGCCGAGGTTTGTCCGACGGATGCGATACGCCTGACCGGTCTTGCGGAAAAATCGTCGATTCAGATCGGCCATGCCGTCTGGGTGAAAGAGAACTGCGTGCCGCTTACGGACGGGGTGGATTGCGGCAACTGCGCTCGCCATTGTCCGACGGGAGCCATTACGATGGTTCCGTCCGATCCCGATACGGCGGATTCTCCGAAAATCCCCGTTGTGAACGAAGAGCGGTGCATCGGCTGCGGCGCGTGCGAAAACCTTTGCCCGGCGCGTCCGTTCAGTGCGATCTATATCGAAGGACACGAAAATCACAGAACGATTTAAGATTGCGAACTCATGGAAAAAAAGATAAAAAAAGAGAAAATAGACCGGCGCGAATTTCTGAAAAGACTCGGCGCGGGAGCGGCCGTTTCGGCGGCCGTCCGAAGCGCAATCCGGCGTCGGGCGACCGCTCGGCGCAAGGCGAGGTTCCGACCGATAGGATGACCTACCGCACTAATCCGACTACGGGCGACCGCGTGTCGTTGCTGGGGTACGGTTGTATGCGCTGGCCGACCGTTGCCGACAGCAGCGACGAGCAGATCGACCAGCAGATGGTCAATTCGCTGGTCGATTACGCCATCGCGCACGGCGTCAACTATTTCGATACGTCGCCCGCTTATTGTAAAGGGCGTTCGGAACGCGCAACGGGCATTGCGCTGAGCCGTCATCCGCGCGACAAATATTTGATTGCCACCAAATTGTCTAACTTTGCTCCTGCAACTTGGAGCCGGGAAGCTTCGCTGGCGATGTACCGCAATTCGTTCAAGGAGTTGCAGGTCGATTATCTCGACTACCTGTTGCTTCACGGCATCGGTATGGGCGGTATGGAGGCGCTGAAGGGACGCTATCTCGATAACGGGGTGCTCGATTTTCTCGTTGCCGAACGCGAAGCGGGACGTGTCCGAAACTTGGGATTCTCGTATCACGGCGATATCGAGGTCTTCGATTACCTGCTTGCGCGGCACGATGAGATCAAATGGGATTTCGTGCAGATCCAACTCAATTACGTTGACTGGAAACACGCCAAAGAAGTCAACGATAGGAATACCGACGCCGAATATCTTTACGGTGAACTCGAAAAACGGGGTATTCCGGCCGTCATCATGGAGCCGCTGCTGGGCGGCCGGCTGTCGAACGTGCACGACCATATCGCCGCTAAACTGAAGCAACGTCGTCCGGAAGCGAGCGTCGCCTCGTGGGCGTTCCGTTTCGCGGGATCGTTTCCCGGCGTGCTGACCGTGCTGAGCGGTATGACTTACATGGAGCATCTGCAGGATAATCTGCGTACCTATTCGCCGCTTGAGGAACTGACCGGTTCGGACAAGGAGTTCCTGGAAGAGACGGCGCAGGCGTTGCTGCGTTATCCGACCATTCCCTGCAACGACTGCAAATATTGTATGCCGTGCCCTTACGGATTGGATATTCCGGGCATTCTGCTGCATTTCAACAAGTGTATCAACGAAGGTAATATGCCCTCTTCGTCGCAGGATGCGAATTACCGGAAAGCGCGGCGGGCGTTTCTGGTTGGCTACGACCGTTCGGTGCCGCGCTTGCGACAGGCCAATCATTGCATCGGCTGTAACCAGTGCAATCCCCATTGTCCGCAAAGCATCAACATTCCCGCGGAGATGCAGCGCATCGACAAATTCGTCGAAGATCTGAAGCAGGGGCGTGCATTCTAACTAAAATGAACGGAGTATGGCAAGGGATACAAACGGAATAACTCCGGAGTTGCGAAGGCAGGCGATTGACCGGCTCTTTGCGGAACGGTGTTCGTGCGTGATTCGTAACGGTTCCGATATGCGGGTATTCTATGAACGGGGCGTGAAAGATTTGTACCGGCTGCTGAAAGAGGAACCCGGGCTCCTGCGCGGGGCTTTCGTCGCGGATAAGGTCGTAGGCAAGGCGGCCGCAGCGTTGCTGGCTTTGGGCGGCGTCGAAGAGGTATTTGCGGATGTGATCAGCCGGCCGGCCCTCGATTTGCTGGAGAAAAACGCGGTCGGCGCCGGTTACAGGCTTTGCGTGCCGCATATCGTCAACCGTACGCATACCGGCCGGTGTCCGTTGGAAACCCGTTGCGACGGATTGCAAACGCCCGAAGAGTGCCTGGCACAGGTAACGGATTTTATCGAGACGATGAAACGGGAGGGATAGGCGCGGCCGGGGCGTTTCGTCTGTTGTCCGGTATGCGCGTGATTTGTAGTACTCTGTACAAAGAAACGGTGCCGGGGTATTTTCGGCCGGAACGTGAAAGCGTGCGGTTTGGAATATTTTCATCGTTTTTTGCCGGTTCCTGCTGGAATAAAGCGGATTGTTTCCGTATCTTTGTATGATTTTAATACGAAAAAGATGAAATTCGACGAACTCGGCCTGCACGAGGGCATCATGGAAGGAATCGAAACGATGAACTTCAAAGAGATGACCCCCGTTCAGGAACAAACTATTCCCATTATTCTCGAAGGAAAAGATCTGATCGCTTGCGCTCAGACCGGCACCGGCAAAACGGCCGCCTATACGCTTCCGTTGTTGGACCGTTTGCTGCACGAGGGCAATCCGGACAATGTGGTGAAATCGCTGATCGTAGTTCCCACGCGCGAGCTGGCGCAGCAGATCGATATCCAGTTTCAGGGTTTTTCCTACTTTTTACCCCTTTCGACGACGGTCGTTTACGGCGGTGGCGACGGTATCGGCTGGAGTCAGCAGAAACAGGGGATGATCATGGGCTCCGACATCGTGATCGCTACGCCCGGACGCCTGCTGGCCCATATTCAGAACAGCGGGGTGGATCTGTCGCACGTGCGCTATTTCGTGCTCGACGAGGCCGATCGGATGCTCGATATGGGATTCTTCGACGATATTATGAAGATCGTCGCCGAGTTGCCCGCCCAGCGGCAGACCGTGATGTTCTCGGCGACGCTTCCTCCGAAAATCAGGCAGTTGGCCAAACAAATCCTGCGCGATCCGTCCGAGGTGAACATTGCCATATCCAAACCCAACGAGGCGATCAGCCAAGTGGCTTACGTATGTTACGAAAACCAGAAAATCGGAATTATTCGCGAATTGTTCGCCCGGCCTTCGGGGACGAAAACGATTATTTTCTCGTCGTCGAAGCTGAAGACCAAAGAGCTGGCGCGCACGCTGAAGCAAATGAAGCTGAACGTCGGCGCGATGCATTCCGATCTGGAACAGGAGCAGCGAGAAGCGGTGATGCTCGATTTCCGCAACGGTAAGATCGATATCCTCGTGGCTACGGACATCGTGGCGCGCGGAATCGACATCGAGGATATCGGTACGGTGATCAATTACGACGTGCCGCACGACCCGGAAGATTACATCCACCGGATCGGTCGTACGGCCCGTGCGAGTGCGACCGGTACCGGGATCACGTTCGTCAGCGAACAGGAACAGGATAAATTCCAGCGGATCGAGAAGTTTATCGAGCGGGAGATCGAAAAGCTGCCGATTCCCGAACGGCTCGGCAAAGGGCCGAAATACGATCCGGCGGCTTGCGATCGGCGGGGGAGCCGTCGCAATTTCCATGGTCGGGGGCCGCGTAAAGGGAGCGGAAGTTCCGGTAAGCCGGGCGGCCGTTACGGACGCCGGCAGGGAAGCGGCAAACGTCCCCGCGAAGCCGGCAGCGGCGGAGGTAATTAACGGTTCGGCCGATCGTCCGGATTCCGGATATTCGGATTCCGGGATTTTGCGTTATATTTGTTTGACTCTTACCGGAAACGAGATCCGGTCGTGCGTAAGCCTCCGTTCCGTGAAAGTCCCGGATAGGGAAAGGCTGTCGATTGCAAACGATGAAGAAATTACCGCTATATATCACGATCCTGATCGGAATGGCGCTCGGAACCGTGCTCGGTTTCGCTGCTGTTTCCGGCGGATGCGGGCATTTGGTGACCGATTGGGTCAAGCCGTGGGGAACTATTTTCATCCGGATGTTGCGCCTGGTGGCGGTTCCGCTGGTGGTCGTATCGCTGATCAGCGGCATTACGAACTTGAGCGATGTAAAACACCTGTCCCGGCTCGGATTGAAAACGCTCGGAGTTTACCTGACTACCACTGTGTTCGCTATTTTTATCGGGCTGATCGTCGTCAATGCGATTCAGCCCGGTAACGTTTTTCCGCGCGAAAAGACCGAGGAGTTCCGGAGTCATTACGAGCAGGCTGTCGAACAGAGACGCGCCGATGCGCAGGAGGTGAAAAGTTCCGGTCCGTTGCAATTCGTCGTGGACGTGATCCCCGAAAACGTTGTGCAGGCGGCCGGCGACAACACAGCCATGTTGCAGTTGATCCTGCTGTCGATCGTATTTGGCGTGGCGATGGTGGCTGTCGGAAAGGAGAAATCCGCGCCGGTGAAAAACCTGATCGAATCGCTGAACGGGATTATTCTGAAGATCATCGGTTACGTGATGAAGTTCGCCCCACTGGGGGTGTTCGCGCTGATGGCCGATCTGGTCGTCAGCTTTGCCGGCGATTCGGATTTGTTGCTGGCGCTCGGGTATTACGCCCTTACGGTGGTGATCGGATTGGTTTTCATCCTGTTGGTATGCTATCCGTTGATCGTTCGCTTTTTTTCCCGGACCAAGCTCGGTGATTACATGCGCGCGGTGCTGCCGGTGCAGTTGTTGGCTTTTACGTCGTGTTCCAGCGCAGCCTGCCTGCCTGTGAATATGGAACAGATGCGGAAACTGGGCTTGCCGCACAACGTGATTTCCTTCGTGCTGCCGACCGGGATCACGATCAATATGAACGGGACGAGCTGTTACCATGCCATCGCGACCGTTTTCGTGGCGCAGGTGATGGGTATCGACCTGACCCTGACGCAGATGCTTTCGATCGTCGTGCTGACGACGGTTTCGTCGATCGGTACTCCGGGGATTCCCAGCGGCGGGATGGCCATCCTGATGCTGGTGCTCGTGTCGGTGGGCATTCCGGCCGAGGGGATCGCGCTGATCATTGCGATGGATCGTCCGCTGGATATGCTGATTACGGCGGTGAATGTTTCGGGCGATGCGATGGCGGCTTGCGTGGTGAGCGCGGGCGAGACCGATCGGCGGCAGGCGTGACCCGTTGCTGTTTGGCCGACCGGCGGCTGTGTTTCGTACGATAGTTGTTTTTAACTGAAAATATCCGGAAAATGAAACGATCCGATTTTTGTATCCGTTCTGCCCGTCAAAGGGTTTTAGTCTGTTTGCTGGCCGCCTTTTTTGTGTGCGTAGTCGTTGCGGTGTTGCTCGTGCGCGCAACGTGTCCGGGGCCGGTGGTCTACCTGCGTTCGACGGAGGTGGCCGATGCGTCGGCTCGGCGCGGGATAACGCCCGAAATGACCGAACAGGCGTTGAAACAGGGATTGGATCTGGCTTCTTTTTTTACGGCGGCGAGTTTGCGCGGAGCTTTCGCAGAAGAGGGCGGCCGTGTGACGGACGCGAAGTCGTTTGCCGAAAAATGCCTTTCGCTCGACGGCCGGGGAGACTACGGATTGCATACGGGACGATGGAGAAATGTCGAACGCCGCGTTCGGAAAATTTTCGGTTGCAAGGATATCGACCTTAGCCTGTCGGTCGACGGAGGCGATACGGTACGCTTGGGTTATGTGGCGTTACGAGGCGGCGATACGCTCGCATCCGGTACGGTAACGGGTTTTATGACGTTGCCCGATACCGTGTCGGACGCATTGCGAGGGCGTGCAGGGCTGGAAATGGCAGGCTTGGAGATGGCAGGCGAATTTTATGCATGGACGAATCCGCTGGCGGATCTGTTATACCGCGATTGTTTCCGGATTCAGGAGGAGCTGCACACTCCGTTGCAGGATAAGATCCGAGACGTCTATCTGTGCGAGCAGGCGGAAATCCGCTGGCCGGAGATTCGGGATTTTATCCGGCGCGGAAATTATGCCCGCAAGGCGTGGTGCAATCAGGCGTTGGGACATTTATACGCGAATGCGGGTTTCGGGATGGAGGATCTCGCGGCGCTGCAACGCGCCCGGTCGTTTTACGAAGAGGCTCGGAAATACGATGCGCAGGCAAGGGAGGCCGTCGATCGCCGGATCGCACGGATCGACGATTATATCGGGGATTGCCGCAAAACGGACAGCAATGGCGAACTGATCGGTCGTTTCCTCGATGCGAACGTGCAATTGCCGGACAGTTGCCGACAGTTGATCCTGGTTTATAACGACCGGCCGGATTCGGTGCTGTGCGCGTTCCGCCGTTTCGACAAGCAGGACGACGGGCGGTGGGCGGAAACCTTTCCGGCGATCCATGCCAACGTAGGCCGCCGCGGAATCGCGCCTTACGGCGAGAAACTCGAAGGCGACCAGCGGACTCCGACGGGAGCCTACCCGATGGGATTCGCGTTCGGTTACCGGGACGACATCGACCTGCGATGGCCGTTCCTGGTGGTTACCAAGCAACATTACTGGATCAGCGATTCGGAAGACCCGATGTATAACCGGATGACCACCGAGACGCCCGCGACGGACAATTTCGAATACCTGCGCCGCGACGACGACGCTTACAAGTACGCCGCCGTAGTCGAATACAACACGCGCCCGATCGAAAAATACAAAGGGAGCGCAATTTTCTTCCACCTCGAAAGCGGTTATAACCGCGGCAGCGCCGGTTGCATAACCGTTACCGAGTCGAAGGTGATCGAAACGCTGCAATGGCTCGATCCGCACCGGTCGCCTTACATGCTGATCGCGACACAGCGCCGGTGATCTGTTTTTTTAACGGAAATAGTTTTTTTGTTATAAAATCGTTGCCTTTGTGCACGAAAACGAATTTGTGCGCGAAGGCGCGATTTTTATGAAACCGACTGTTATTTTCTTCCGATCCCCCTTTCTGGTGAGGATGGCTTAGCTTGGCCGCTCTCGTTTTCGCTGTCGCCCGACATCGTTGCGGGCGATCCTTTCGTCGTTCCGGCGGGAAAATCGTTTTTGTTTCTCACCCGTTTTTGCTGTTATGAATAACTGGAAGAAGAGGTTCGCCGTCATATGGGCCGGTCAGTTGTTTTCGATTTTGAGCAGTAACGCGGCGCAGTTCGCTATCGTATTGTGGATCAGTTTTAAAACCGGTTCCGCGGAGGCGCTTTCATTTGCCGCGATTGCGGCATTGCTGCCGCAGATGACGCTGAAGGTATTTTCGGGCACGCCGTATCAGGTGAGTCTGATCGAGATCCTGTTCGGCGTGGGAACGCTGGCCGGAGGCCTTTTACCGCCTTGTTGCAGAAGCGGATCGAAGCATCGGTTATGGGACGGGTGTTCTTGCTGTTCGACAGCATCAGCCTGTTACCTTCGGTTTTCGGTCTGCTGGCGGCCGGATTTCTCGCCGACCAGGTGGGTATCGCCGCGATTTTCGCACTCGGCGGACTCTCTACGGCTCTGACTGCGGTAGTCGCTTTTTTGATACTCTCCGTGCGGAATTTGGAAAACGGGAGCAGGGCATAGTATTGCCGGGAAAACGAAGATTCCGCCGCCGTCCCCTCGGGGACGGCGGCGGAATCTTTTTTCGAACTCCTGGCCAGAGCCGGCGTCAGCCGTGTTTTACAGCGGATATTCGTCGAATGCGTAGAGTAGGGTCGACAGGTAGCGTTCGCCGGTGTCCGGCAGCAGGACGACGATGTTTTTCCCTTTATTTTCGGGCCGCAGAGCGAGTTGCGTCGCCGCCGCCGCCGCCGCTCCGGCCGATATGCCGACGAGCAGTCCTTCTTCGGCGGCCAGCTCGCGGCTGGTGCGGATCGCATCGTCGTTGCTTACGGGGATTATTTCATCCACTACGCCAGCATCGTAAATTTTGGGGACGAATCCGGCCCCGATGCCCTGTATTTTGTGCGGGCCGGGCTTTCCGCCGGAGAGTACCGGCGAGTCCTGCGGTTCGACCGCCACGATCCGGACGGCCGGATTGTGCTTCT
>OBAR01000989.1_pt1 | contig 27420 bp, 25 predicted proteins | sample 1517911 | NCBI WGS metagenome assembly OBAR01 (sample SAMN04571709, study PRJEB22368) | human gut metagenome | biome: human gut; material: stool | host: Homo sapiens | place: Luxembourg | collected 2012-10-26
CTGTTGGAATAAATGCGACTTTCTTATTTTCAATTTCTTCCTTTATCAGACTTCCTACACTTGAAAAGTGCGAACATAAAAATAATTTCATCAATATTCTCCTTTATAAATTTCGATTTGCCGATATCCCGTTACCATTTACTTCTTGTAGCAGATGATGAATACTTCTGCATTCCCATCTTCTCTGTCAAGTCTCCGAGGCTCTTATCAAACTGTGCTTTTGAGATTGCTCCCCGTTCAAGAAAGGCTTCCAACATTTCCTTCTGTTTAAGATACAGTTGTACCCTTTTCTCTTCGGGAGACAAGCTCTCCCATTCGTTCTGTTCCATCATCTGCGCCTCGTTTGTCCTGATATTCTCTGACAATAGTATATCACAGAATATGGATTTTTTCAATCCCTTTGTTCGGGGCAAAAGACACTTTCGATCTTCACGCTCTCCACTTCCGCCTCATGGAAAAGGACGCGACCGTCAAGTGCCGCGTCCTCTGCCATTGCTTTTGCTTCGGCTTCACAGTCCGCTTCGATTTCCACATAACCCGTTTCCACGATGCGGACTGCAATCCCGTATTTCATCGGCATTCCTCCTCTCTGTCGTCATCCTGTTCCCTTTCCTGTCGGTCATTTTCCGGGCGGCTTTCTTTCGATTCGGAAGCGGTTTCATCGCCGTCCCTTTCACCGTCAACCAATTCGTTTTCCGGCTTGTCCATGTTGAGTTCTGCGTTGAGTTCGTCAAGGCGTTTCAGCTTTTCCGTAAGTTCTTCCTCACGCGGAAACGGCGTTGCCACCTCTCGCTTGGCATTTTCAATCTGCTGTTTCAGTTCCGCAAGCCGCTCCTTACAGTGGCACTGCTTTGTAAAAAATGAGTCGATTGCATTATCCAAACGGGTAATAATACCGTTAGCGTCCTGTCCGAGCGTGACACGATGCCCCAATTTTCCTCGGAGCATCATGAAGAACTCCCGACCGAATATATCGAACCCGATTTCGGTCTTGAAACCTCTGTATTCGCCAAGCGGTCGGAGATCGGGATTGGTCATCTTCTTGCAGAATGCAAGAATCGCCTTTCCCGCTTCGGCTTTGACCGTGATTTCTTTGCCTTGCACGATCATGGGCGAAAAGCCCTTTTCGTCCTTATGCGTGTTTTCTTTGGCAATTTCAATATCCGCGCCATATCCCGCAATGCGTTCTTCCTCTTCGGAAACTTCTTTCGGGAAATCCTTGAACAGCTGATCCTCCAGCATATACCTCTCGGACAGATGGGCAGACTTTTGCAGTTTCAGTTTTGCCACATCCGCGTCAAGCTGCATCTTCTCCATAATCTTCGGATTTCCGCTTGCCAACGCCTTAATCTCGGCATAAGACAGCGCCGTATCGTCCACATCTTCGGCGCAGCGCACGGGAGACTTCGAGGTCATAATCTGACTGATAAATTTCTGCTTACTCTCCAAAAGCTGATACATATATGCGTCAAAGGTTCCCTCGGTCACATAGCGGTATATCTCCACCTCCGGATTGCTGTTGCCTTGACGGACAATTCGACCGAGGCGCTGTTCCAGATCTGACGGTCGCCACGGTACATCCAGATCGTGAAGCGCGATCAGGCGCTCCTGCACATTCGTGCCTGCTCCCATTTTGAAAGTAGAACCCATCAATACTCTGACCTGTCCGCTTCGTACCTTGGAGAACAGGTCTTTTTTCTTTGCGTCGGTGTCTGCATCATGGATAAAGGCAATCTCGGATTCGGGTATCCCCTCCTCTATGAGTTTTTTCCGGATATCATCGTACACATTGAACTTACCGTCGTGATGCGGCGTGGAGAGGTCGCAGAATACAAGCTGTGCAGATTTCTGCTCCGCCGTTCGCTTCCAGATATCCACGACATTGCAAACACAATGGTTGACCTTGCTTTCCTCAAAGTCCGGCAGGTCGGGATTCAGCAACCTCTGATCCAACGCGGCTTTTCGCCCATCGTTTGTAATCAAAAGCATATTGTCCTCATCCGACGATACCATGTGCGAATGAACTTTTGCTGCTCTGTCTGCAAAGGACTGCACCATCTCTTTCTGAATCTCGCTGGACAGCTCTTTTTCAACATGAAAATTTGCCCTCGGAACGGGGAGATTCAGCATATCCGCCGTTTGTACATCGGCAACTTCCTTGAACATCGCCATGAGTTCGGGAATATTGAAGAACTTTGCAAACCTTGTTTTGGCTCGGTAGCCGGTTCCGGTAGGGTCAAGCTCAATCGCTGTCACCGTTTCTCCGAAGGTCGAAGCCCATGCGTCAAAATTGGTCAATCCCTTTTCTTTCAGCGCGTCATATTGCAGATACTTCTGCATGGTATAAAGTTCTACCATCGTATTGCTGATCGGTGTTCCCGTTGCAAAGGTTACGCCCTTTCCGCCCGTGATTTCATCGAGATACCGGCACTTCATATAAAGGTCGGAGGACTTCTGCGCTTCGGTCTGCGAGATGCCTGCCACATTCCGCATTTTTGTATATGCGGCGAGATTTTTGTAAAAGTGTGCCTCATCCACAAAAAGCCTATCAACACCGAGCTGTTCAAAGGTCACGACATCATCCTTGCGACTGCGGTCGTTAAGTTTATCCAATTTCAACTGTAACTGCTTCTTGGTTTTCTCAAGCTGCTTGATGGTAAAGCGCTCCCCGCGACTTTCCTTGAGTTCCGAGATACTGTCCATCAGCTCGTCAATTTCGTTTTGCAGCATCATTGCCTGACGCTCTGGCGACATGGGTATCTTCTCAAATTGTGAGTGACCGATAATAATCGCGTCATAGTCTCCTGTTGCAATTCTTGCGCAGAATTTTTTGCGGTTCTTGGTTTCAAAATCTTTCTTGGTAGCGACAAGGATATTGGCAGACGGATAGAGCTGCAGATATTCGCTTGCCCACTGGTTGATCAGGTGATTGGGGACAACGAACATGGATTTACTGCAAAGCCCCAACCGCTTGCTCTCCTGCGCTGCGGCTACCATCGTGAAAGTCTTCCCTGCGCCTACAACATGGGCGAGAAGCGTATTTCCGCCATAAAGAATACGGGCAACCGCGTCTGCCTGATGGTCACGGAGCTTTATTTCAGGGGACATCCCATAGAAGCGAATGTGTTTGCCGCTGAACTCGCGGGGGCGTATGCTGTTGAACTTCTCGTTATAGAGCTTGCAAAGCCTTTCGCGCCGATTGGGGTCTTTCCATATCCATTCCTCAAATTTACGGCGGATCTCTTCCTGCTTTCCCTGTGCAATCGTGGTTTCCTTCTTGTTCAGCACCGCTTTTTTATTACCGTTTTCATCCTCAATATAGTCAAAGACGCGCACATCCTTGAGATTGAGGGAATCCTCGATAATGTTGTACGCATTCACTCTGGAGGTGCCGTATACACTGGTCGCTTTTACATTTCCTTTTCCGTAAGACTTATCTGTGATCCGCCACTGTCCCGTAATCGGTTCAAACTTCACCTGCATACGGTACTTATAGTAGTACGGGATTTCAAGAAGTTCAAATACGAATGCCTGTATATCTTCCGGCGGAATCCATGTGGAACCGAGCCTGACCCCGATTTCCGACGCTGTCAGATCTTTCGGCTGTACTCTTTCCAGCGCTTCCACATTAACGGCGTAATCATCCGGGGACTGTTCCGCGCTCCGCCTTGCCGTTGCCAATTTTTCACGGACATTGCCGGAAAGATACTCATCAGCCGGCAAGTATTTGGGTTGTTTGTCGTTCCCGGACCCGTAAAGCGGATTGAGAAAAATAACGCCTCTGAGATTGGCAAGAATTTCTGCTTCGCTTTTCCCTGTCAGTTCGCTCATATAGTCCATATCCACAAAGGCGTGTTCTCCGAGCGACACCGCCAGCGCCTCGCTTGCCGTATCCACACGGTCAACTGTCAGGCACGGGTTGATGGTTCGCTTCGTGAAAATATCCGCCTTTTCTTTCAGATTACCCTCCTCGTCCAGCTTTTCAAGCGAACATAAGAGGAAGTAGGCGTTATCTTCATCGAACACGGACGCATTACCGCGGCTGCCCAAGAGTCCGTACTTGGCGGTAAAACGGTCGTACTGTTCATTCAGCTTCTGTTGCAGAGCGTGTACCGCGTCGTCCGGATAATTCTCAAGCTGAGCATCGATGAGTTCTCTCACCGTGTCCCGGATTGCAATCATACCTTTGATCCGGTTCTCCCCTGTCATAGAGGTTTCCACCGGCTTCATAATGCTGTTCTCACGGTAGTACACCTTCCCGTTCACAAGCGCAAACGAAAAGTTACGCACAGACGGGTCTGCCGGAAGAATACCGTCCGATTCTTCTCCTGTCAGTTCGTCCTGCTCGACCTCGGATACTTCGGCGTGGATGTTGCTGACCGCTTCCGACAGCAGTTCCGAAAGCTCCATATCCGCAAACGGCTCGCAGGTGGTCTGCGGACCGAAAGGTCCCGATTCCGTTACCATACTGCCGAGTACCATATCCGGATGCCCGACAAAATATTGGTTCATCTCAATGCCGTTCTCGTCTTTTCCGAGGTGACACCAATCGGGATCGCACTCTACCATGCGGTCGCGCTTCTGCAAAAATATAATATCTGCGACTGCTTCCGTTCCCGCCGACGCCTTAAAGGTCGTATCCGGCAGGCGGATTGCTCCGAGGAAGTCCGCGCGGGCGGCGATATACCGTCTGACGGACGGGTTCTGCTTATCCAGCGTCCCTTTGCTCGTAATAAAAGCAATGATACCCCCGGGGCGCACCTGGTCAAGCGCTTTGGCGAAAAAGAAATCATGAATGAGAAAGTTGTTCCGGTCATACCGCTTATCCTGCACCTTGAACTGCCCGAACGGGACATTGCCGATTGCAACATCAAAGAAACTGTCAGGGTATGCGGTGTTTTCAAATCCCGTGACCGAGATATTCTGCTTCTGATACAACTGCTGTGCGATACGACCGGAGATACTGTCAAGCTCCACACCGTAAAAGCGGGATTCACTCATGCTCTCCGGCACAAGTCCCATAAAGTTTCCGACGCCACAGGACGGTTCAAGAATGTTGCCGCGGGCAAAGCCCATATTTTCAAGTGCTTTGTAGATTGCCTTGATGACTACGGGCGGCGTATAAAAAGCCGTCAGAGTGGATTCTCTGGCGGCGGCATACTCGGCAGGGGTTAGAAGCTCTGAAAGCTCTCTGTATTCCTGCACCCAGCTATCTTTATTTTCATCAAAGGCTTCCGGAAGCCCACCCCAACCTGTGTACTCCGAAAGGATCTGCTGTTCTTCCGGGGTTGCAATGCGGTTTTCATCCTCCAGCGTATGCAGGAGACGGATGGCGGCAATGTTGCGGCGGTATTTCTCTTTTGCGCCGCCCACGCCGAGATCGTTGTCCGTAATACGGAAGTCGTGCCTTTCATCAAGCGGGATTTCCGGGTGAAATGTCGTGATTGCCTTTATTGGCTTCGGCTTTTCCTCCTGCAAGGTAGGCATTGCCGTTTCTTCGCTGTCCGCTTCCGATGCATTGCCCGGAAACATCCGATAACCGTCAGCCCCGTACTCCGCTTCGTAGGCATCACCTGCTCTCTCGGCTTCCATGTCTACCATGTAGCCATCAATCTCCCGGTTGATCTTGGAAAGGTTCTCCGCCGTAAAGCCCGTATAGTCCGGCTCCGTATCAAAGGTTGCCATTGCTTCCGCAAAGAACGGTGTTCTCGCATCCGCAAGCTCGCAATCCGCCATTTCACTGATACTGTCGATGAAAGCGTCTCTCTGTCCTTTGTCCGTGACATCTCCGCCGTTGCTTACAAAGTCCTCATAGGCTTCTCTGAATACGGAGAAAGAGAGCGTGTTCGTTACAAGCTGCCCGCCCGCATCCGAATCGGGATTGTAATAAATCCAATAAAGCTCCTCTCTTGTCGAATCAAGAAAGATATGCTCCTCGGTCGGAATATCCTTGTCGTGCTCCGGAGTTGCCTGCCTATCGGCATTGAACTCATTGAAATCTCGGAACACAACGGTATAGCCGGCTTCTTTCAGCTTTTGCTCATAGCGGTCTATGGTGTATTTCGGGACACCGCACATCGGGTGTCTTGTGCCGTCTGCCATCGCGCGGGTGGTCATTGTCAGGTCGCAGATTTCTGCGGTTCTCTTCGCGTCATCATCGAAGAACTCATAAAAATCCCCCAATGCGTATGCCGCAATTTCGTGTTTGCCCGCTTGTTCCTCTTGTTCCGGTTCGTTCGGTGCAACCGGTGCAGGCATCGGCTCATTGACAACCGCCTCACTCTCTTTGAGTAAAAACGCCTCATTCAGCGGATTCTCTTTGATACGCCGGACAAATACCGCAAGCGACAGTTCCATCGGGAACAGCGTCCCGTCGTACAGTTCAACGCCGTCTGCGGTTGCGGAGGATAACTGTACTTCGTTCTGACCGATGTGCAGCCAATCGCCGAGTTTCAGGTTCAGACCGTACTGCGAAAAGTCAATATCCGAAGGTCGTTCTTCCTGCCCGGTTTCTATCGGCTGAATGACGCGAGGGGCTTCTGTAACCTGCTCTTTCTTACGGTACTTACTGCCCGGGAAAAGGTTATATTTGCCCTCGGCAAACCGTCTGACATCGGCAAGGCTTTCTCTGTCATGATCGTAAGTGTAACTCCCCGGCATTTCGGAATCAAATACCGTCTGCATCATTCCGATGATCTCATTGACGCGCTCGGCATCGCCAAGCTGTTGGTACACCTCTTTTTCGGCATCGCTTCCGAAATAGTCCTCATCCTTTTTCTCAAACGGACGGGGTGCTTCAGCGGATTTCCCGTAATAAAAGTTTACGATCCGTCTTGCAATCTGCTCTTTTTCATAAGCGTCAAGATGTTCGACTTCTTTTGCCGTCAGGTATCTGTCACTTCGGATCAGTTCGTCTATACGGTTTGCCACCTGCGCCCAACTCAAAAGCACATTTCTGACTCCGTTCTTGTCAAGCCCGCCTGCAAGAGCCAATCCTTTGCTATCATGGCTCTCATCAACTCGGCTTGAGCCATAGCCACCGATGCCGTATTCATCCGAAAGAAACTTTGCTCTTTCCTGTTTGTTTTTGTTTTGCAGGAAGAACGAATAGATACGGAATTTCCCCTCTGAAACATGGCTGCCGAAACGGATCAGGTTGTTGTCGATCTGATCCTGCGACAGGTAGTGCTCAGGCGGGAGAACATATTCCTCCTGCGGGTATTCCACCGGATCACGGCGATAGCTGCTGACAAGCATTTTCACGAACTGCGGCGTGTAACCCTCACGTCTGCGGGCTTCTCCCGTCAGTGCATCCACCGCTTTCTCAAAGGCGGGAATAAACGGCTCGGCTCTCCCCGGCTCGCGCAGTGTCGCAAAGAAGAAAATGACCTGTTTCTGATAGTCATTTTGGGGAGGGTTTTCCGGGAACTCTGCATCACTCAGAAAATCCCGGTAGACATTCGTCACTTTCTCCGCCACCGACTTATCATAAACGGCAACCGCGCTTGACACTTCGTCCTTTGAGATATACTGACCGAGTTCAATCAGTTGACGAATGCGGTCATCTATTTCCGACCACGACAGTGTAGATTTTCTCCATGCGCTTGCAACGCTCTCCCCCATAGCGAAGGTCACACCATTTTCATCCCACGAAACGGCACATCTCTGACCGTTGACAATCAAGCCGATGGCATCGGTTTCATATTCGGCACGGAGGAAACGGATATTTTCTTCTTTATTGTTTGCTCTCCGGTAGAACCCATAGATACGATAATTGCTGCGGCTCCCCCGCCGAGACGGAGAAAGCCGTCAATGACTTCCTGCGATACGGCGAAATTTTGTTTGACCGGCTCAGGCTTCTCTATCACCGTTGTTTTCGCAAGTGTTTCCGGCATCGGTTCATCCAGATAGTTGTTGTCCTTAATAAGCGCTTCAATCAACTCCCGCGTCGTCTGCCACGAGAATGACATTTCCGCTTTCGGGTTCAGAAATGTCCCCTCAAACAGATGCAAGCCATCATCAAACAGGCTGCTGTACCCGATATATTCGGTATGAGCTTCATCCTTATAAATGGATACGGTCATCGGCTTATAGCACGCACGGATATACTGATTTTTACGCTCCTCATCCTTTTCCTGAGACAGAAAAAGCACGATGTCCTGCTTGCTGTGGGCAAGCCCGTCACCGTGCTTCAATATTTTAATGAGATCGTCGCCGTCAAGATAATTGCGGGGCTGTTTTTCACTTACGAGTATATCAGGTCGTTCAGAACTGTCTCCTCCGCCGACGCTTTGATGCTGTTCATCTCCTGCACCCAAAGCATCGGATTCTCCGCTTTCATCTGCTCGTTCACCCCACGGCTCTCTGCCATCTGCTGCATAAGGCGCGAAAGCATCGTCTTCGCCGTCTGCTCGATCTCGTGCAGATGACTGTTCAGCCGGCACTGCGTCAGCAGCGTCGTGTATGTTCCCTTCCTGTGCTCCTTCAGGTATCGGAGCCGCAGGTCGCCGTACTTGCCGATTGGGTAATGCGTCTGCTCCGGCAGTTTCAGGTCGGGATACAGCATCCCGTTCTGTGCCTCGTGGTAGGTCAGATTCAATCCGTCCATATTCTTTTTCCTCCTGTCTGTGGTTTTGTTTTTCGGTTTCAGTCTTATTGTACTCGTTTTCTTTCTTTTCGTCAAAGGTGCGATTTTCTTTCTCACAGTTTTTGACCGTGCGCTCAATCTCCCGCAGGCATACCTCGGCAATATCCCGTGTGGCATTGCCGAGCAGATTGATGGTTTCGGCAGTGTTATAGAAGCGGAGGTCATCAAACGCATCGAAATCCAAAAACATATCGCTGTCCTCACCGATGCGCGTCAACACCGTGTATGCCACGCTGGATATGAGAATGGATCGGAGTCTGACTTTCAGATTGTCCTCGTCCATCCCCTGCAAGGCACTGTTTTCTGTCAGGTGGGAAAGGTCGGAGAGGTAGTCGGTCATGTTATCCTCAACCGCATTTTGACACGCGGAAATCACCGACGCGACAAAACTGCTGTCATCCTCCAATTCTCCGAACCGATTCTCCAGCGCTTCGGTCACATCGTCGTGATCCCCGTTCCGCACCTGCCACAGTTTCAGTTCCTCCCCATGACGCCCGTGGGTATCCGCCACATCAAAGACATAGCGGATACCTGTATAACTGCCCTTATCCTTGATCAGGGCAATTCCTTTGGCATGGCGGTTGACCCATCGGTCAAACACCTTATTCCAAAGTTCAAGTTCTGCACACGCCCGCGCATGAGGGCGCTGTGACCAGATGAGCACCTGATCGGGGAACGAATACTTGTACTGAAATGCCGCTGTCCGCAGGAAACTGCACCACACCTCCCTCGAATAGGTCAGCGTGGCAAGCTGTGTCTGATAGACTTCCTGCAAAAGATCAATTTTTCTCGGCATTTTGTATCGTCCTTTCTTTTTCGTTTATCTTTCCAGTGATCGGTCTTTCTTTGCTGGATATTCTTTCATATATTCGCTCAGTCGCATGGAATCTCCTGTATAGTTCCAATCTTCCTCCGGGTCAATATCCAGGTATCCGTCCGCGGGAAGCGAGATGGGCTTGTTTGAGATCAGCGTTCCCAAGTGATTGACAAGGATTCCCTTTGCAATCTGACACGGTTCCCCGTTCCCATCGTCATCCTCCCGGACTTCATAAAGAAAATATCCCTTTGGCACGGTGGTACGGTCAACCCGCAGACAGGTGAACAGCATCGGCTGTTCCTTCACCTCCACAAGATCATACCATTCATTCCGTGCATCTACTCTGTTGCTCATTATCTTGCCTCCCTTTCGCGTTTCCGTTCTTCAAAACGGTATACCTTTTCCGGCAGTTCCCAACCGTAGACCTTTGCCACTCTGTCTCCGAGCTTTTCGGTCACACGGTCGATGTCCTTCTGTGTGGCGGTACCGTCATACAGTTTTGCTTCCAGATCGTCAATATCGTCATTTGTCGCGCTGTCCTTGATTTTGCGGTAAACATAGTGGTTTGTTCCGTCATGGTGCGCCTGACTTCCGCAGAATTCACCGTTCCGGTCAACATACCACTCCGCGCTGTCATATCGGTAGTCAAGACAGTCCGAAAGGTCAGCATCGGCTTTTTCCCTGTAGCCTTGATGTCGCCCGTTCCAAAGACCGAGGTCGGCAATAATAAGCAAACTGCCACCGATGGACTGTTTCAGATTGGCACGCTCGTCATCAAGATAATCCGCATTGAGTTCCAGCATCTTTTCATACAGTCCATCTTCGTCAAGTTCGGGATACTCCGCCTGTAAGTCGTCCCGCCAATCGTCCAAGTCCAGATCCATATCCGACCAGACCTCGTGCTTTTCGGGACTTTCATAATACTTGGCTCCGATGCGCTCCATCGTCTCGGCAAACTCGCAGATATGCCATGCGCGACCGTCCGCCGTGCAGAAATGGTAAGGATCAAGAAACCGGCACTGATACGCCTTGATTCTGCCATCTCTAAACCGAATTTCTACATACCCACCGTCCGGAATTTTGAAAAGGAGATCGTAGTTTGAATTGATGAAGCGGATCTCTTTCGGCTGACCGATAGTTCTCTCGTCATTCACGGTCATAACGCCGCACTGATTTCCGAAAATATATCCCATCAGCGTTCCTCCCCGTGTTTTTCTCTCGGCTTTGGAGCTTCCGGCATGGAAAGCACATGAATTTTCCCGTTGATACGCAGTATCATTTCAGGGTTCTTAAGTTTTTCCATATACTTTTTCAGCATTGCCTCATTCAGACTGCAAAAATTTGATTCTCCCAATCCGACAACAAGAAAGGTGCCGGCAACAATGTCAATGATCTCACCATCATCGTTACGAATCGCACGGTTCAGCGGCAGCCCCTCCAGCTTGCTTTCTTCGTTGCAAATATACGCAACCGGATCGATTTCACTCGGATATGTGGCTTTTATATCCCCATCCACCTCTCGCTGAAGCGACTCCACTCCGGAATCAATTTCCTTGACATACGGCTTCTTTTCCGGTTCGACAATCAATACCCGGATGGTTTCATTTTTTACGACTTCCGCTTTGCTGGGGTCAAAATCAATTTTTTCAAACCCGATGCTGTCGCAAAAATAAAAGCCGGGTTCTACCGAATCCGACTCAATAACCTCCACCACATCCGATACTGAAAGCGACCTCGCTTTATAATCGTCAGGCTTGTCGATATTGAACTTTTCGTACACATCTTCAAGCGATGTGCCGTCAACCTCCGCCTCGTATACCTTGTCATAGATTTCGGGGTAAATATCTTTATTGCCCCGACGCCTTTCCAGACCGTTCAGTCCCACAAAGGCAATACGCTCATTGTCCCTGTCGGAATTTATCTGGTATATTGCTATTTTCATTTTACTTTGTTCCTTTGCTTCATAATTTCTCGGATCAGCCCCCGGCACACGCCAACCGAACATACTGCCCGCCTCCATTGCCATCCGCTGTGCATCAGTGACGCCAATAGATTCGTTCATCCCTTCCACTGTGCTCCCTTCCGGCAAGGTAATCGGATAATACCCCTTTTCCGCATAGCGGATCAGAATTGGTTCACCCGTACTTGCAAGTCTGGAATAGCAGTGCTCCGGCAGTTTCTTTTCATCAGCAAGAAACTCCATCAGATGGATTTTATCATAAGCGTAAATATAACACTCATAGTCACCTGCCCCCGGCGTACAGCGGATATAATATGCGTACCTGTCCGACAGAACCCGAAAGCCCCAACAATCCTTCGTATAAGAATGACTGTTCCGGCATTCGTCTTTTCCGTAGCAGAATTTACGCATTTCGGCTCTGCTTTTCAACACTCCCGTGCGGAGGTCGTCGATAAACATATCGAAACGCTCTTTGAAGTAGCTGTCATTTTTCTCGCTGTTTGCATGGTCGAACCATGTACAGTTGAATTCCTCACCGCTTCTGCCGAAATCTATGCGGAGATGTCCAATGGTTCCGAGCGTTTCATCCCGTTCATTGTCAGAGTAAAACAGAAGCTCCTCCGCTTCCGTTTCTACTGCTTCCGGTTTATTATTCATTTTCGTCTCTCCTTTGCCCACTCCGTGTCTGTGCGGAAGTACCCGCTTTCATCGTAATTGCGCGGATCTGCGGCCGGGGTATCCCAGCCGTAGATCACACCTCCTTCCATTGCCGCCTGCTGTGCTTTCGTCACTTTGAGCGTCTTGTTTTGTTCGGCGGCATACTGTCTGTTTTCCTCGCGGTTTTGTCCGTATTGCGGAAAGCTCTCAAAGCCGTTATCTCCGTAACAGATGCGCATCCGCTCTCCGCTGTATGGCGTTACGCCGTAGCAGATTTCGGGCAGTCCGACTTCCTTTGCAAGCGCTGTCATCAGCTTCGTGCGGTCATAGGCATAGATTGCAAACGGTTTCATTGCGTTCCAGGGAGTACAGGCAATATACCATGCACAGCGCTCCGAAAGCACGCGAAAGCCATAGCATTCCCGACCGAAGGCATACGGAATATGACATTGCAGTCGCTCCGAGCAGACCGCCGTCATTGCCGCTGCGCTTTTCAAGAGGAAAGACGCATCGGCAGACCGCAAAAAGCACAGAAGAGTTTCATACTCATACTGTGCTTCCGCCGGAACATGCAGTTGTCCTGCGTCAATGCTGATCTCATCTCCGGCAAATGCTCCGCGCGCCAAACCAAGATACCCGCGACTTCCGTCCGCCTGTTCGGTAAACAGTCCTGTTTCACGCCAAAGTGCAATCTTCTCAAGTTTCATGACCGTCCTCCGCCGTTTCATCGGTGTTGTCCACGAGATAGGAAAGCAGCGTGTTTTCTTTGACCGCCTGCATACATTCCAATACACTTGCAAGCTCAATCCGACAACTGCGGGGGAGCTTTACCGCGTCCCGAATGGTCAGCGACGCGATCTGCTTTTCCTCTTTACATCCCGTCTCTACAAGACTTCGCAGGATGGATAAATGTTTTGCGTGTATCGTTGCCATTATCTCTCCTCCCCTCTTTTCTTCAGTTTTTCAGCCTTTTCAAAATCCGTTGTCAGAAATCCGTGATGAATGTCCTCCAGCGTTTGCTTTGCAACATACGGCAAAAGTGACTCCGGCACAATCCCCATTACCTCGGAGCGTTCAATGCGCTCATACTTTCTGCGGCAGAGATTCCATCCGTAGCAGGCACTTCCGCGGCTGTTTGCTTCTGCACCGAATCCGCCGACGATATAGTAGAGCTGATTGCCGATATTCCGACACCCCTCACTCAGCACCGCCGGCTTGACTGCGACCGTACATTCCTTGATACTGTAATGCCAATCAATCGGGATCATGTCTTTGGGGGTAAGGCACGCGGCGTTTTTCAAGCCATCGATTTTTGCTCATTCCTCAAAATGAAACTTTCAGCACCGATATTCTCTCCGAAGTGCTTCAATGCTTCAAAATAATCGTCGGTGGTGATGCCCTCATACCGTCCGAACAGACCGTTATCCGTGACGATGCAGGACATATATCGCGGCTTTTCCGTATTTTCTTCATTGATTCCGAGGACAATACGCTTTCCGCCGATCCAGACCGAGGACTCAACGCCGTAGTCCTCGATCATTTCTTTTTCTATCCCATACATCACTTGTTCCCCTGATAGTAATCGTCATACACCGTACCGTCAATGGTCAGTGTGTTAGCGTTACGGATTGCTGTAATCATGCCTGCCGGAGTCCAGATCTGTGTTGCGGTGACAGACACAGTATAATTGCCGTTGGCGACATACACGGGAATGAAATGCACACGCTCATCTTTATCCGCATTGGGGTTAGCAATAAACCCATAAGCACCACCGACTTTTTCAAGGGTGCGGTACTTTTCGCTTGCAACAGAATACCCGAATTCCGGGAAAGTGGCATATACTTCTTGTGCCTCCGTGTAAGCATCCGCGTTTGGCATGATATAGCCGGACTTTGCAACAAGGGCGGGATTCCAATTCAGCGTGATGCCGTACCCGGATTTCATCTTCCATGTCACTCCGATCTTTTCAGCGGTCAAGCAACCCGAACCGGGTGTTACAGTGGGAGTTGTATTGCCAACCGTAATGCCGTAGGATTTCAGGACAAGTCTACCGCCTTCATATACCCACATATTCCAGGTCGCCGAACCCGCTTTCGCCACGGGAGCTGTCGCATTGGGCGAATATCCGGTGGGAGCATTCTTTTCAAATCTCGTGTTGGGTGTCTGTGAAGATTTGTAATCCGTTGCCACAACCGCATATTCGGTCGTGTTGTTGTCGCTGTTTTGCTCCTTTTCAGCATTTTCGTGTGTGATAGTTCCTTTGCAGAAGTAAGTCGTTCCTGCACTGTCTGCCGGGACAGTCCACTTGAAATAGACGAGATTTCTGCCGTTTGCGGGGATTACGACTTTACTCCAGGTCTGTTGGGAAACGACCTTGACCGTACCGTTTTCCAATGTGTACACAAGGAAATCGAACGACACATTATCTTCGGGAAGAATGTCTGATGAGCCTTCGTTGTTTACATAGAAGCTCGAAATGACCTGCGATCCCTCTGTGTATTCGCCGTTTACGGATACAACGGATGTGGATGTTTCAACAACCTTTTTCACATTATAGGTTGCCGAAGTGGAGTTGTTGCCCGTGCTGGTTTCGCTATTGTGGTCTGCCCAATTGATTCTGGCAACAAGTGTCTGTGTGCCAAGACTCGCGCCGACATTCAAGCCGAATACGATATTCTGAACACCGTATGCGCTGAAGTTGACCGTTGTCGAATAGATGACTTCGCCGTTCAATAGCACTTCAACAGGGATATTTTCATACGACAGATTTCTGTCCCAATTATCCACTCGGAACTTGACTGTGACCTTACCATATTGCTCGATCTCGTCCGGTGTCACCGTGAGATCACTGGCGGAAAAGTCGTAGTTTCTCTCCTGCCATACGGCATAGAGTGTTATATCTTCATCGGCGGTATAAGTTGCACCGGGAGTGTAAGCGATTGAAGTTGACGAACTGTCCGTTGCCCAACCGAGAAACACATGATTCGGTCTTGTGGGAATCGCACCCGTCAGAATAAGGTTCTGCCCATGTTTTTTGGTCTGACTTGCCGGAGCGCCCGAACCGCCGTTTGCATCATAACTGACTGTGTAGGTTTTCGGGGAATAGCGCCACACGGCATAGAGCGTGATATTTTTATCTTCGGTGTAACTGTCACCCGGTGCATATTCCGGAGCGGCGGCTGTCGGTGTTGTTGCCCATCCGCAAAAGGCGTATCCGTTTCTTTGTGGTTTTACGCTTGATAAAACCAGTGTAATATTCTGCTTCTTTGTCTGTGAAGAAGGCGCTCCGAAGCCTCCGTTTGCATTGTATCTTACCGTATAGACATCCGGTGCAGACGGAGCGTTCTTTTCCCACACTGCGTAAAATGTTCTGCTTGCATTTGCGTAATATGCCTCTCCCGGCTGATAAGCTGCCACTGTTGCCGAACTTGCAAGCCCCCATCCGAGGAAGGTATAACCGCTTCTTGTCGGTATTTTATCTGACAGGTAGATCGTCTGCCCGTAAGACTTTGTCTGCGGGGAAGGTGCACCGACTCCACCGTTGGCATTGTAAGAAATGGTATATGCCTTGGATGACCAGACCGCATAAAGCGTTGTATTTCCGTTTCTGTAGTAGGTATCTCCGGGAGAGTAGGAAGCAGATACCGCCGAAGGATTTGAACTCCACCCCAGAAAAGTGTAACCTGTCCTTCTTGGCTGCTGCGTTGAGAGTGTAAGAGGTGTGAAATGAGCTTTTGTCTGACTGCCAGGCGCGCCGCTGCCACCGTTGGCATTATATGAAACGGTATAAGTGTTCTCGTAATAGTACACGGTTGAAGAATTACTGTCCGACGAATATTTACCCGACACGGCACTGCGCGTCGGCGTGTATCCGCTTATTGTTGGTGAAACGATATAATATTCCGTGCCTCGCTTGCCGTATGCCACTTTATCTGCTGTCGCCTGTCTGAGCGATGAGCCATACGCATAATGAACGACCATCTTACAGGCTTTTTCATAATACACGGTATAAGAACCGGTACCGTGTCGTACATAGTGTGAAGGTGGGAATTTCCACGAAATCATTGAACCAGTAACAACCGCATCACTGTCGTTTTTCAGAACATACCCGTTATAGGACGGCGACGGGACTCGGACGTTATTTCTTATATCCGCATCTGCATCACATGAGCCATCTGTCTGACCAAGTTTTTTGCCGCCTGCTTTGTAATAGATGGTATATTTCATCGGGTAGCCCATTGATGCCGCTGCCGGGAACCCCAAGATCCCGAGCAGCGATATCACAGCAAGCAGTAAAGACAGAATCCTGATTCCTTTATTCTTCATTCGCGCTCCCCCTTGACTCCCGGAATTATTGCGACATCACCGTCAATACCGGGCTTGTCGTCACGGCCCCCGTCAACGGGCAGTTCGACATCAATACTCACCTCTCCCGGCTTTGTTGCAGAATCCTTTTTGCCATCATCGGAAATGGGCGGGATCTCCGGTGTTGTCTGATTCGGTGTTGTATCTGTTGTATCCATTGTCTGCTCCGGAGGCTTTACATCCGGATTGTTTCGGTTGCTGTTTCGGATAATCCCCATCACGATGACGCAACCGATCATCAGCAGGGTGATCGCAATGACAGCGATCATCATTACATTGTTTTTCTTTTTCATGTTGGTTCTCCTTTAATACTTTTCGTTGAGCATTGCATTGATCTCCACAGGAATCGGGATCTCTGCCACAACTCTGCCGAACGCGCGAAACGGTACGGTCATCGTATACCGGACAGTCACACCGATGCTCCCGCTGTCCGCCGCTGTAATCTCCGGGCGGCTGACGATATAGGACGCATCTCCCTTGGAAACGGTCTTTTCGGTGATTCCGGCATCCGCAAAGCCGAGCGTTCCGTAAGCGCGGCGGACAAGCTGTGTGCGGTCGATATGACTTGCATACGCTTCTCCCTGTTTGAGTGCGTCATACTGTTCCACCGCATATTTGGTCACAAAGCTGTCCAGCGCCAATCGGCTTGCTTCCTTCTCGCTTCTCACAAGGCTGAACACGAGTGAATACTGCACGGACACGGCGATCATCATCACCACCGCAAGCACCAGAACGCAGGTCAGAATATACGAAAAGCCCTTTTTGTTTCTGAGCATCTTCATATTCCGCCTCACTTCCAATACACACGCGACAGCCCCGACTGCGTGACCGTAACCGAGAACGGGAGCGTAAAGGTTCCGAAGCCCTGTAAGGTAATCTCATGCGTCAGTGTACAGGTGATGATCTCTCCGAGCTGCACCTGCTTCCCTGTCGCATTGTAATAGGTCGTGTTCCAAGTGACCGTTGGCGTGATGCCCGTTTCCTCGCAGAGTTCCGCAAATCGCTGCTCCACTTCCTCCCCGACTTTTCCCGTAGAGGTCGCTGTGGCAATCAGTTCCTCGCATAGATACCGCATATCCTGCTTCAGGGTGATTGCCGACCACAGAGAGATGGCGATGACCAATACGAAAACAAGAACAAGCACCGCAACGGCAAGGTCAATATAGCCCTCGCCACTGGTGCTTTTCATAATCCTTTTCATTTTCATCCGATCACCGCCTTACATAATGCCGCTAAGGGAGTTCATCAGCACCTGCCCGATGACCGCAATGTAGATGAGCAAAAAGCACATCATCAGCGCCATCGACAGCTTCTTGACCTTGCGCGGCACGGTGTTCGCCTGTGCTTTGAGGTTCAGTCTTTGCAATTCTTTGAACTTCATCGAAAGTGATGTCCAAAGTGCTGTTGTATCCGCAGAATTCTCCACGGTTTCCAATGCCCTTACGACCTCGCTCAGCCACGCCGAGCCGATGCGCTTGTCAAGGGAATCCAAGGCGTTGCGAATATTGCCGCTGCTTCGCATTTCGGCAACCGTAATGAACAGTTCCTCTTTGAGTTCGGGACAGGCTATCGGGATATACGACTCCAGAATATAGATGATGTCACGGCTGTGCGTGAGCAGTTTTTCAATGTGTCCGACCAACCTCGGCAGCTCGTACTCGATATTGGCTCGTTTCTGCCTGATCTTCCGCGTCACCTTTTTGGATTCCGAGAAATACACGAAAAACGCAATACCGAGAATGAGAAAGCCGAAGAATACGGAAATAAAAAATGCCGGAATTGCAAGAATGCCGACCATAAGCGCTTTGACAATGGCATCCGCCATATACTGCTCCGGTGTGATCTCCATATTCGCCGTGCGCAGGTCGATCACAAGATTTGCGCGTTTGAACTCGTTCAGATGCAGCTTCCCTGCCAGCTTGGTAGCAAAATCCCGTCGATAGAGCTCGATGACGCCTGTCTTTTTCTTACCCTTCCGTCCGACGCTGTTTGCGGCTTTGGAGGCTTTCAGCGAGGAAATCTTCATAAAGTCTGCCAAGAGAAACCCGACGCCGACTGCGGCGACCACGCCGATGATAATCTGTAAAACAATCATACGCCCTCCTTATCTCCGGTACTCGACCGGCTTGCAGTATTTCTGCATCCTCAAAAAGGTAAAGAGCATAACCGCGCCGCAGATTGCCAGCGTGACCTTGCCGAAGGTCGTATACATGAGCGCTCCGTACCACTCTTTGTTGAGAAAATACAGAAGCGGGATGTTTGCAACGACCATCAGCGCCATGATATAATATTCTCTTTTGTTCTCCGAGATCATGACCTTCAGTTCGGCATTGACGATACGCATATCCGTCAGTTTTTCGACCACGGGATAGAGCGTTCCGATCAGTTGGCTATCGTCCTGACACGAGATCAGGGTGTCGCACCATTCCTCCCACACACAGTCCTTTACCCGTTCCCGCAGGTGGCAGATTGCCGCTTTGACATCGGGATTGATAACCGAGATTTCCACGAGGAAGCTCTGAAACAGTCCCTTGACGGGCGGTTTGAGGTTGTCGATGTTCTCCTCCACCGCGCTTTTGAAGTTCATAGTGCGCTCATACGAAGAAGTGATTGCGGAAAGCCCGGTTTCCAGCTCTAACTTCACCTGCTCCTCATACTGTTCCACAGTGCGAAGCAGATAAAGAAACGGGATCATGGCAAGTGCGATTGCCAGAACGGGAGCCAGAAACGGATTCCCGATAACGATGGCACCGACACAGCCGAGGATCATCAATAGCAATGCCACGGCACACGCCACGCCGAAGGATTTTTCCTTTCCCGTATCGGAAAGTGCGCGGCGGATCTTATCCAGCCACAGCACCAGCTTGTTGGTTCTTTTTTTGCCTCTCGCGCGCATTGCATTGTCGCGGAGACTCTTTTTCCTGTCCAGGATAGCGGAAACATCTGCGCCGATGCTCTCCGGCGTCAGTCCGAGGATGCGGACAATGCCAAAGGCAATCAGCAGGAAACTGATTATATAGACGACTGTCATTCTGTTTGCTCCTTTCCGGTGTACTGTCCCAACAGTTCCTGCGGTACACCTCCGCGCAGGAGCTTTAAGCGGAGAGAGTCGGAGATCGGGTTGACACGCTCAAATTTTCCCTCCACGCGGTATCGCCCGTTCTCATACTCGTTGCAGTAAATTCTGTACTGCCACAGCTTGCGGTAGATGAGTTCCCCGTCGTCACCGACCACGCACTCGGTAATGTCCATCACCTTACGGGAGTTATCCTCCAGCTTATGCGCAAAGACAACGACCGGAAAAGCAAGCGCCGCCTGTTGCAGCGACTGCTTCTCAAAGTTCTGATAGGCAAGTGAAGCAATTCTTCTGTGCGCAAAACGCCCGCCCCCGCCGTGCACGGTGGATACCACCGTATGGTCGGTGGAGCTGGCTTCAATGGCACTGTACGCTTCCCGGTCGCGCATCTCTCCGACACAGATAATGTCCGGGTCGAAACGGAGTGCCGCCATAAGCAGTTGTGCCTGCGTAATGTTATATGCTTCGTTATCCGACGGGCGGGAGATGGTATGCACCACATTGTTGATAACCTCCCCTGCTCCGTTCCGCTTGACAAGCGACAGTTCCCTTGCACCCGATTCGATGGTATAAATCCGCTTATTGTCCGGAATCCCGGCAAGCAAAGCATTGAGCAGCGTGGTTTTACCGGAGGAGGTTCTACCCGCAACGACAAATGACACGCCGTATCGGATGCATGTTTCAAGGAAACCGAGCATTTCCTCCGTCAGTGCGTTTGTTCGGATGAGGTTGTCCCTGTCTACTCTCTGCGGGTACAGTTTACGGATACTGACAGCAATCGCGCGTTCTTCATCGACCACGGGCTTTTTCACCGCCGTAATACGGGTGTTGTTCGGCAGATGTCCCTGTGCCAAGGGTGAAGCGTTGTCGATAATCATACCCGAATGCTGAAGCAGTTTTTTAACCACATCCTCCGCGTGCTGCGGAGAAAAGAAATGCTCTTTCGCCTTTTCAATCCGACCGTCGAGGTGTGTAATGGCGATGTCGTCCCAGCCATTGATGTTGATCTCCTCTACATCGGGATCGTCGAGATAGTGCGTCAATACCGAATACTCCGCCATTTCCGAATACAGTCTTTCTGCAAGCGTCTTTTCGGTATAGCCGTCCACCGTAAAACCGGTGTCATAGAGGTACTGCGCAATATACGCTTTGAGTTCCGCCACCTTGGTGCGGTCAATGAGTGCCGCCGCATACTTTCTTGAAATATACTGCTGCACCATGCCCGAAAGGGAGGCTAAATCGATTCTCGGCATACGCTCACCTCAATTTCTCGGCAATCATCCCGACCGCCTGCATAAAATGCCGATCCTTCAACACCTCGCTCATACTGCCCTCCAGACACTGCTTAGCAAGCGCCGCGGAGAACGGGAGTGTGACCGCAATCTTTCCAAGGTAGCTCCTTGCGTCCGCAACCGGCATGGCAAAGGTCTGATTCGGGGTGTTCATGACGGTAATCTGTGTCGGCGGCATATATCCGCGTGTCATGAAGTGTCCCGACTGCGACAGCACATAGGAAAGGCACTTGAGATCGGGCGTTACCAATCTGACGCTGCTGTCGGAGGTTGCAAGTGCGGTCTGCGTCAGAATACTGTCCTCCGGCTCACTCATGCAATCGACCAACACATAATCCGTGTTGGCGGCAAGGATATTGAGAAAGGACAGCGCCTTTTCTCCGGTATATGCCGGATGGCTGTGGGCATTCTCCTTGTCACGATAGCCGAGAACACCGAAGTTTTCCCTGCCGCGCAAAAGCGTCGTATAGGAAAAAATATCGTCCGCCGTGATCGTGGTCTTGGCAAGCAGTTCACCGAGCGAGTAAATGTCCTCACTACGATACAAGGGAAAGACAACAGGCATGGAGGGGGCAATGACATCGGTGAGGACGGCAACGACCTTGGTCTGTCTCCGTCTCCCCGTCTCATACAAATGCCCGGCGAGCTTCATGGTGAAAGCCGTCTTTCCGCTATTCGGTGTCCCCCATACTGCGATGATCTTACCCATTGGTGTCCTCCTGCGAAGTGGTTTCCGACGAGTGGGACGCAAGATAATCTTCCTGCACCTTCAGGTACTGCTCCGCGACTGTCTTATCCCCACGGCAGACAAGAGAGAAATGCAAGGTCGTTGTGGTATTCAGGTAAGCAAGCAGCTTTGCCTGATCGGGAGAGGCAAGCAGTGTGACCGTGATCGCCTGTGTTGCGTCGGTTTTCCGGTCGCTGTCCACCGAATCCCCTGTTGTGGTCGTAATGACCTTTACATACCGGAGTTCGGGCGGCACATGAGACTGATTCGTCTCCTTGTCATAGACAATGACGCTGACAATATCTCCGTTCCGGAGCTTATTGGACAGTCCCTGCGCAAAGGACGCAATATTGACCGAGATGGCAACCTTGGTCCCGTCGAGAGCGGACAGCACATCATCCGCGCTGTTGCTTTTCTCCGCAACAAGGTCGGCAATCATGATCTGCCCGGCGTAAAGGTTGGTCGCGGCGTACTTGCCGACGACATACTTCATGTTTTTCACCGTTCTGTCCGACAGGTTCAAGGCTCCCACCTTGACAAGCTCCACATCGTCCTCGGTAATCAGGTGTCCTCGCTCCACATTCTGTTTTACCTGTACCACTTCCACTTTTCGGTCGGTGAAGCGGTTGACAAGAGGTGCAATCCCGAATGTGATACCGAGAGCGAGTACAATACAGATAACTCCGATCACGGTTCTGCTTCGCAGAACACGGTTGCCGGTGATTCTCATTTTGTTTTTCATAAAAGACCTCCAATTTTCGTTCAAATCAGAAAGCCGATCCAAAGACCGACCGACAAATACGGAAGGAGTGCAAAGGGCTGTGTTCTCTGCTCTTTCTTCCTGTGGGTAATGATGAGTTGTGCAACCACGGCAATCAGGAGTCCGAGCATAAAGCCGATCATGCCCTTATAGAATCCGAGCAGAAGTGCAGCAGCCGTGGACAGCTTGATGTCCGCACCGCCGATTCCCATGCGTTTCTTTCCGCACAGGGCGATGAGCATCTGCGCACCGCCTACAATGGCGGCACCGAGAAGCTGTGAAAGAACAGTCTCTTCCGAGATGTTTGTCACCGCCAGCATCAGCATCATAACGGACAAAATATCGTCCGCTTCGTGAGTAGAGTGGTCCTGTACGGACGCATACAGAAGCACAAACAGAAATGCGATCCCGCAGAATGTCCACGGGGACAGTCTGCCAAGCAGGAACAGCATTGCTGAGCCGCACCCGGTCAGCACATACGGAAGCCACGGGACAAAGCGAAAGTCCCGTTTCTTCATGTTTTTGCAGAGAAAGCACGTACAGATGAGTGTGAACAGGACGGTTGCAAGCTCCTCGCACAGGATCCGAATCATTTCCGGCATCATATCCTCCTTCCGTTAGCCGGGGCAAGTGCTTCTCCTGCACCTGCCCCGAAAAGTAGTTCTTACGCGCTTATGCAGTGTAATCCCAGAGATTGCCGATCTCGGTGTTGAGACGGGTCTGAATGTTGTTCTTGATAAACGCATACACGATACCCATGAGCAGAACGCCGACCACGACGCAGATGATGATTCCGACGGTCTTGTCGATATAGAACTCGGCTTTTGCATTGGCAACGGCAGTCTGCGCCTTGCAGTAGATCTCGTTGCACTTGTTGTCGATGGCTTTCTTAGAACGGTTGAAGAAATTCTTGATTTTGTTGAACATGATTTTTACCCTTTCGTTTTTGAAAAAATAATTTTGTTTGGATTACTTACAGGAAACAGGACTGACCGCATCAGCCGGCATAGTCCCAGAGGTTGCCGATCTCGGTGTCGAGGCGGGTCTGAATGTTGTTCTTGATGAAGGCATACACAATACCCATAAGCAGAACGCCGACCACGACGCAGATGATGATACCGACGGTCTTGTCGATATAGAACTCGGCTTTTGCATTGGCAACGGCGGTCTGCGCTTTGCAGTAAATCTCGTTGCACTTGTTGTCGATGGCTTTCTTAGAACGGTTGAAGAAGTTTTTGATTTTGTTGAACATGGTTTTTTACCCTTTCGTTTTTGAAAAAATGATTTTGTTTTTTGTTGTGCGGAAAATGAAAAACGGACTCGCCTCCGCTGATCGAATCCGTCTTAGCTGAACATGGACTGAATCTTATCCGTCAGTCCCGGCAGAACCGTATTGTTGAACAAAGCGTACAGTCCGGCAAGCAGCAAGCCGCCGATCACTACGGCAATAATCATGCCGATCACCTTATCCAAGTAAAATTCGCCGCGTTTGTTTGTTGTGACCGCCTTTATCTCGGTCTGTTTTCGGCGTATCCACGCCTTGATTTTTCTGAACATGGTTCCTCCTTGAAATGAATTCTGAGCGTCCTTTACACAGTCATATCTGTCACCAACTCCTTTTTGGAATATATATAACTTAATCTCTTATACTCTCATACTCTCTCCTGTCAGTAAACTGCTAGTATAAGGGGTTAGAGTGTGAGGAAGGGGAAAAGAAAAAGACCTTACCGTTTGTTTTCGGGTAAGGTCTTAACGGGCATCGTCACGGCTTCGGCGTATAACCGGTCTTTCCGGTGTTTTTGACTTCTGCCATGCGTCAAGCAGCTTGAGGATGGTCTGCCGGATCAGTTCAGGCGGTGTGCGCTCCGGGAAGAAACGCGAGAGTTCGTCCGATTTGAATTTCACTGTCACTGCCTGGTTGGGCTTTTCTTCGGTCATGATGGAGAATATTTTGTCCATATCCAGCTTTCCCTCCTGACTGAGCTTTTTCATGCGAATCGCCTGCGATAGGGACGGCGTTGCTTCTTCACTGTCGATGGTTTCCACGAGGTTGCGCTGTTCATCCTCCGACAGATACGAAAGTTCCACGGCAGGACGGAAAGCAATGCTCTCCCGGTCAACCATTTCAAGCAGTTCGGGGACAAGTTCTGTCAAGCGAACATACCGCCTCACCTGATCCGCACTATCGCCACTCTTTGCTCCCACTATTTCAGCAGTTTCCATACCTCTCTCTAACTTCCCCGCCACTGGCGTGGAAGTTAAATCTGTTCGTTTTCCTTGCCTTTTCATCGCATCCATCTTCATTTTATACGCTGCCGCTTTCTCGCTCGGCAGAATATGCTCCCGTTGCAGATTCGCGTCCACCATAGCAATGATGGCTTCATCGCGGGAAAGGTCACGCACAATCGCCGGAATGAGCTTCAGTCCCAGCCTGCGGCAGGCATGAACGCGCCTGTGACCGGAAATGATCTCGTATCTCTGATCTTCCTTGATTCGCGCAACAATGGGCGACTGCACCCCGATCTCCTCGATGCTGTTCATCAGCTTCTGCATACTCTCGTCATCCAACACCTTGAACGGATGCCCCGGAAACTCATCAATGTATTCCAGAGGAATCACACGGACTTTTTCCTTCTTCGGCTCGTCCTTTGAGGGATTGGAGGAATAGTTCGGTTCATTCGCCATGCTTCCACCCGCCCTTTCTACTCTTTCTGCGTTTATGCTTCCGGAATCGCTCCGATACTCGGATTGCGTCATAACCGTAAACAGAGATGGCAATCGCGGAACACACCACGCGGAACAGATCAAAATCCACGACTTCATCGTTGGACAAATCCTCTATGTCCGTATGCGAAGTTCCGTTTCCGAGGTCATAAGCAATGCAGTAGAAAAGATAGTCGTTCTCGGAAAAAGCGTGAAAGTCAATGTCAAGATAGGAAATACTGCTCTTTCTTACGGCGTCGTCCGATGCGCTCCACAGACTTTCGGTTGCAGTAAGGACAAAAAGCTGCGCGATGAGACTTTTATCGTTCCCACGCACTCGGTGGAGTGCTTTCTGGAATCTTGCACGGTGTTCCCTGTCAAGAAAACAGGTTTTCGCCATAGTCGCGCGTTCCGCAGCGAGGCGAAGTCGGTAGTGAAACACATTGTCCTTTACATTAGCAAAACAGGTGTTCAGAATCTCGGCAAAGGTACAGGTATGCGCTTTTACTCGTTCAGCCATACAGCAGCACTCTTTAAGGGAACATTTACCCTCGCTGACATAACGGCAGTTGGAGCATCGGCAGGACTGCACGGCATACGGAAAGCCGGTGTCCTCACTTCGTTTTCGATGGGCAACGCAGATCAGGTCTGTCAGCGTCAGCCCGGTTGGGTTCATTTCAATGTACATTCGGTTCCTCCTTGAATTTTAAGGCTTCACCACGCAATTCCAATGGTGCAATTGCGCAGTCGGATTTTTCGTCAGACGATACAAAAATTTGCAGGCTGTAGCAGCGCTACTGACAAGGATTTTTGTGAAGTATGACGGGAAAGACGCAAGCAAGTGTGCCATGCGCGGATTGCGCGGGGAAGCCTTAATTTGGCAATAAAAAAAGCCACCTTCATTGACCGCAACATTGCGGTATAAAGATGGCTTGATTTCGGATATTCAGTTGTGTCAGGCGGGAAGCAGATCAAGAAAACGGCTGAGCAGGTTAAATACGCCCACATATTCTTCGCTGTTCTCAAGGGTGCATCCCTGTGACTTCAATGCAAGACGGCGTTCGTTCAGAATCCCAATGGCGGTTCTGACCTGATAGCCGGTAAGTTTCATGCGGTAAACATAGTTGGTAGATTTCATATATTGGGCACCTCGCTTTCTCTTCACCTATATTATATAGGAAAGCAAGAGGATTTGCAAAGGTATGATGTCACTGTGTAGCAATGCGGACAAAACGCACCCATTTTTCTTTGAGCGAAATTTTCTCGACACGGTATCCATATTGTTCTGCTTCCTGTTTGTAATTCAGGAAAGAATGATCCAATGGAAATCCAAGAATCTCTTCTATCCGTTCAAAGGAAAATTGAATACATCCACTTCCATCACCGGAAAGGAATCTCCAAAGCGGCTCATATTTGCTCAATGAAATCACCTCCGAATCAAGATAAAATCCACTGAAAGGCGGATGACTGTAAACAGGTAGTGGTCAGTGCCAAACGGTCTTTTCGGCGGTATTTCGCCTGATTAACAGTCATTCGGGTGTGTAAGCCCCCAAACCTTAAAAATTGGATTTTTTGAAGTCCCTTCAGACCTTGCGAGATAACAGAAAACCCCTGAAAACGCAGTGTTTTCAAGGGTTTTTGATGGCTCCCCCTACTGGACTTGAACCAGTGACACCCTGATTAACAGTCAGGTGCTCTACCGACTGAGCTAAGGAGGAATATGAGCAATTTGACCAAAGTCAAACCGCTGTTTTGTATATTCTTATGCAAAGTCGTTTGGTGTAAACATCTCTGTCCGCACTACCGACTGAGCTAAGGAGGAATGTGGCGGAACTGCACAAAAATCAGTTCCGAATTTGTGGGTTTTCCCCACTAACTCGTGGGTACAAAGCGATATACTCGCTCTACCGACTGAGCTAAGGAGGAATATGAGGTTGAGGTAATATACAAGGGAAACACTGACGGCGTGCCAGTCTGCGCACCCATGTTTCCCTTTGTATTATGTCGGCAATGACCTATCTTTCCGGCTCGTCGCCAAGCAAGTATTTTCGGCTCAGCAGAGCTTAACTTCTGTGTTCGGAATGGGAACAGGTGGACCCTCTGCGCTAAAATCACCGACTGTATGTCAGCACTGACCTATCTTCCCGGCTCGTCGCCAAGCAAGTATTTTCGGCTCAGCAGAGCTTAACTTCTGTGTTCGGAATGGGAACAGGTGGACCCTCTGCGCTAAAAGCACTGACTGTGGTGCACCTTCAGGGACTCGAACCCTGGACCCACTGATTAAGAGTCAGTTGCTCTACCAGCTGAGCTAAAGGTGCGAATACTTTCGTTGCCTTACGGCTCCCCGAAAGTGTGCATGGACGTTTTTGAATCGTCCATTGAAAACCGAACAAGGGAAAGAAGAATAGAAGCAAGA
>OBAR01001022.1_pt1 | contig 26696 bp, 24 predicted proteins | sample 1517911 | NCBI WGS metagenome assembly OBAR01 (sample SAMN04571709, study PRJEB22368) | human gut metagenome | biome: human gut; material: stool | host: Homo sapiens | place: Luxembourg | collected 2012-10-26
TTTCCTCTGCACGGACAGAGCGGGGAATGTCGGTCTTGTAAACCTTCAGCTTTCCTCCATAGCTCTCCCGAATCAGATTGCTGATGTCCTTGGAGTAGTTGGTTCGGCTGTCCACCATCGTCAGAAGAATCCCTTCGATTTTCAGTTTGGGGTTGATTTGCCTCTTGACCTTGTTGATGGTTTCCAACAGCTGTTCCAAGCCCTTTGCCGGAAGATATGCCGCCTGAACAGGTATCACCACATTGTCGGCAGCTGCCAACGCATTGACTGTCAGCATACCCAAAGAGGGCATACAATCCAGAAGAATGTAGTCATAGTTTTGCTTGACTGTATCCAGGTACTGACGGAGAATGGTTTCCCGGCTCATTGCATTGACCAGAGAAACCTCCAAACCTGACAGCTCAATATTGGCAGGCATCAAGTCCACACCTTCCGGGTGATGAAGAATGCCTTCGCCGGGAGCAATCGGCTTTTCCGTCATAATCTTTCCCATCATGTCGGAAAGAGTGGGAGACAAGGTATCCGGGTACGGATTTCCCAGACTGACAGTTAAGGAAGCCTGCGGGTCTGTGTCTACCAGCAGAACCTTTTTGCCCTCCATTGCAAGTCCTACACCCAGATTTTCTGTGGTTGTGGTCTTGCCCGTTCCGCCTTTCTGATTGACTACGGCAATGACGGTTGCTTTTTTCGACAAATATCTTTACCTCGCTTTCTATTCTGTGTATGCTGCATTGATTACCACCTCCCTCCAAGTTTCCCCGAAGCCATATCGTGCCTGACCTTTGCGTCATAGTGGGCGCTTATGGTGTAGGGGGCATTGTATATCGAAGCAAGTAGATACTGCTTGATATTGCGAACATCGGTTGTATTTTCCTTGAAAGAACTCATTACAAACCTAATATGCTCAGAATCCAGTTTCATAAAACTGCTTCTGACAATTCCAATCGGTTTATCATCGCTGGCAATCCGAATTTGCTTACGGTTGCTGCACATGACCTCAACAATCAGATGCAGTATCAGATCGAGTATCTCATGGTCATACGGATAATCCTGTTTGAGATAATCCATGGAAAGGTGTTCATAGAAATACTGGTAGTATCGTGCGAACTCATCTGTCCCGTCGACTTCCTTTCCACTAAAACCGGAAGAAAAGAAAGGATCAGTATCACTCAAATCAGTATAATTAGTATCAGTATTATTACCTTGTGCTTTTGACAGTTCCTGAATTGTGTTTTTGACAACTCCAGAATTGTCCTTTTGACAATTCAAGAATTGTCTTTCCACAGAACCGGAAATGAAGTTCTTTACATAGATCAGGTTCGGTTTCCCAAGTCCCTGTCGCTTGCGTTCTATCAGACCGCATTTCTTTTCCAGCTCATCCAGCAGCTTTACCGCTTTCTTTTCGGCACAGCCTAACGCACCTTTGATTTCTTCAATTGTGAAGATGATATAAACACGGCCTTCCTCGTCCAGCCAACCGTTCCTGGCTGACAGGTTCATGCGGTCAAGCAGAATCCCATAAAGCAACTTGGCATCGGTTGATACATTCCAAAAGCAATCCTCAGTGAACAATACCTTTGGCACACGGTAGAATGCGAACATCTCCGCCTGCTGCCCATAGAAATAATCATACGTCACGCATCCTCACCACCTCTTTCTGCGGAAAATGCTCTTTTTTCAGAGGGGTTCTGCGGAAAGTCGTATCCTTCAGTCTGTATGGGCAGCGGACAAAAGAACAGGAACGGTATCTCCATCGTGGCTGATAATTCTCACAGTCTTTGCAGCACTTCGGCTTATCACGGCGATTGTATTCATAATCACGCATATCAGCGAACCCCCACATCTCTCATAATCTTCTTGGTACACCAGCCAATGCAAGGATGATCTCGTCCATACGGACAGCCATCACATTCCGTCTTGGGTTTCGGGGGTACAGAGATTAAGTAGTAGCAATTTTCTTTTCCCAGACGACAGCCCTGCTTTCGATTCTTCCAGAAGTAGCAGAAGCGGCAATCGTCCGGCTTATCTGCGGCATAAACAGTTTTGCTCAAAATAGAACCCTCCAATCATTCTGACTTGCCCTGAAATTTGGGCATAAAAAAGAGCGTCTACCCAACCCCGAATTATGGGGCGAATAAACGCTCTAAGTAGTTTTATTTGACTGTTGATGTACACCGGCAGTTACTCCAGACGAACCCGCAATCCCACAAGGGAAGGGGTGGGAACCCCAACCAGATACCATCCTCTTTCATCCCAGCCGTACTCGATTCGAGTCGGTTTCCATCGGTTGTTTACAAAAACATCCATGCAGGTGCCGCAATGCAACCCGCCGTAATAATCCTCCAGACCGAACCGCACATCCATGCGCTCGGACTTCTGATCGTAGACCAAAACACCTTGCTTCATTCTGAGACCTCCTTACACTTTGAGTTTCGCCAGTTTTCTGGCATCATATACAAGGTATGTTTTGAAGTAAAAAGTCCGTGCCTTTCTGTTTACTCCGGAGATATTTCAGTCTGAAAGTTTGGACAAAATCAGCGAAAACCCGGTGTTTTCAAGGCTTCTGAACTTTTGTCCTATTATAACTCAATCATCTATTCTCCGCACGATTCCGGTTGCTTTCATAGAAAAAAATCCTCCTGTTTCTCACATACTTTCCATATTTTGTGTTGTATGGGTAGTATGTGGAAAACGTGGAGGAATTATGCATTTTTGCAGCGTGCAATCCCTCAATATTTAACTTGCAAGATCTCTTCGGTCATAATAAAAAAAGGCGAATAGAATTCCTACACTGGTTAGAAAAGCTGCCATTGCCACAGCTTTTTCAGGAGTATCAGCACCTGAAAAAATGGCAGAAGCGTTTGCATAGGAATAGGGTCCCAAAAACAAATATTCTTTTAGATCCGGAATAATTCTTCCAATCAGATCGAATCCGTAAAAAAGAATTGCTATGCCGATTCCAATTCCCATTCTGTTTTTTCCTGATATGGACGAAATTCCAAAACAGATCCCAGCAATTTCAAGGTTCATAAGAAACTGATAATACATAAATTTCAAGAACTCTTTTGCCGGCAGCTCTTCATCCAGGACAATAAAACCCATGGAATAGAAAAAGGCGCAGATACAGGTAAAAATGATAAGTGAGAAAAGCACGCACAGACCTTTGGAAAGAACGACCTTTTTACGGGTTATCGGAAGTGAAAGCAAAAACTCTCCGGTATGCCCCTCTTCCTCTTTGGATAAAATTCCAATTGCAGTAACAGCGGCAAACATCCCGCTTCCAAGACTGTGTATCGTTCCAATTTCAGCTGCAAAATATCCTTTCAGTGTCGCAATGCTTAAGGTACTCATACCAAATGCATCGGAAAAAGCCCCCATCGATGAAAAAGCATCTGCCATTTCTCTCATATCCCCTTGCATGCTCTCATATAAAAGGATACAGATGAAACCAAAGCTGCCAATCACAATGCTCCATATGAAGAGTGCTTTCAGATTCAGCCGGAGCTCTCCTAAAAATATCGTTTTCATTATATATTCTCCTCCTCATAAAATTTTAGAAACATATCCTCATCAATCTTGGGAGATTTCAGCATTTTTAATTTGCCCTCCCGCATGATGGCGGCAGTTTTGCAATATTTGTTGACCTCGGATAAAACATGGGTTGATAAAAGGCAGGTGGCCCCCTCTTCTACATATTCATGAATTAGTTCAAAAAAATTTCTTTGTATCAACGGATCCAGTCCGCTTGTGGGCTCATCAAATACAAAAAGTTTGGGACGGTGCTGCATTGCACACACAATACTGACCTTTTTTCGGTTTCCTAAAGACAATTCCTTTATTTTCCTGCTTGTGTCGACCTTTAGCTTTTCGCAGATTTTTTCTGCTTCTTCACTGCAATCAAGTCCTCTGACATTTGCAGCGTATCGAATAACATCCCTTACACGCATGGAACTATAAAACCATGCTTCGGATGGCATATATCCTACGTTTGCCAAGATTTTTTCATGCTCTTTTACACTATCCATTCCCAAAACCCGGATTTCTCCGCTGTAGCCTTTTAAAAAACCCAGCACGGATCGGATGGTCGTCGATTTGCCTGCACCGTTAGGTCCCAAAAAACCAAAAATGTCACCGCTCTCTACGGAAAGTGTCACATCAATGATCCCTCTGTTTTTACCATAGCTTTTTGTAAGATTTCTGATATCAATTACATTTGCCATAGAATTCCCCTTTCTTTTTGTCATCTGATTAAGATTTCTATAGCTTATAAATATCAGAAATAAAAAACGGGAACAATATCTGTTCCCGTAAGGTGCACTTATTTACCGCCAGCATTCACTTTTTGTGTTCTGTCTGAAAAAGTCTCAGCTCTTCATTAAGCTTTTTATCATCAATCGTTCTCTTTGATTTGTATATATAAAACACGCAAATATATGCAAAAAGAATGTATGCTGCAAACAAGGCTGTTATAAGAAGCTGTTTGTCAAACCATCCGCAAAAGTACGAGATCAGGCAATAGAGAGCAGTGCATATGACCATTCCTATCATTTCTTTCCACCTGAGCTGATCCGCTTCATCAAAATTCCAAAAGAGAAATACCTGAGCATAGCCAATCGCATAGCAGGAGAGAATCATTTCCGCCATATGCATAATTCCGGCATCAAATCTGCCATTGATAAGCCTGAAAATACAATAAAAAAATAGAATTGCATAAAAATAAAGACAGGCTTTAAACTCTATTCCAATTTCTTTTGTCAGATACCTTTCCCAAAGTGAAAGTTTCCTCTCTTTTTTCATGTTATCGGGCCCCCTTCAAAAGCTTTCTGAATGCCACAGCATATCTCCTTGAGATGATAATGTGCTCTCCGCCTTCCATTGTTGCATCAATCCTGTTGGAAGAAAGACTTTTCAGTGAAACGACCTTGTTTACATTGATAATCATGGATTTGCTGCATCGAAAAAAAGACTCATCCTGCATTTCCATTATAAAGGAGTTAAGTGATCCTTCAATCCGAAGAACGCAATTTTCTGTATAAGCAAATACTTTGTCATCTACAGACTCCAGATATAAGATCTCTTCGGTCTGAATACAGACATTCTGGTCATGGGTCTTTCCCCAAATCTTTGTTTTTTCATTTTGCAGAATAGATATTATTTTGTTGACTGATGGGGTCATTTCTCTGTAACGGATAACAATGCTTTCTTCGCCATCTGATATTTTTAATATATCTACTTTCATAGTTTCCTGACTTTATCCCTTTATAAATCTTTCCAGTAAATACTTCATAATCCCCAAAATCACCTATTATTATATATAAAATGTTCCCCGAATTCCAGATATTTTAGTTTGTGGTATCAAAATTACAGGAACGGCTCTTCTTATTTTGTTATTTATGAGCGGAAGGCACCCGGCTTGAAAAAGAGAATGGCGTTTGCTACAATAACTAAGGGTGTTTGGAAATGAATTTAAAAGATCGATATCATAAGGAAACGTTAAAAATTGCAGTGGATATGGCATGGCCGGCGATCGTGGAGTCTTTTTTTGTTGCATTTGCAGGATTGATCGATTCCCTGATGGTGAGCGCCCTTGGCTCTTATGCGGTTGCGGCGGTAGGATTGACGACGCAGCCAAAGCTTTTGGGACTTTCTCTTTTTTTTGCCCTGAATGTTGCTATTTCGGCGCTGGTTGCAAGAAGGCGGGGGGAAAAGCGGCAGGATGCAGCAAATGAGATCCTCTATACTGCAGTTTTGTTCCTTGTGATTGCAGCAGGGCTCCTGAGCATTTTGTTCGTAGTTTTTGCAGGGCCTATTATTGATTTCTGTGGTTCCACACAGGAAACACATGACGGCGCAGTGGCTTATTTCCGGATCATTATGGGCGGCATGATCTTTAACTGTGTTCAGATGGGGATCAATGCGGCACAGCGGGGAGTTGGGAATACCAAGATCACCATGCGCACCAATGTGACCTCCAACGTGATCAATATTATTTTGAATTACCTGCTCATTGACGGACATTTTGGGTTCCCGGCACTGGGCATTCAGGGAGCGGCGCTCGCTACTGTTTCCGGAACGGTAGTTGCCTGTATTATGAGCATTGCCTCTATTCTGAAAAAAGATAACTTTATCAGTATTCCCTATATTATTGCCAATAAAATAAAACCGACTTTCTTGGCGCTGCACCATCTGATCAAGGTAGGGTACAGTGTGTTTTTTGAACAGGTGCTGATGAGAGTGGGCTTTATGCTTACTGCGATCATGGCGGCAGATCAGGGAACAGACGCCATGGCAGCCCATCAGGTGGGAATGAACATTATGGCGTTATCCTTTGCCTTTGGAGACGGCCTACAGGCCACCGCTGTGGCGCTGATCGGCAGGAGCCTTGGTGCAGGGGATCCGGAGCTGGCAAAGGAATATGGAAGAACCTGCAGGCTGATCGGGGCATTTATTGCAGTTGGTCTGGTCTTTGTTTATTATTTCGGGGCCGGTGCGCTGTACCGTCTGTTCTTTGAGGAGGAACATATTGTTGCCATTGGCGTGAGCATTATGCATGTGATCATTTTCGTTGTGGTTTTCCAGATCTGTCAGGTGATTTACATGGGATGCTTAAGAGGCGCCGGAGATACGCTTTACACCGCTATTGCATCCATGATCAGTGTGACTTTTATCCGTACCATTGTGTCTTACTTTTGTGGATATACCCTGGAATGGGGGATCATCGGGATCTGGATGGGAGTGCTTGGGGATCAGGTGTCCAGATTTATCTTTGCAACCGTGCGGTTTAAGCAGGGAAAATGGGTGAGGATTAAAATATAGTTTTTTCTTGAAAATCTCATACAGATAGCTTAAAATAAAATCGGACTGGGAAAAAAGTACTGGAAATACATACAGATGACCTACAGAAGAGACGGCAGAAGGTGAGGGTTCGAACTATGAACTATGATGAAAATGTATTTAAAGAAAAAGCAAACAAAAAGGCACGCAGGATCTGGCTTATCTTTGCAATCTTACTTACAGCAAATTATGGAGCGGATGTGGCAAATGGTATTTATCCGGCAAATCAGTATGTGATCTTTGTTCTGCTTTGCTGGCTTCCCTTTGTCATTGGCGATGTGATCCTGAAAATAAAGGGAAAGGCAACGGAGCTTTATAAGCACGATCTTGTGATCGGCTATGGCCTCTTTTATACCTTTCTTTCCTGTACCACAGCTTCTCCGATTTCCTTTACATACATTCTGCCGGTAGCCAGTCTTCTGGTTCTGTATAAAAACAGAAAATTCATGATCAGATGCGGAATTGCCAATACCTTAAGCGTTATTTTAAGCGCAATCTACAGAGGGGCTGTGCTGGGCTGTAATTCGGCCACCGACATGAAAAATTATCAGCTTCAGGTTTCCTGTATTGTTTTGTGTTATATCTGCTTTATCATGTCTATCAAGCACTTAAATGAGTCGGACGGAGCCTTAACGGACAGCATTAAGGCGGATTTAAAGAGAGTTATCACAACAGTGGAAAAGGTCAAGACAGCCAGCAATTCTGTTGTGGAAGGAATTACCGTTGTCAGGGAGCTGGCTACGGAAAATAAGCATGGTTCTGATGTGGTCATGTTGGGAATGAATGAGCTTACAGATAATAACGAGAAGCTGCGGGGGCGCACGGAATCCTCTAAGGATATGACCACAGACATCAGCGCTCAGGTTCAGAATGTAGCTTCCATGATAGAAGAGATGGTCAGCCTTACGACAGAATCCGGAAAGCATTCCGAGGTCAGCGCAGCCGATCTGGCGGGACTTGTTAAGACAGCGGGAACGATGGCCCAGTTATCTTCGGAAGTAGAGCAGATCCTTTCGGATTTTAAGACAGAGTTTGCAACAGTAAAGCAGGAAACAGGAAAGATCGACAAGATTTCCAGCCAGACCAATCTTCTTGCGCTGAATGCGTCGATTGAAGCGGCAAGGGCCGGGGAAGCAGGAAAAGGCTTTTCTGTGGTTGCAGAGCAGATCAGGACCCTTAGTACGGAAACAAAGGATTCTTCCGGAGAGATCAGGGAAGCGCTTCTGAGACTGGAAGGGATTTCAGAACAGATGACGGCCTCCATGGAGGAAACCATAAAGCTCATACAGCTTACGCTGGAAAAGGTACAAAAGACCGGTGACAGCGTAAATAAGATCGCAGAAGATTCGGTACAGCTGGGGCAGCATATCAAGACCATTGACGGCGCCATGAAGGAAGTAGAGTCTTCCAATGAGCAGCTTGTTGAAAATATGGAACAGGTTTCCAGCATCATGGAGACCATGACGGAAAGCATTACGGATTCCAGCGAGATCAGTAAGAAAATGCTCAGCAAATATGAAGAAAGCGCCACAAACATCAATAACATTGAAAATGTGGTGCAGGCGCTTATGTGCGAGCTGGGCGTAGGCGGTTTCATGGGCATAACGGATGTTAAGCCCGGTATGAAGACCGTCATCAGCCTGGGACAGGGAGAAGCGGAGAAGGAATATCACGGAGAATTCCTGGGACAGACAACAGATGGGATCAGGTTAAAGCTGGAACAGGGCCAGCCGATTACCCAAAATGAGGAATGCAAGCTTCAGATCACAGTGGAAAATGTGATTTATTGCTGGGATCAGGCAGATATCCACTTAGAGCAGCCCAAGGATCCAAAGAGCGCTTATACAGTTCGTCTGAACTCCAGACCCAAGATCCTGAACAGACGAAAGTACCCAAGACTGGATCTGAGCAATCCCTGCAAGATCACCATGAAGGAAGGCGGCCGGGTATTTGCCGGAAAAATGGATAATATCAGCGCAAATGGTTTTGCATTCCTGACAGGAGAAGCATTCTTTGCCGACCATAAGGGGGCAGAGCTGACCGTGGAGATCCAGGGATTTGATCTGAAAATGCATTCTTCCTTAGAAGGACGCGTGATCCGCTGCTCTGACAATGAGGGAATTTACATTGTAGGCTGTCAGATGCCGGAAGATAATGAAGAAATAAAGAAATATGTAGAGAATTGTATCAAAAAAGATGAGAGCACTTTCGGTTAAGAAAGTGATCAAACTGTAGACAAAATGATCCGAGAAATGTGAGTTTCTCGGATTATTATATTGTGGAAATTTCCGTGAGATTGCAGCTAACAATCGTCTGATTAAAGTTCTCTTTTGTAATTTACCAACTTTTGCTCATTTTTATGAATGGGGGTATTTTATGAGCAATTTTTATGTGCTTATTTGGGAAAAAGCATTTCATTTTTAAGTCTTGTTGCTAGATATAAAATGACAGCGTCTTGAAAGCGACGAGGGTCTAAACCAGTTTTGGTATGAATATTGTTTAATTTATATTGTAAAGTATTTTTGTGGATATATAAAGTTTCACTGGTTTTTGCAAGAGACATATCTGTTTCAAAATAAGTTCTTAACAAATTCACTTCATTTTCTTCTAAAGAAGAAATAGTTTTGGAGATATATTCCTCTTTAGTTTTATGGTCTAATGCACAAAGAATAAATTCCAGGGTTAGATCATCGAAAATAGCGTAGTTATCTTCTTTATCTGCCAGACTCTTCATAGTGATAAGCGCGGTTTCATAGGACAAATGTAAATCAGACAAAGAAACAGCTTTTCCAATTGCAAAATTCAACAGATTTACATGTTTTTGTGTGAAGGAAAAAAGTGAAGAACTATTTTCTTTTAGGGAACTATCTTCCATCACGGCAAGATATTCGCTTGGATAGCGAAAAGTAAAAAGTGAAAGCTTAAGCTCTTTAAAAAAAGGCAATATAATTTGCTCCAGCATAGAGATATTGGTTGGATTGTATCTGCTTGGAATTTGAATTAAAAGAATTCTTTTTGGAGTTGTCAAGGGAATTTTAAATTCTTCCAGTAAATGAAGGATATACTCCTGGTTTGTGGTTTCATTTCTGATAAGAGAATCAATCAGATAATGTTTCTGGTCAGACTGATTCTTACTGACCATATTTACTTCACGTTCCCGAATAAGAAGTTTTGTAATCCTTTCAGCCAAATGAGCATACTTTCTTACTTCATTAGGATTTCCTGTAATACCGATGACAGCTAAAATAGAGTAATTATGGTAAATGGGAAGATTAATACCCTGGTGAGTGCCTAAGTAATCATTATCCGTGTCCACTTCGATGGTTTCGCCTGTCCGGGCAACTCTTTGACCTATTTCGTGGAAAGTTCCAATACGTTTTTCATTAGTGCTTGTAAAAATAATCCCTGAATTATCAATAAAGTTTACATCTTGACCACATACGTCTTTAACTGTTTGTACAATCTGTGTTGCAAGTTCCCGGCCGATATTTGTAACCAAAATTAGTCTCCTTATCCTGTAAGCAAACAATGTGTTTAATTTAAATAGAAATGTTCTTCTTGAACAAAATTATATCATGAAATGTTATTGATAACAATAATTTAAAAGAAATAGAAACACAAATGTTATGTATAACATATCAAACTATGAAAGAGTTTGATAGTATGAATATACAAACTTAATTGGCACAGTGAGAAAGGGGAAAAGAATGAAAGTAGTAGTTGCAATAGATTCTCTCAAAGGAAGTTTACCTTCTATAGAAGCCGGAAAAGCAATTGCTGCAGGAATTAAAAGGGTTGATGAGACAGCAGAAATAGCCGTACGACCATTAGCAGATGGTGGAGAAGGAACTGTAGAGACTTTGATCTATGGTATGGGAGGCAATATTAAAACAGTTACGGTAACCGGTCCTTTAGGAGAAAAAATAGACTGTAGTTATGGCATTATTAATGACAAAAAAATAGCAGTAATAGAAATGGCGAGTGCCGCTGGATTACCGCTTGTGCCTGATGAACAGAAAAATCCACTTTATACAACAACTTTTGGAGTAGGTGAATTGATTAAGAACGCTATTTCAGAAGGCTGCCGCAATTTTTTAGTAGGAATCGGAGGCAGTGCTACGAATGATGGCGGAGTGGGAATGCTTCAGGCTCTTGGTGTTGAATTCTTAACAAAAGAAGGAAAAAACATTTCTTTGGGAGCGATTGGACTTGGCGAGTTAAGTGAAATCCGAACTGAGAATGTTGTGCCAGAGTTAAAAGATTGCCAGTTCAGAATTGCCTGCGACGTTGAAAATGTGCTTTGTGGAGAAAATGGCTGCAGTGCCGTATTCGGACCACAAAAAGGTGCGACAGAGGAAATGGTCAAGGAAATGGACATATGGCTTTCGAGATATGCGGAACTGACAAAAGCCATATATGAAAAGTCAGACCCTCTGACAGCAGGTTCGGGTGCGGCAGGAGGTCTTGGATTTGCTTTTCAGTCTTATACCAATGCTGTTCTTGAATCAGGAATTCAGATTGTTTTGGACATAACAAATCTGGAGAAATACATAGAGGACGCAGATTTAATTATTACGGGAGAAGGAAGACTGGATGCACAGACTACAAAAGGAAAGGCGCCAATCGGAGTAGCTGCCTTAGCAAAAAAGCACGGCGTTCCGGTGGTTGCCTTAACCGGAATGGTGGGAAAAGATGCGGCGGCTTGTAACCGGAACGGAATTGATGCTTATTTTTCGATTTTACAAACCCCCATTACGTTAGAAAATGCAATGGAAGAAGAAAATACCAAGAGAAATTTAACCGCTACAGCAGAGCAGGTGTACAGATTATTTTCCAGAATAAAACAGCAGGGAGGACAGTGAATATGAATGATATTAACGAAAAGTACTGCAGAGCCTATGTGAGCCAGCATTATGAAGGTTGGGAAGAAAGAATTTTTGAAAATTATAATCTTCAGAATTATCTGGAAACATTAGATAGCTTAGACAGTGATGTTGTAATTTGTACAGCGCGAACCCATACGGGTTATTGGTTTACAGATATCGGACTTGGAGAAATGCATCCGGGTTTACATGGTATCGACCAGTTACAGGAAGTTGTTGACTACTTCCATAAACGAGGAAAGTTGGTAATCGCTTATTTTTCAGTAGTTTATGACAAGAAAATTATTGAGATGCATCCGGAATGGGCAGAAGTAAATCGTGATGGTACACGTTTCCATGGAGATACAACCAGAGTTGCCTGCATGAACAGTCCCTATCGGGAAAGCGTAATCAATATGGTGGAAACGCTGTTCCGCAAGAAGGATATTGATGGCATTTTGATTGATATGCCTTTTTATGAGAATAAGGTGTGCTACTGTCAGTCTTGTCAGAATCAGTTTAGGATGCGTTATAATTGTTCCCTTCCGGAAACAGAAGATTACAGTGATGAAGGATATCGCAATTATTTCAAAATGCGTCATCATGCGAATACCACCTTTGTACAGGAACTGATTGATACGGTAAAAGCAATCAAACCGGATGCTTATGTATATCCACAATGTGATTTGTTAAAGGTAAACCAGCGAAATTCCCAGGACTTTGAAATTGCACGCATGGGAGACTATATTTATTCCGACTTGTACTTTGAATTTGGAACTGCACAGATTTCTATTGCAACAAAATTTTATACCAAGTTAACAAAAAATCTTCCAGAAATTGGAATTATGACAAGACCGGGAACCCATAACGATACCCCTAATATGATGTCGCAAGAACAGATCAATTCTGAAGTGGTTACCATTCTGGCAAATGGAGGTGCTGTTCACTTATTCGACATTATGTGGCCTGATGGGCACATGCAGAAAGATATGTGGGAGCGGAATGCTAACGCATTTCGCGAAATTAAGAAACGCACACCCTGGCTTGGCGGAAAATCTGTTGCACAGGTTGCAGTTTACCATTCAGAACAAAATTATTTGTGGTACGGCAATGATGATAATGAGGGGCGGGTTGTTGCCAATGTTTATGGAATGTGCCGTGCATTAATGGAATCTCACATTCCCCATGATATTATTCCGGAACTTTCAGCAGAAATATTAAAGCCCTATGATGTACTGATTTTACCCAATACTGCATGCTTGTCAGATAAGGAATGTAATATTATCAGAGAGTATGTGAAAAACGGAGGAGGGCTAGTTTGTACAAACCGAACTTCTCTTTTAGATGAAAAGGGAAATGCCCGTGAGAATTATGGGCTGAGTGATGTGCTTGGAGTCGACTATATCGGAGCAGATACTGCCGCATATTCCAGAGTATATGACAAGTTTGATGTAAATCACGGGATTACAGAGGATCTGCCTTCGGATGGAATGATTACCTCCTGGGGAGTTACACCGAAGATTAAAGCAAAAGACGCAAAAGTTCTGGCAACAGTTGTTTTTCCTTATACGGAGCCAACTTCACACCGCTTTATCAATGCATTGTCCAATCCTCCTGCAGTAAAGAGTAATTGGCCGGCATGTACAATAAATCAGTACGGAGAGGGTACAGTAATCTATTTTGCGGGTCAACCGGAAAAAGATTTAATTAAATACAGTTTTCCTGAACAGAGAATGTTATTGAGAAATGCTGCCTATCTCGTCATGAGAAAACCTAAAAAAGTCTGGGTGGATGAGGAACAGCCACTGGAGGTTACTCTTTATGAGAATAGAAATGGACAATATGTAGTACACCTGGTAAACCAGCTCTATGATTATGGCCGGACAATGAACAATACTGGTCCTTGGGATTTAGGCGTGGATAAAGCAAAAGAATCCATTTTTAGCAGACAAAATGTACAGCATGTATATCCTTTAAGCAATGTAAAAGTGAAGATTCATGTTGATAAACCAATCTATAGCCTAACATTAGAACCGTCGCATCAGAACTTGGAATTTGCGCAAAATGGAGATTATGTAGAAACCGTAGTACCGTTTATAAAATATCACGAGATGATAATCGTGGAGTAAAAAGGAGGAAAAAGCAATGCATATTATTGACTCATCAAAAGTTGAGCCTACCAAATTGAATGGAAGGCATATCCGTAAAATTATTGAAAAAGGCGGAGTAGTAGAAAGCCAGTATATGAGTCTGGGAATGGCTGAGTTTTCTACAGATATTGGTCCCATGACTCCACATCGCCATGATGAGGAGGGTATCTATGTATTAGAAGCGGAGAATTGTTATACCCGCTGTGGTGACTGTGTTGAGAATTTTTCCGAACCAAAGAAGATAGAACCTGGAATGTTTCTGTTGTATGGAAAAGATGAGTGGCATGTATTTGAATTTCAGGGTAAAGGTTATTTGAAGATTATTTTCTTCTTTGCAACAGGTGATTTAAAACGTCCGGAATAATAGAGAGGAATACTTCGATGAAAGAATATAAAGAAATAGAGGATTTTGCCAGAAAAATTAGATACGAAACTGTTCGCATGATTTATGAGGCAGGAGATGGACATCCGGGACCGGCATTGTCGATAGCAGACATTGTGGCTGCATTATATGTGTATGGACTGAACATTGACCCCCATAAGCCGGATTGGCCCGAGAGAGACCGATTAATTTTATCCAAAGGACATGCATGTCCGGTTGTATACGCAGCACTCTCTGAAAAAGGCTATTTGGGGGACAAGGTAGAGCATTTTCATTTGAGAGAATTGGGAAGTGCATTTCAAGGACATCCCGTAATACAGAAAACACCGGGAATTGATATGACTTCTGGTTCCTTAGGAAATGGAATTGCAATTGGTGCGGGAATGGCGTTGGCTGCCAAATATAAGGAAAATAAAAGTCATACGTTTGTAATTTGCGGTGATGGTGAATTGAATGAAGGTATTATCTGGGAAGGTGTTATGACTGCCGCAAAACACCACTTAAATAACTTATCGGTGTTTGTAGACAACAACAGATGGCAAAGTGGAGGAAGCGTGTCGGATATTAGTGGCTTGGATAATCTGGCAAGCAGATTTCAATCATTTGGCTGGGATGTAATGGAAATAGATGGTCACAATTATGAGCAGATTGTAAATGCGATTGATACCATGAAGAGCAGTCCCCAAAATCCTACAGCAGTTATTGCACATTGCATAAAAGGAAAAGGACTTCCCTATATGGAAGATGACAATGAGTGGCATAAAAAAGTGCCCACAAAGGAGCAGTTTGAAATAGCCTGTAAATTGTTGGGAGGGATAGAGTGATGAAGCCTTATTCTGGAACAAGAAGTGCTTTTACATATGCACTGTTAGAAATGGCAAAAGACAATCCGGATATTATGTTTATATCAAGCGATTCGTTAAAAGCAATGCGGGCTGTTCCTTTCGCACAGCAGTACCCGGAACGGTATGTTGAAACAGGAATTAGTGAACAGTGTGCAGTGGATGTAGCAGCAGGATTAGCATCAACAGGGTTGATGCCATTTGTTGGAACTTATGCAGGTTTTCTTACAATGAGAGCTTGTGAACAGATGAGAACCTTTGTTGCATATCCAAATTTAAATGTGAAATTTATCGGCTTAAATGGAGGGCTGCTGGGAGGAGAACGAGAAGGAGTTACACATCAGTTTTATGAAGATGTTGCAATTTTATCAGCAATTCCTAATTTCACGATTTTAACACCGGCAGATCCGCAACAGACGTACGAGGCAGTGAAGTATGCCGCCACAATACCAGGACCGGTATATATCAGAGCAGCTAGTGGAAGAGAAGAGGACTTTTACCCGGAGAACACACCTTTTTCACCGGATGGCTGTCGAGTAGTTACAAGCTATGGAGAAAAAACCTTAATTTTATCATCTGGTTTTATCTTGGGAAAAGCGGTTAAAGCGGCAGAGGCGCTCCACGAAAAAGGAATTGAAACGACGGTCGTGGATGTAAACATTATTGGACATAAAAATCCAGAACGACTTGTCTCGTTAATCAAAAACGCAGAACGAGCGGTAACAATAGAGGATCATAGCGTTCATGGTGGATTAGGAGCATATATTGCCGAGTTAGTCTGTGCAAGCAATCCCATGCCGATGAAACGGCTCGGATTGAAGGACACTTTTGGGGAATCTGGAAAAGCACAGGAACTTTTGGATAAGTACGGTATAAGCGCAGAAAAGCTTATTGAAACTGTAGAAAAAATGTTATAAACGGAGGGTAAAGGATGAAAAAGAGATTGATTGCATTGTTAATGACAAGCTTAATGGTCATAAGTCTTTGTGCAGGCTGTGGCAGCAATGAGTCAGGCAGTACTGCAGAAACAGAGACAACGGCCTCTGTAGACGATGAAAGCCAGAATTCCAGTGAAGAATGGACATGGCCACTGGCTGAAAAGAAGGAGTTAAGCATCTGGATTGTATGGTCCAGCGATTTCGTTGACTCTATTGATGATTTGAAAGCAATTCAGCAGATTGAAAAAAATACCAATGTGCATGTTAACTGGACTGCTGTTCATACGGATGAGGCAGAGGAAAAATTCTCACTGATGATTGCATCAGGTGATTATCCGGATATCATCATGAATGCGGACAAGTATTATTCCGGCGGTGTATCTGCTATGTGCGATGATGGTGTATCTGTGGATTTAACAGATTACATTGAGAAATATATGCCGAACTACTGGTCGCTTATTAATTCGAATGACAGAGTTATTAAAGACGTAATGACAGATGACCAGAGGATGGTTAGTGTATACACATTAGCATCCCATAATGGAGAGTTAGCAGGGGAAAAACCCTATGGTGGTATTGTATGCCGGAGGGACTGGTTAGAGGAAATGGGGCTTGATACACCGGTGACTATAGATGACTGGCATGAAGCACTTTTAACTGTTAAGGAAAAATATCCGGATGCCATTCCTCTGATGCTCCCGTCAGACGGTATTGACAATTATGGAACCTTTGTTTCTGCATATGGTGTATTAGGCGAGTTTTATCAGGATAATGGTGTTGTAAAATATGGTCCCTGTGAGGATGGATATAAACAGTGGTTACAGACCATGAATCAGTGGTATTCAGAAGGATTAATTGACCCTAATTTCATTTCAGCAGAGCCGACAGCGGACTATTTTTCACCCATGGATTACATCGGTTCAGGCAAGGCTTTTGCAGGAAACTCCATGTGGGGTTATACGGCTGATAACATGAAAACCAGAGGCTATAACGATGATGAAAACTTTTATCTGACAGCAGTTTCTTATCCAGTATTAAAGGAAGGAGATACTCCGGAAGCCGGAGCAGATATGAGTACCTATGCAACCAAAGCTAATGTCATCACTACGGCGGCAGAAGACCTGGAACTTACAATGAGATATCTGGATTACTGGTATTCCCAGGATTGCATGTTATTAGATTCCTTAGGAATTGAAGGTGAGTCCTATACAGATAATGGTGATGGAACTTATTCTTTAACCCCTGAACTGCTGAAAATGGTTGAAGATGGAGTTGTACCTACAAAGACAGAAGCGGTTTACACCTATACACTTGGTAATAATGGATTCGGACTTTATAACTGGGGAAGGTTCGATGCTATTTATGCAGGAGAAGAAAACTATAAAGCATACGACATCTGGGCATCTGCACAGTATGATTTGATTATTCCTACAACCGTTTCCATGACTGCAGAAGAAACATCGGAATATGCATCTCTATATGCAGATATTCTGACACTGGTTCAGGAAAATACGGTTAAGTTTATTACAGGAGCACAGTCTTTAGATGACTATGATGCATTTGTTGAACAGTTAAAGGCATGTGGAATTGACAAATGTATTGGTTATAAGCAGGCTGCCTTAGATAGATACAATGCGCGTGTAAGCGAAAATTAAGCATTAAATGAGGAAATGACAGATGAGGAAAAAGGAAAAGACAAAAAAGAAATCGTATTATATTGAAAATAAAGGGATCAGAGCACTGCCCCATAATATAGCGGTAGACTTTCAAAGGAATAAATCTATTTACCTCATGTGTTTGCCTATTGTGATTTGGTATATCATTTTTTGCTACTTGCCCATGGGAGGCCTGGTTATGGCCTTCCAGGACTTCAAAGTTGCAAAAGGATTCTTTCATAGTAACTGGGTGGGATTTAAACATTTTACACAGTTCTTTACTGGTCCCTATTTCACCAGATTAATAAAAAATACTGCTCAATTAGGAATTTTGGATATATTATTTAACTTTCCGGCTCCCATTATTTTTGCATTACTGCTGAATGAAATCGGGCGCAAACGATTCAAGAAAACGGTACAGACCATCAGTTATTTGCCATATTTTATATCTATGGTTGTCATGTGTGGTATTATTAAGGACTTTACAGAAGCTGGTGGTCTGATATCCAATGCATTTTCTTTTTGGAATGATGGAAAGAGCATTAATCTTCTCGGAATAGCAGGGGCGTTTAAGCCTATCTATATTATTTCGGGTATTTGGCAGGGACTTGGATATGGAAGCATTATCTACCTTGCAGCATTATCTGGACTGGATCAGCAGTTATATGAGGCTGCTCAAATCGATGGTGCAAACAGATGGCAGCAAACGCTGCATATTACAATTCCTGGGTTGATGCCGACGATTACGATTATGTTAATTATGAAAATGGGAACAGTGTTTTCTGTTGGTGCAGACAAAGTTATGTTATTGTATTCGCCGGCTATTTACGAGACAGCAGATGTAATTAATACTTATGTATACAGAGTTGGTCTTGTTGATATGAATTACAGTTTTTCAACGGCAGTAGGATTATTCAATTCTCTAGTAGGCACAACAATGTTGTTGGTAACAAACTGGATTGCTAAGAAGACAACAGAGACTAGTTTGTTTTAAGGGAGGACATACAGATGACAAAAAAATTAAGTCCGGGAAGAATTGTATTCCAGATTTTCAATTATAGTTTTATGATATTAATCTGTATTATATGTGTCATCCCTATTTGGCATGTTTTTATGGCATCCATAAGTGAACCGGCAATGGTGGAAATGGCTAAGGGGTTTATTCTTAAACCCTTAGGAAAAGCCTCTTTGAATGCCTATCGGTTAATTGCACAATATAAAGGTATCTGGAGAGGATATCTGAATACCATGTGCTATGTAGCAGTACAGTGCTGCCTAACTACTTTCTTAACGGTACTAGCGGGATACATTTTATCCAGAAGCAGGTTTCGTTATCGTAACTTTATTATGGGAATGATAACATTTACCATGATGTTTAATGGTGGAATGATTCCCACCTATATGGTAATTCGTCAGATAGGTTTACTTGATACTTATGCATCTCAGATTCTGCCAATGGCAATGCAGGCATTTTACATTATTATCATGAGAACCAGCATTATGCAGATTCCGGAAAGCTTGGAAGAATCTGCAAGGATTGATGGAGCGGGAGAGTGGAGAATTATGTTTACAATCATTATTCCACTTATAAAATCCACAATTGCGGTAGTTGTACTTTTTGTAGCGGTTGCAAAATGGAATGAATGGTTTCCTGCACTGATGTATTTGCCCCAGGCAACGGAAAAATATCCCCTGCAAATGCACCTTCGTCAGATTTTGATTCAGTCGGCAGACGCAGCCAGCGCAGCAGATACAATGGATGCAAATCAGTTATATAAAACGCTTGCGAAATATGCCTCCATTATGGTGTCAACACTGCCTATTATGTGTATTTATCCCTTTGTACAGAAGTATTTTGTTACAGGCGTAATGATAGGATCCGTAAAGGGTTAGGAAACCTATAATATATGATAAGTTTATTATTGTTATGTAAAACCATGCAGTTTTTATGTATTATGATTGCTGGATATTTAACAGTAAAAACCCATATTCTAAGACCAGAAGACAGCGTAGTGTTGTCAAAGATATCTCTTTATATTTTATGTCCCTGTATGATATTTAGTGTGTTTCAGATAGAATTAAGTCAATCGGTTATTTCTGGGTTACTTATGACATTGTTTCTTTCTATTCTGATACATGTGATGCTAATTATTGCAGGAACATTTGTAAAAAAGGTCTTTCATCTGGAAGGTGCAGAGGAAGCGGCAATTATTTATTCCAATGCAGGGAACCTTGTGATGCCATTGGTGGCAGGAGCGTTAGGAAATGAATGGGTAATTTATTGTAGCAGTTTTATTGTGATACAGCAGATTTTGTTATGGACGCATGGAGTTTCGCTTTTTAGTAAAAACAAAAAAATATGCATAAGAAATATGCTATGTAATGTTAATGTAATCGCCATACTTATTTGTCTGATTTTATTAGTTCTGGGATGGAAACTTCCTGTATTTGTGATTGAAACATTAGATTTGCTAAGTGGAATGTTAGGACCAGTTACAATGCTGATGGCTGGGATGATGATTGGTGCTATTCCCTGGAAAGAATTTGTAAAAACAAAGCATATTTACTTACTTGTAGGATTGCGGTTGATTGTATTTCCGGTGTTAACGGTTGTTCTTTGCAGACTGCTGAATACAAAAGAGTGGATGGAACAGGGAGAAACACTTTCATTAATTGTCATTATAGCTGCAATCACATCAACGGGAGCAACTATTTTGCAGTTAGCATTAGTAAATGACCAAAGGAAAGAGGAAGTAAGTGCGGTATATATCTTGACAAATGTGGGATGTATGTTTACGATTCCGCTGATTACATATTTATATTTACATTAAGAATAAATTTCCTACTTGAAATTATTTCAAATTAAAAGGATAGGAGAAGTCTATGAAAATCGTCATTTTAGATGGATATACAGAGAACCCCGGTGATTTAAGCTGGGAGGGATTTGAGGCGCTGGGAGAACTGACCGTGTACGACAGAACTCCGGAGGAACTGATTGTGGAGAGAATCGGGGATGCTGAGGCGGTTATCACCAACAAAACCCCCATTTCCAGAGAGACCTTGGATGCCTGCCTCCATGTGAAATACATCGGCGTGCTGGCAACCGGCTACAACGTGGTCGATGTGGATGCAGCGAAGGAAAAAGACATTCCGGTCTGTAATATTCCCACCTACGGAACCACTGCTGTGGCTCAGATGGTATTTGCTTTACTCTTAGAGGTATGCCACCATGTAGGTGCCCACTCTGCCGCTGTAAAAAACGGTGACTGGACGAACAGCCAAGACTGGTGTTTTTGGAACTATCCCTTAATCGAGCTGGCTGGCAAGACTATGGGTATCATCGGTTTTGGACGAATCGGACAGGCTACCGGAAAGATTGCAAAGGCTTTTGGCATGAAAGTGTTAGCTTACGATGGATTTCAGTCGGAGGAAGGAACAAAAATTGCAGATTATGTAACCCTGGATGAACTGTTGCAGCAGTCGGATGTGATTTCCCTGCACTGCCCGCTTTTCCCGGATACCAAGGGCATCATCAACAAGGACGCTATTGCGAAGATGAAGGATGGAGTTATCCTCATCAACACCAGCCGAGGTCCTCTGATTGTGGAAAATGACCTGGCAGAGGCACTGCGCAGTGGAAAAGTCGCTGCGGCAGCCAGTGATGTGGTTTCCACCGAGCCGATTAAAGAGGACAATCCTCTGCTCGGCTGTTACAACAGTATTCTTACACCCCATATCGCATGGGCACCCAAGGAGAGCAGAAAGCGTCTGATGGACATTGCGGTAGAAAACTTGAAAAATTTCCAGGAAGGTAACGTTTCTAACCGTGTCAACAACTAGATAAAGAAGAGGATAACCGTATGAATTATAGAGAAATCATTTTCCAAATGACATTGGAAGAAAAAGCGGGTCTTTGCTCCGGTGCTGACTTCTGGCGAACCAAAGCGGTGGAGCGGTTGCAGATTCCTGCGGTGATGGTATCCGATGGTCCTCACGGACTGCGAAAACAGGCAGATGAGGGTGACCATCTGGGACTGGAGGAAAGTGTGGTGGCAACCTGTTACCCTGCGGGAGCAGGCATTGCCGCAAGTTTCAGCCGGGAAGTGGCAGCTGCTTTGGGCGATGCCCTGGGAGAGGAGGCAGCCGCTGAAGGCATTCACACTTTACTTGGTCCCGCCATCAACATTAAGAGAAGTCCCTTATGTGGACGAAACTTTGAGTATTTGTCTGAGGATCCCTGTCTGGCAGGGGAGATAGCGGCATCTTATGTAAATGCCGTACAGAATCGCGGTGTGGGAACCAGTGTGAAACATTTTGCCGCAAACAACCAGGAGTATCAGCGCATGAACGTGGATGTCCGGGTGAGCGAACGGGCACTGCGGGAGATTTACCTTGCCGTCTTTGAGGATGTGGTAAAGAAAGCCCAGCCTTGGACGATTATGTGCAGCTACAACCGGATTAACGGGAAATATTCCTGCGAAAATTTTTGGCTTTTGAACCAGGTGCTCCGCAAAGAGTGGGGCTATGAAGGAATCGTCATGACTGACTGGGGTGCCATGAACCGCCGATGCGAGTCTCTGGAGGCAGGACTGGATTTGGAGATGCCTTCTTCCTCCGGGGTTACCGATAAAGAAATTGTAGAGGCAGTAAAAAGCGGCGCATTACAGGAATCCGTGCTGGATGATACCGTAGAACGGCTGTTGCGCTGGATTGACAAGGGCGGAAAGACCACAGGAACTTACGACAAGGAGGCCCATGATGTCATTGCAGAAAAGTTGGAAACCGAGTGCGCCGTCCTGTTAAAGAACGAGGGACTGCTCCCCTTAAAGAAGGAGCAGAAGGTGGCATTCATCGGCGAATATGCCCATACACCCCGTTATCAGGGTGGCGGCAGCAGTCATATCAACAGCTACAAGATTACTTCTGCCTGTGAGGCATCCAAAGAAAATAAAAACATTCGCTATGCGAAGGGCTTTGGCATCGAGCAGTCGGAGCCGAGTATGGCATTGATTGATGAGGCGGTAGAGATAGCAAAAGCCGCAGAACTTGCTGTAGTCTTTGCAGGACTTCCCGATTCCTATGAGTCTGAGGGCTTTGACCGAAAGCACTTGAATCTGCCGGAGTGCCAGAACCTTCTCATTGAAAAAGTGGCGGAGGTACAGCCTAACGTGGTAGTCGTTCTCCATAACGGTTCCGCTGTGACTATGCCTTGGCTTGAGAAGGTAAAATCCGTGCTGGAACTGTATCTGGGCGGTGAGGCTGTGGGCTGTGCTGCCGTAAAACTGCTTTACGGTGAGGCGAATCCCAGTGGAAAACTGCCAGAGACCTTCCCGATGCGTCTGGAGGACACCCCCAGTTACCTCACCTTCCCCGGTGAAAACCGGGAGGTACACTATGGCGAGGGTGTCTTTGTAGGCTACCGCTATTATGAGGCAAAAAAACTTCCCGTGCTGTTCCCCTTCGGACACGGCTTGTCCTATACCACCTTTGCTTTGGGTGACCTCGCCGTATCTGCAAAGGAATTGACCAACCATGAGACTGTGAAAGTTACTGTTAAGGTAACCAACACCGGGGGCAGAGCCGGAAAGGAAGTGGTGCAGCTTTATGTAGCACCGAAACATGAGACAAGAGTTGCCCGTCCTGAGAAGGAACTGAAAGGTTTTGAAAAAGTAGCATTACAGCCTGGCGAAACTAAGGAAGTCACCTTTGAACTGGACAGCCGTGCTTTTGCATACTACGACACCGCCCTTTCCGACTGGTTTGTGGAAAACGGTGATTATGAAATCCAGGTAGGAACGTCCAGCCAGGACATCGCCTTAAAGGAAACCGTTACCCTTCACAGTGACCAGAAACTTCCCCTCTTAGTGGATGACATGACCACCGTTGGTGAGGTACTTCGGGCAGGCAAGATGACACCGCTGTTAAAAGAGAAACTGATTGCCACCGGATTCATGCAGCCGGAACAGGCAGCAGGGCAAGGCGCATCCGGCAATGAAATGATGAAATCCATGTTGGACGGACTTCCTATTCACAGCCTGCGGAGTTTCGCACAGTGCAACCCCGGTGAACTGGAACAGATTATAGAAGAACTAAAAAAGTAGAGAAAGAAAAACAACGCGCTGGGAGCAGAGACTCTCAGCGCATGTTTTGAATATGAAGACTGTGTGAAAGACAAATTTTTCACATGTAAATTTTTGAGCACTATAGTGCCTGAAAATTTGCATGTTATGGAAAGGTAAGGTGATTACGTTGGAAAAATTGATTATATTAGGGACGGGCAATGCCCAGGCGTTTCACTGCTTTAATACTTGTTTTGCTATTAAAACGGAAGATGGAGTCTTTTTAACTGACACTGGCGGCGGTAACGGCATCCTGAAACAGTTGGACAGTGCGGGAATTGCTATACAGGATATTCACCACATCTTTATCAGCCATGAGCATACCGACCACATTTTAGGCGTGGTCTGGATGATTCGTATGACAGCTGCCGCTATGTTAAGCAACAAGTACGATGGCGACCTGCATATTTACTGCCATGCAAAGTTGGTGGATACCATAGACACCATTACCCGGCTCACCATTCAGGGTAAATTTTATAAACTCATCGGCGAGAGAATTTTCCTGGTGCCGTTGGAGAGCGGTGAGAGCCAGGATATCATGGGCTACCATGTGACCTTCTTTGACATCGGTTCCACCAAGGCAAAGCAGTTTGGCTACACCTTGACCCTTCATTCTGGTAAGAAATTCACCTGTCTGGGAGACGAGCCTTACAAGGAGGAATTTGAAAAGCCTTATGCGGAAAACGCGGACTGGATGTTATGCGAGGCGTTCTGCCGTTATGAGGACCGGGAGATTTTCCACCCTTACGAAAAGCACCATGCCACTGTCAAGGAGGCTTGCGAACTGGCACAGCAGCTCCAGGTAAAAAATCTCCTGTTGTATCACACCGAGGATAAACACCTCTCTACACGCCGGGAAACCTACACTAAAGAAGGCAGCCAGTATTACGCAGGAAACCTCCTCGTACCGGACGATTTGGATGTCATTGATTTGGAGTGAAATTACCTTTATCTCCAGACCTCACGGTGGATGGCCTTTGGTCATCCATTTTTTGATTCATAGGAGATTTCTTCCTATTGATTAAAAAACAATCTCAGTGATTTCCGTATTATACAGGATCAATGCCTCGCGGCAGTCATAGCATCCCATTTCATAGTACCCTTTGGAAAAGCGGTTCAGTCTTTCTATGGAAACTGAACGGTTGGCCTTCTTGGGCAGGTCTACAAATGTGATTTCATCTGTGCGGTATTCTTCGTCAAAGTCAGGATCTGACTCTTCCTCATAATAAGGATCAAAGAGCAGGACTCTGTCCTTTTCAATTCCGGTAAGCAGCACATAGTGCGCTACATCCAAAAATACATGCAGGATAACGGTTCCGCCGTTTAAAAGAGCGGTATAAAGCTTGCTGTCCGGAGCAATGACAACCTGCTCGCCGGTGAGAAACTCACTGTAAATAGGAAACTTTTTGGCACAGCCAAAATGATTCAGCCAGCTTGACATATAATTCATGGCGGCAGGAGAAGTCCCGTGCTTACACAGCTCTCCGCAATCGTTATAGCAATCCATGCAATAAAGCATGATAAATTTTACAAGGTCGGGGTAAATGGTTTCCCTGTCAAACAAAAAACGGATTCCATTTAAAAGACTGACCGGACCGCAGTCATATTCCGAGGTCTGATAATTCAGAGGATTTTTCATTGGTATTTCCAAACCTTTCAACTTTGTCTTTCCTGCAAAGTGATTGTAATATACCTCTATAAATAGGGTTTGTCAAGACTTTTGGGGGGTGGAAAAAAAGAGTAAAAAAAGTGTTTGACATTTCTAGGGAAAGCGAATATAATATAAAATCATATAATTCCTAGTGGAAAAGTAGGGAAAGAAAAAGCGAAATGAGTAAATGGAGGAAAGTATTATGAGTAAAGTAAAAGAGAGCGCATTAGAACTGATTGGAAACACCCCTTTGGTAAAGATCAGCAGATATGCCAAAAAGGCAGGCGTAGAAAACGCAACTATTCTTGCAAAGCTTGAGTATTTTAATCCGGCAGGATCCGTGAAGGACAGAGTAGCATTATCTATGGTAGAGGAAGCAGAAAAAGCAGGCATTTTAAAGCCGGGAGCTACCATTATAGAGCCTACCTCCGGAAATACCGGAATTGGTCTTGCATCTGTAGCAGCCTCAAAGGGCTACAGAGCCATCCTGACACTTCCCGATACCATGAGCGTTGAGCGCAGAAATTTACTTGCAGCATATGGAGCAGAGCTTGTGCTGACAGAGGGAGCAAAGGGAATGAAGGGCGCCATTGCCAAGGCAGAGGAATTAAAGGACTCCATTCCGGGAGCCGTTATTCTGGGACAGTTTGATAATCCGGCCAATCCCAAGGTGCATAAAGAGACCACAGGCCCTGAGATCTGGGATCAGACGGATGGAAAAGTAGATATTTTTGTAGCAGGCGTAGGTACCGGCGGAACCATTACCGGTGTAGGAGAGTATTTAAAGTCCAAAAACCCCAATGTCAAGGTAGTGGCTGTGGAACCTGCAACAAGCCCTGTTCTTTCCAAGGGAACGGCAGGAGCGCATAAGATCCAGGGAATTGGCGCCGGATTTGTTCCTTCCGTATTAAATACGAAGATTTATGATGAAATTCTTCCTATTGAAAATGAAGATGCATTTACAGAAGGGAAGGCGTTTGCAGTAAGCGAGGGTGTTTTAGTTGGTATTTCTTCCGGAGCTGCTTTAAAGGCGGCGTCAATCCTTGCAAAGCGTCCCGAAAATGCAGGGAAAACCATTGTGGTTCTTTTGCCGGATTCCGGTGACAGATACCTGTCTACGCCTTTATTTGCAGCAAACTAAAAAAAGGATTGACATTTACAGGCAGTAAAAGTATAGTTTATTCAAATTATGCTGATCCGTTCAGCTTAAATGAAAAGTGGAGGAGAAGATTGAAAAAAATTTTTTCAATCGCGAGATTTGTG
>OBAR01001028.1_pt1 | contig 26554 bp, 23 predicted proteins | sample 1517911 | NCBI WGS metagenome assembly OBAR01 (sample SAMN04571709, study PRJEB22368) | human gut metagenome | biome: human gut; material: stool | host: Homo sapiens | place: Luxembourg | collected 2012-10-26
TTCACACCATGTATGTGGATAAGATGCTCTATGATATCAAGGCTGTGCAGACGCTTTCCCGACTTAACCGCTGCTGCCCGAAAAAGTATGACACTTTTGTCCTGGACTTTGCAAACAAGCCGGAGATGATTCAGGAGTCTTTCTCTCGGTATTATCGCACGACGATTTTGTCCGGCGAAACCGACCCGAACAAGCTGTATGACCTCGTTGCAATTATGGATGAGTATCAGATATTCACCAATGAGGATGTGGAGCGACTGGTAAATCTGTATCTTGACGGTGCAGACCGTGATAAACTCGACCCGACCCTCGATGCCTGCACTGCCATCTATAAACAGCTTGATACAGATGATCAAATCAAATTTAAGAGTGCAGCAAAGTCATTTGTGCGCACCTATTGCTTTCTCGGAGCAATTTTGCCGTATGGCAATGCCGACTGGGAGAGGCTATCCATCTTCCTCAATCTGCTGATACCTAAGCTGGCGTCACCACGAGAGGACGATCTTTCGCAGGGTATTCTTGAAACGATAGACCTTGAAAGCTATCGCAACGAGGCGCGTGAGGTTATGTCCATCAAGCTGGAAGATTCAGATACAGAAGTTGATCCGGTACCGGCAGGAAAAGTAGGTCATATTGTTGAGCCGGAGATGGATTTGCTTTCAGTCATTCTGTCGAATTTCAACGATATGTTCGGCAATATCAGCTGGAATGATGCAGATAATGTGCGCAGACAGATTCTTGAAATTCCTGCGATGGTATCGAGGGATGAAAAATATCAGAACGCCATGAAGAACTCCGACGAGCAGAGTGCGCGGCTTGAAAGCGAGAGGGCTTTGCAGCAGGTCATCTTTGCAATCATGGCTGACAATATGGAGCTGTTCAAACAGTTCCAAGACAATACTTCGTTCAAAAAATGGCTGTCCGACCTTGTATTTAATCTGACCTATAATAAGGATGGAAAGCCATATGAGCCGCCACAGCAGGAGCATAATCAGGGAAATCAGGATACCGCGCAACAACCATAATTATCGACATAACAATGAAACTGTTTAACAATACAGCTTAGGAGAAAAAGAATAGATACCGAAAGGTGGGAGCGCAATGAGCGATTCTTTTGACAAAACATTGAGAGGAAAATACTTCGACGAGGTTTTTACCGAAGTGACTCATACTGAGACGTTAGGACTTAAAAACCCAGAACAACTGCGCTTATTTCATCTGAATGTCAACAATAATGCTTTTTCATCCGATAAGCTGGAGCAGTTTTTGAGAAGAAATATCGGACTATATGTATTTTCCCGCGCACAGATCGAGGAATACAATATTGAGGGTGATGCATATAGCGTTGGTATGGATGCCCTTGATATTATGAAGCGGAATGGCAATCCCGGACAAAAAGGTACAGGGAATGACCTCGGTGAAATTCTGTTATATGTGTTTTTGGAGCAGGTACTTGGTGCTCCGAAAATCATGAGCAAGGTGGAACTTCAAACCGGAGCCAAACAATACGGAAGCAAATGTGACGGAATTCATCTTCTCTCTTTGGAGCAGGAATTTGGAATGCCGTATTACCATATGGTGTTTGGCACCTCCAGCATTGTGGGTGATATGAAAAAAGCTGTTGACACTGCCTTCGACGCCATTGTTGAGGTCGAAAAGCAAAGCACACAGGAGCGCACCCTTGCTGAAAACACGGTATTCAGCAAGTCCTTTGATAAAGACACGGTTCAGAAAATCAAAGACCTGCTTATTCCGAGTAAAGGACAGTCGATCCCGTATGATACAGCCTATGGCGTTTTCCTTGCGTATAATCTCGGTCTCAATCCTGCTAATTACAGTGCGGTAGACTTCCGACGTGCACTGACTCAGAAAATGGATACAGATATTCGCAATCATGCGGCATATATAGCAAGCAAGATTAATGCCCTTGGCCTCGGAAACCACTCGTTTTATTTCTACATTCTGCCACTCAACGATGCAGATGCTGAAAAAACACAAATCATGGACCGTGTGATGAATGGGGGTGGCAGACCTTGAGCAATCAAATACTGCATAACCTTGGCGATGCCATTTTCGGGGACATTGACAACAATCCCTTCCTGAATGAACTCTACGACGACATCCTTTATAACTATGCCATCACCAAATTTAACCTCACTGATAAACGGCAGATGCGAGAAATTGATGTGGTGTCGGCCTTGCGGTTTGCCGACTTGCTGTCCAAGTCGACACATGCGATGAACCGTGACAAGCATAAAATGTGGGCGCAGGAGATAATCATCCTGCTGTATTCTCTGTACCCGGACAATCCTGATGTAAAGTTCTATGCCGGATCAGTGTTCGCAAACACCGGGAACTATCAGGCAAGAAGGATAATCGATAGCGACTTTTACGGCACGACCGCATTAGAGCGTTTCTTCGCTGAATACCAGAATGATTATTTGACAATTCCTGCAGCACCGGAACTTCGGTTCTTCGGCGCACAGAAAAATGCTTACGATCATCTCTCGGATGATCACTTCAGCTATTCCGGTCCGACATCTATGGGTAAGTCCTTCCTCATGAGAATGTACATCAAGGACCAGATACAGCATGGGGTAAAAATGAACTTCGCCCTGATTGTCCCAACAAAGGCACTGATCAATGAGATCTACAAGCAGGTCATTGACGAGGACCTTAAGGACCTTTTGTCGGAGCACAATTATAAGGTGGTCACCGCCGCCGGGGATATCGCTTTGGAGGGCAAGCATAACTTCATACTTGTGCTGACTCCGGAACGACTGTTATATCTGCTCATCAGCAAACCGGATTTGCAAATCGACTATCTATTCATCGATGAAGCGCACAAACTGTCCGGAAAAAATAGCCGTGGGCCGTTCTACTATAAAACCGTGGATATGCTTCTCAAAAGGAAGAAGCCGCACTTCGTCTTTGCCTCACCTAATATTCCAAATCCAGAGGTATATCTAAAGTTGCTGACAGACATCGAAACCGACGGTGATGATAGCCACCTATGTTCCACTTTTTCACCGGTGGCCCAGATTAAGTTCAGCATTGACCTCAACAATTTCACAGTCAGCGTATATAACGACCATACCGGTGAGTTGGATTACCTTGCGGAAATCAAAGACAGAAACGCTTCTCTGGTTTCGTTCCTTCTGATGTTTGAAAGAATAAACCGGGAAATCCCCTTTGAGCGAAAGCAGCAGACCATCGTTTATTGCAACGGTAGAAGTAAGGCGATTGAAAATGCGCTTGCTTTTGCAGATCAGCTTTCGGAAATTCAGGATAATGACCTGAATGCACTGGCAAGGGATATCACGAATGAAGTTCACGGCGACTACTATTTGGCCCAGATTATAAAAAAGGGCGTCGCATATCACATTGGATACCTACCAGCTGCCATCAGAATGCGTATCGAGGACATGTTCCGTCGTGGCAAAATCACGACTATATTCTGTACCAGCACCTTACTTGAGGGTGTCAACCTCCCAGCGGATAATCTGTTCATTACCGATAACAAGATTTTCCGAAAGGTGATGACGCCGGTTGACTTCCGAAACCTGATAGGACGTGTCGGACGCATCCGTTTCAACCTTTACGGGAATGTATTCTTCGTCTCGCAGGGTGAAAAGCTGAAACAGGAAGACTATGTGGATCTTTTGAAGAAAGAGGTCCCGAAGCAAACGCTTTCTATCGAGGCTGGACCGAAGAGCCTAACAAACGCCGAAAAGAAATATGTCGTCGAGGCACTACTGCAGGGCAATATTGAACTCGTAAAAAGAAATGACGCACAGTCAGAGGAAGCCTATGTAATGATGCGTAAGTTTGCCCTCATTCTTTTACGGGATATTATGCAGGACAACGACAGCCTTGTAAGGCGTGAGTTCTCTAATCTGCTGACACCCAAGGACGAAGCGAAAATACGAGAAGCCTTTACTGATCCGTTCACAGAACCGGATGATGATATCAACACCTCGGTGGATCAGACGAAAAACCTACGTGCCGCTATCGCAATGGGCTTGAAATACCCTGACCGTGTAGATGGCAGGTTCAACTATGACGACGTTTTGGCTTTCCTTGAAAAGCTGAGTCGGATCTTCAAATGGGGAAAGTATGAAGCCTCCACACTCGGAAAGCCGACGCTCCTGCGCTGGTATGCGGTTGTTCTTATTCAATGGATGGAAGGTACTGGCCTTAGCAATATCATGAAAAAGGCACTGGAGTACCGGCAGCAGCACCGGGATAACTTCTGGGTGAACCGAGGCCAGAAAGAATACTATGACGATGGACTCCGGCACCGCAATATCGTATTTGCCGACACCTTGGAGGTCATTGATAACATTGTGCTGTTCAGTATTTCAAACTACTTCCTTCGCTTCTCGAATGAGTATAAGACGGTCCATCAGCTGAAGGAGTTTGATAACAACTGGTACGAATTTGTAGAATACGGAACGACGAATCCAATAACAATCCTTCTTCAGCGGAACGGATTCTCTCGTGAGGTATCCACATATATCCGGAACAACAAGGATGAGTTTATTATCGAAGGGCCGGATGGAAAATGGCATCTGAGCACGGCATTGCTTGAATGCTCAAATACTAACGCTCGAACAGAGGCGTCGAGTGTACGATACAACATGCCGGAATTGTTTGCAGAGAAAATATAAACCAATCAGGAGGAAGAGTTACCCGTGAAGAAGATTGAAGGTTCTCCTAAGAGCTTAAAGCAGCTTTTACAGAATACAAAGTACTCGATTCACTATTATCAGCGTGAGTATATGTGGCAGAGAAAACATATCGAGGAACTGATCGATGACCTTACATCGGAGTTCTTGGATTATTATGTTTCCGGTGATGATCGCAAGGATGTGCAGGACTATGGTGCATATTTCATGGGGTCCATTGTTCTTGCTGGTCGTGAAAATGCAATCATAGACGGCCAGCAGAGATTCTCATCGCTGACGCTCCTGCTAATGTATCTAAATAATCGGCTCCGTTCACTTGGTCAGAACTATAGCATGATCGAACAGATGATTTTTTCTGAGGCGTACGGAACTAAGTCCTTCAATATAAATGTTGAGGATCGAGCTGATTGCATGAATGCAATTTTTAATGATCAGCCGTTTGACACGACCAATGTCGGAGAGTCCGTGAAAAACCTCTATGGCAGATATACCGATATCATTGATGTTTTTCCCAATGATGACATTACTGACAACATGCTCCTGCATTTCTGTGACTGGCTGGCCGAGAAGGTGTTCTTTATAGAGATTGTGGCCACCACAGAACAGGATGCCCATAAAGTCTTTGTAACCATGAACGATAGAGGTCTGAGTCTCACATCAACAGAAATGTTGAAAGGATACCTACTATCAGAGATAAAGGATGATTCCAAGCGTGAAAAACTCAATAATATTTGGAAAGATAAAGTTTTCTCCCTCAAAAAAGACGACGATAAGGGAGATGAAACATTTATCAAAGCATGGCTAAGAGCTCAATATGCCGAAACCATCCGTGAAACGAAAGCCGGTGCCGTGAATCAGGATTTTGATATCATTGGTGGTTCTTTCCACAAATGGGTACGTGATGAGCGAGACAAGCTCGGCCTATCCACAACAGATGATTTTGAACTCTTTATTATGAAGTTTTCTAAATTTGCGGATGTTTACAGGAAAATCCGTGAAGCTGAGAACACATTTGCAGAGAAAACAAAGTATATCTATTACAATGCACAGGTTAATTTTACACTTCAGCCGCAGTTGCTACTGGCTCCTATTTGTTATGAGGATACGTGGCCGGTTATCATTGAAAAGATGAATTTGGTCGCTCGATTCATTGATCTGCTGATTACTGCCAGAGTAACGAATTATAGGTCTGTAGACTATAGCACTATCAAGAATTACGTGTTTAACGTAACAAAGAATATTCGTCGCTGTTCTATTGATGTGCTGAAGGCTCGTTTGAAAGCCCAATCTGACAACCTCGCATATGATCCGGCAGCAGCCCTTCCTGAGCTGCGTTTGAACAGCTTTACCAAGAAATACATCAAGAATATGCTTGCTCGCATCACGGGCTATATTGAGGAGCAGACCGGTGTAGCTTCGAATTACTGCAACTACATGAATACGCAGACAAAGAATCCATTTGAAATCGAGCATATTATCACGGACCATTACGAGTGGTTTACCAGCGAATACTCCGATCAAGAAGAATTCAGACGGTGGAGAAATAGCTTCGGCGCACTATTACTTTTGCATAAGAGCATCAATGCCAGTCTGAATGACTCAAAATATGATTACAAGCTCTCGAAGTATTGCTCCAATGAAGGAAACATTTATACCGAGTCGCTGGGTGATCAGGCCTATCAGAATAATCCAAAGTTCAAGAAGTTTATTGCTGACAATGGTCTGGGCTTCAAGCCTTATGCACAGTTCGGAAAAGCAGAAATCACTGAGCGAATTCAGCTTATTGTTCAGCTTGTTAATCTGGTGTGGAATTCGGAGATGTTTGCATGATGGAGCTTATAGAAGATGTTTTTATCCGCTGTGGTAGATGCGGGAAGATTACCGGAATACACAAAGAAGATTTTGATTTTGAGTCCTATGTATATGATCATGGCGATAATAGGATGGGTGAAGAAATCGAATTCCGTCACGAAGGATACATTGAATGTGATCAATGCGGGAATGAAATCTCCTTCAGAATATCTGGCTACGAGTATCCTATAGGTGCATTCAACTATGAAGATAGCGAAATAGCTGGGGGTCGGTTTGAGGAAGAACCGCACATGGGAGTCATATATAGCCGAGATGATTTTGACACCGATGATGCATACCCTACATTTACACGAGTGGAGCAAATTATCATGGACATCGCCCAAAACCGTGAGTTGATCTATGACATCTCTCCCAGAGAGTTTGAGGCAGTTATCGAGCGGGTGCTTCAAGATGAGGGCTTTGACACAAAGTTGACACAACAAACCAGAGATGGTGGTCGTGATATTGTCGCAACAAAGTATGAGATGGGAAAGCCGGTCGTTTTCTATATAGAGTGTAAACGGTACGGACGCCAGAACTCTGTGGGTGTAAATATCGTTCGTTCTCTATATGGTGTTCAGTCGGCTGATCAAATAAATAAAGCGATTCTCGTAACAACTGGACATGTTACCCGTGGCGCTCGCAGATTTGTAGATGATCAGAATACGATGATGAGCGTCATCGATGTAGAGGAAATACACGAGCTGATTCAAAGAAGTGCAAGGAAATATAGAGGCTACTGAACCTTTTAATTATTCCTCCGACAGCCTGTTTTGAGGGGTAAGTTCCACAGACCCCAGAACCAGTCAGCGACAATCGAATAAACAGAAAAAGGGCTTCCGAAGCTCTGCTGTAAAACACAGCGGAACCTCGAGAACCCTTTATTTTAAGCCTTTTTCAGCACTTGTGTGCCGGAGAAGGCTTTTTCTGTTTGTATCAAAGACAGCGTTTTTATAGCCCCTGCTTGCGGTTCAGGTTCTCTTTTGCTCAAGGCTGCTAAAGTCCTTGGCAAAGACGCTGTTCGTCAAGGCTTTTACGGTCAGGAAATCAATATAACTACATATAACCTTTGCCAATATTGTAAGCTACATTATTGATAATTTTGATACTAAAACAATGTGTAATGCTTATTACAGCCTAAAATGACAAAGAGTAAACGGCTTTAACTCAATGTTTGCTGTCAGCTCAATTCCTATGGCCAAAAAGTATTATCTTGTATTCAAAAAGCAACTTGAAGAGAAAAATAAAGATTTAACCATTTCTACAATTTACTCTTATGCTGCGAATGAAGAAAGCTATGAGGATGGTATCGTTAAGTTGAATTCTAATCAAAAAATTTTATAATAAACACATAAATCTTACGAGAATTTTAGTTTTTAGATGTGCAATATGGCGCTTGAAATTATCGATAAATGCCTAAAACAACTTTCAAGGCTGAAGAATTATAAATTTCATACCGAAAGGGTTTTACTATTATTTGTCACTATTTCTTGCAGTGGGGTGCATTATATTTGAGTTATGATACTTGCCAATTTTCAAGAGCATCAAAAAAGCATCAATTTTCAACAAAAACTACAACGACAAAAACGAACAGCACTTTCATATCCTGAAAGTGCTGTTTTTATGCGGATTTTGTGGGGGACTGTATTTTAACACGCGGCTTAACTGAAAGCGTGCTTTTCGCTTCAAAACCGCTTGCCGGGCTTCGTCGCCGAGCGCTGCCGGTGGCAGATGCAGCGAGGCGAGGATGGCGCAGCGGTCAAAATATGGCGGAATACCGCAATATTTTGGGCACCGCAAGAGGGGTTGCGAAGCAACTTCAAGTCCGTTTGTTTATCTTAGACAATCTTGTGGGGATAATCATTGCTTTTGTTTTACGGCGATTTTACTTACTTTTTCTCATATAGACAAAACTACGGCGCACGGTCTTTTTCGTACGCCGCTTTTTCATTTACATATCGTTTCTTGTTCACTTTGTGCCACACAATCCACTCAATCCGTTTGGTACATCATCAAAAAAGCATCAATCACAATTCAAATTCGTTAGTGATTACTTTTTCTTTTTTATCTAATTTTTCATTCTTTGTGTGAGTTCATATATGCCGATTTAATGCTGTTCGGTAATTCGTTCGGAATTATATTTTTGAGCCTTTCCTCGTTTCCGTCTTTGATAGCCTCACTGTAATACCAACATTTGAAATTTAACATATCAAGCGTTTTATTCAACTTAGTAATCTCTGCTTCTACTTGCTTTTTTTGGTTTTCAAACAACTCTTTTCTTTTGGTATATGTTGAACTTCCTTCCATACACCAAGACATAAATTGCTTAATCTCTTTTATTTGTAAACCTGTTTTTTTCAAGCATTCAATTACACGCAATGCCTCAATTTCATTTTCGCTAAATTGTCTAATTCCAGATGTGCGATTTAATTCAGGAAACAGCCCTTCTTTATCATAATAACGCAAAGTTGATACCGGTAAATCAAACATTTCAGATACTTGACCGATTGTATACATATTTTTCCCTCCAAAAATAAAAAAACTCTTGACATAAAGTTAGGTTTAGGTGTTATTATCAATATAACAGAGATTAAAAAAATATTCAATAGCGAATTTTAATTTTTAGGAGGTTGAAATTTATGGCAGTAAAACAAACAACCGGTAGAAAAGAATTAGGAGAATTTGCTCCGAAATTTGCAGAATTAAACGATGATGTATTGTTTGGCGAGGTTTGGAGCAGAGAAGATAAGTTATCGCTTAGAGACCGTTCGCTTGTAACAGTTACTTCTTTAATGTCGCAAGGTTTAATCGATTCCGCTTTTCGTTACCATTTGGAAAGTGCTAAGAAAAACGGAATCACAAAAGAAGAAATCACGGAGATTTTAACGCATAATGCATTTTATGCAGGATGGCCCAAAGCTTGGGCTGCATTTCGTATGGCAAAAGAAGTGTGGAATGATAAGAACGAGGAAACTGAAGATAATACGATTGAAAAACATGCTTCATCAATGATATTTCCGATTGGTGAGCCGAACGACAATTTTGCACAGTATTTCAGCGGAAAGAGTTTTCTCGCCCCTGTTTCTAAAGACCAGGTCGGTATTTTCAATGTAACCTTTGAGCCGAAATGCAGAAATAATTGGCATATTCATAAAGCAAAAAACGGTGGCGGTCAAATTTTGATTTGCGTAGCCGGACGAGGATATTATCAAGAATGGGGCAAGAAAGTTATAGAAATGCTGCCCGGCGATGTTGTGAATATTCCTGCGAATGTCAAACATTGGCACGGTGCTGCTCCTGATAGTTGGTTTTCCCATTTGGCAGTAGAAGTTCCGGGAGAAAATGCATCAAATGAATGGCTGGAAGCTGTGTCAGATGATGAATATTTTAACGCAATAAATTCTTAAATGGAGAACTTAATTATGAGTAAAAAAGTTTTAATTCTGTCAGGCAGTCCTCGAAAAGGCGGTAACTCTGACATTTTGTGTGATGAATTTGCCAAAGGTGCAACAGAAGCTGGTCATAATGTTGAAAAAATTCATGTGTCCGAAAAGAATATACACCCTTGTATTGCTTGTTACCATTGCAGTAAAAATAGCGGCGCGTGTGTATTTAAGGACGATATGGCTGAGATTTTACAAAAAATGATTGATGCTGATGTTCTTGTGTTGGCGAGTCCGGTTTGCTTTTATTCAATAGATGCACAGCTAAAAGCAGTTATCGACCGTACTGTTGCTCATTGGTTAGAGGTTAAAAACAAGGAATTTTATTATATTACTACTATGGCGGACAATGAAAAATCGTCAGCAGACACAACATTGGCTTGTTTCAGAGGTTATGCTGATTGTGTCGAAGGTGCAGTTGAAAAAGGAACTGTTGTTGCCGGCGGTGTGTATGAAAAAGGTGAAATTAAAAATCACCTTGCAATGAAACTTGCATATCAAATGGGTAAAAATGTGTAATGAAATTTCTACATTATTAAAGAATGGAGCAAAATTATGTTAGGAAATTTTAGTTATTGTAATCCGACAAAACTTTATTTTGGAGAAAATTCATTATCCAATTTAAGTGATGAATTAAGAAAATACGGTGATAATGTTGTACTTGTATATGGTACAGGTTCTATAAAAAAGAATGGAATTTATGACGATATAATCAAAATTCTAAAAGAAAGTAATAAAAACATCACAGAAATTGAGGGCGTAATGCCAAATCCGACTGTTGAAAACTTTATGAAGGTATAGAAATTGCAAGAAATCATAATGCGGATTTTATTCTCGCAGTTGGCGGTGGTTCTGTTTGCGATTTTTCAAAGGCGCTTTCTGTTTCTGTTAATTGTAATGAAGATCCTTGGGAAAAATACTTTGTCCGTTTTGAAGAGCCGAATTGTGAAATAATACCGATTGGCTGTGTTTTAACAATGGTCGGAACCGGCTCGGAAATGAACGCAGGTTCTGTAATTACAAATCAGAATACTAAAGAAAAAATCGGTCATGTCTTTGCAGATGAAAAGATTATGCCAAGATTTACAATCCTTAATCCTCGCTTTACAATGACATTGCCGAAATACCAAATGGTGTCGGGAATTTACGATATTTTCAATCATATTTGCGAACAATATTTTTCAGGAACTGATGATAATACAAGCGATTATATCAGCGAAGCACTTATGAAAAGTGTTATTCACTCAAGTCTTGTTGCGGTAAAAAATCCTTACGATTACGAGGCAAGAAGCAATATTATGTGGACTGCTACTTGGGCGCTTAACACTCTTATTGCCAAAGGCAAAACAACCGATTGGGAGGTTCATATGCTCGGTCAGGCAGTCGGAGGTTATACAAACGCAACCCACGGTATGACGCTTTCTGCTGTTTCTCTCGCATATTACAGATATATTATGCCTTACGGACTTGATAAATTTAAGCGTTTTGCAATCAATGTTTGGAGCGTTCCCACTCAAGGCAAAACAGATGAGCAAATTGCAAAAGAAGGATTACTTGCAATGGAAAATTGGATGAACGAAATCGGTGTTATTACTAATATATCCGAGTTGGGAGTTACCAAAGATGATATAGAAAACATTGCTGATTTAACACTGACAATGGATGGCGGTTATAAGACTCTTAGCCGTGATGAAAAAATCAAGGTGTTGAGTGACAGTTTATAATGTTTGTATAAAAACAGGTCTGCCCTAAATTTTTGGGCAAGCCTGTTTTCTTTTTCTCTAATCTATTGGTTAACTCCTTAAATATTGTTAAATTATGTGTTATAAAACTTTTTGATTAAATCAACAGTAACTGTATGTAGCCGCAATATGATAATGATTATCAATTTAATATTGACTTTTGATATTTGCGAGATTATAATGAAAATAAAAATGAGTAAAATTATGAGCGAGAGAAAAAATTATTCCACAAAACACAATAATGAATTATTGAAATATTTAGAAGAACATAAAAATGAGCATTTAACAGTGTCGCAAATATATAATGATTTGACTGCAAAAGGTATTTCAATAGGATATGCTACTGTTTACAGGCAACTGGAAAAACTTGTTAATAATTCCAGTGTTGTAAAATATACAATCGACAATACCAGCAGTGCATGCTTTGAATATGTGGGAGAGGATAATCACTCCAAGCAGTCTACATATCACTTAAAATGTGAGCATTGTGGCAAAATCATTCATTTAAGTTGCAATGAAATTGAAGAATTTGAAAATCATATTTCATCGCATCATAATTTTAAGGTCGACCCTGCAAAAACCGTTTTTTACGGCTTATGCGAAAATTGTGCAAAGTAATATTAAGAAAGGAAATCACTGATGGAGCAGGAAGCTATAAGCAAGAAAAAGAGAATAGTTACAATGCTTATAGCATTTTTGTTTGTTATAGCGACTGTATTTTCAACTGCTTTTCTTATCAAAGAAGCGAATCATAAGTGCAACCATACCGATTGTCAAATTTGCCAAACAATGCAGCTTTGCATAAAAAACTTAACTGATTTAGGTTCAAAATCGGATGATAATGTAGGTGTAACCGTATTATTTTATTTTGCGTTATTTATCATTCCTTTTGTTACTTATATATTCTCAAAAGAATCACTTATTGATTTAAAAACCAAATTATCCAATTAAATATAATTATCGACAAGGGACAAGTCTGCATTTTTGGACTTGCATATGTTAAAAATAGGTCTGTTTAGCAGGCTTTGTTTTGTTATGCAAAAGTTCCTTGTATTTTTATGCCCATTTTTAAGATTATATTTGATTGGAGATACTTTTATGAAAAAAATTTTAGGCGTAATTGCCGCTGTTTTAAGTGTTGCAATTATTTTTGTTGCTTGCTCTAATGGAAGAAGCAACAATGAAAACACAATAAAAAATAATGAGAATAATACAAAACTCAGCGTTGTAACAACGATTTTCCCCGAATACGATTGGGTTAGGCAAATACTCGGTGAAAATAAAGCCAATGTAGATTTGACTATGCTTCTTGATAAAGGCGTGGACTTGCACAGCTATCAGCCGAGTGCCGATGATATGGTAAAGATTTCTAAATGTGACTTGTTCGTTTATGTGGGCGGTGAATCGGACGCTTGGGTAGATGATGCATTGAAGTCTGTTCAAAACAAAAATATGAAGGTTATCAATCTTCTTGATGTTCTTGGAAATTCTGTAAAGGAAGAAGAACAAGTTGAAGGTATGCAAGCTGAAGAAGAGGAAGAAGAGGCCGAAGAAGAAGGCCCTGAATATGATGAACATGTATGGCTTTCTCTTAAAAATGCCAAAACTCTTTGTTCCTCAATTGCTGATGCACTTTGCGAGATTGACTCAAAAAATGCAGATGTATATAAAAAGAATTTGAATGAATACACCAAGAATTTGGACGCACTGGATAAGGAGTATCAGCAAGCAGTTAACAGCGCAAAATATGATACCTTGGTTTTCGGCGACCGTTTTCCGTTTAGATATATGGTTGACGATTATTCTTTGAAATATTATGCCGCATTTGTAGGTTGTTCTGCCGAAACAGAGGCAAGTTTTCAAACAATTAAATTTCTTGCAAATAAGGTTGACGAACTCGGTGTAACAACAGTGCTTACTATCGAAGATCCTAAGCACAAAATCGCTCAAACGGTAGTTGAAAATACAAAAGAGAAAAATCAAAAAATCCTTGCACTCAATTCTATGCAATCGGTTACAAGCGATGATGTTAAGAACGGCGAAACATATTTGAATGTAATGCAAAGCAATCTTGATGTGCTTAAACAAGCTTTGAATTAAGGAGGACGCTATGGCACAGATTGTATGCAAGAATTTAGCTGTCGGCTACGGCAACTCAGTTGTAAAAAGCAATATAAATTTTAATGTTGAAAAGGGCGATTACCTTTGCATAATCGGCGAAAACGGTTGCGGAAAAAGTACGCTTATGAAAACAATTTTAGGGTTGCAAAGCGCACTTAACGGAGAAATTGTTTTTTCGGATGATATAAAGAAAAACGAAATCGGATATATGCCTCAACAAACACAGTTGCAACGGGATTTTCCGGCATCTGTAAGTGAAGTAGTTATGTCAGGCTTTCTCAACAGAAACGGACTTAGACCTTTTTACACAAAAAAGCAAAAATCCGAGTTTAAGAATGTTATGAAAAATCTTAATATCGAAGAGCTTGAAAAAAGATGCTATCGTGAACTTTCGGGAGGTCAACAGCAAAAGGTATTACTTGCACGAGCACTCTGTGCCACAGATAAAATTCTTTTACTTGACGAGCCGGTTGCGGCTCTTGACCCAAAGGCAAGCGAGGACTTTTATAATTTGCTTGCTCAAATAAATTCAAACGGCACAACCGTAATTATGATTTCGCACGATGTTAATGAGGCTGTGAAATATGCAACAAAGATATTGTGCTTAAATTCACCGTGTTTCTTCAAAAGTCAAAAAGAATATTTTGAATTTATCAGGGGAGGTGAGCAAAATGCTTGAAAAACTTATGGTTTATTTTGAATTTACGTTTGTAAGATATGCACTTATCGCCGCAGTTCTTATTGCTCTTTGCTCGTCTCTTTTAGGTGTTACGCTCGTGCTTAAAAGATTTTCATTTATCGGCGACGGACTTTCGCACGTAGCTTTCGGCGCAATGGCTGTTGCAACGGCATTAAAGCTAACAAACAATATGCTTTTAATAATGCCGGTTACAATTATTGCGGCAATTATTCTTTTAATCGGTGGTAAGAATAAAAAGATTAAAGGCGATGCCGCAATAGCTGTTATTTCCGTAGGAGCACTTGCAATAGGCTATCTGGTTATGAATTTGTTTTCAAGTTCGGGCAATGTTTCGGGTGATGTTTGTTCAACGCTTTTCGGCTCAACATCAATATTGACCCTTACAATAAAGGATATTTACCTATGTGTTGCACTGTCGATAGCTGTAATAATTATTTTCTGCGTTTTTTATAACAAGATTTTTGCCGCTACTTTTGATGAAAGCTTTGCAAAAGCGACGGGAATAAAAGTGGGAGCATATAACTTCTTGATAGCAGTTACCATTGCGGTTATTATTGTGCTTGCAATGAACCTTGTAGGTTCACTTCTTATTTCTGCATTGATTATTTTTCCTGCACTTTCGGCAATGCGACTTTTCAATAGTTTTAAGTCTGTAATTATCTTTTCTGCAGCATTTTCCGTTGTATGTACGGTTGTGGGACTTCTTGCCTCAATTCTTGCAGGAACGCCGGTAGGCTCAACCATTGTTGCAAGCGATATAGCAGGATTTATAATTTGCTTGGCTTTATCAAGTGTTAAGAGAGGTGTAAGAGTATGAAAAAAATAATTGCAATTATGTTAGTTTTATTGTTGGCTTTAAGCTTTGTCGCTTGTTCAAAAAACAGTGATAAAAATGAGAACTCTAACTCAAAGACCACAACAAAAACAACTGAATCCACAACAACCGAGGCGAAGTCCGTTGACTTGGATTTGACGCAACTAAGCAGCACGCTAATCTATTCTGAAGTTTATAATATGCTTATTACGCCTGATGATTATAAAGGCAAGATTATAAAAATGAAAGGTCAATTTAACCAATATACGGATGAAGAAACAGGCAAAATATATAATGCCGTGATTATTCCTGATGCAACTGCTTGTTGTCAACAAGGATTGGAATTTGAACTTTCAGATAAAACTAACCCTAACTTTGAACAAGGTGCCGAAATTACGGTTGTCGGCACATTCGATACTTATTCAGAGGCTGAGCTTTTATATTGCCATTTGAAAAATGCAAAAATAATTGATGAACGGTGACTGTTTTTTTAGATATGTTAAATTTTCTGCTCCAAAGCATTTTCCGGCCAAGATTTTCTCAGTGCCGCATAGGAAATTATAAAGTTGGCAAGCCAGCCTGCCGGAACTGCAAGCCAAACAAATGCAATACCGAAATGCGGTGCACAAATCAATGCCACCGATAAACGAATTGCAAGGTTAACCATATTTGCAATTAAAAACGGTCGCATATTTCCGATTCCACGAAGAACGCCGTCTGTTGCCATCTTAATGCCCATAAGTATGAAAAAGTAGCTAAGCCATTTCATATAATCAGCGGACACTTGATACGCTAATTCCGTTCCGTCTTTTCCTAAGAAAAGTGAAGAAATTTGTGTGTGCATTGTTTCAATAACTATAAAGGCAAGAACAGCAAAGCATGCATCCAACAGTAATGCGGCACGGTAACCTTTCTTAATGCGGCTGATTTTTCTTGCGCCGAGATTTTGCGAAACAAACGGCGAAACGGCATTTCCGATGGATACAAATATCAGCGAAAAAACATTTTCAATTCTCATTGTTGCCGTATATCCTGCGAGCGCTTGCGTGCCAAACGGATTTACAACCGCCTGCACAATCATCATACCGATTGATACGGTTGATTGTTGCAGAATAGACGGAACGGCGATTTTAAGCATGGAGCACAGTTCTTTTTTATCAAACTTGTGAAACGGACTTGCATATTTTCTCATTCGATAAAGAAAAATTAAAAGCGAAAGTATTGCGGAAATGCCCTGCGCAATAAGAGTGGCAAGTGCCGCACCGAACACGCCGAGTTTAAGACCGCCCACCATCCAAAGGTCCATTATTATATTCAAAACAGATGAGAATATTAAAAGCCATAACGGAATTTTCGATTCACCGATGGAAGTGAACATGGTTGACAGAATATTATACATAAATAAAAACGGAAAGCCCGCAAAATAGATGCGCAAATACAGCACAGCATCTTCCGTTATATCTGCCGGCGTTTGCAATATGTTCATCATCCAATCAGAACCGAAAAATCCAAAGATACCGAGAAATATGCTTAAAACCAAAAAACTGATTAACGAAGTTGATACGATTGTTTTCATCTTCCCGTAATCTTGAGCACCGAAATAACGGCTTACAAGCACACCTGCGCCCACGCCTGCACCAAGTGCAATGCAAATAAAAACATTAGTAAGTGCTGCACAGGCACCTACTGCCGCAAGCGCCGATGAACCAACAAATTGACCGACGATGATTGAATCTGCCATATTGTAAATTTGCTGAAAAAAACTGCCCAAAATCATTGGCATTGCAAAAACAGTTAACGCCTTTAGTGGCGGGTCTGTTATTAAATATTCATCCTTTGCCATTTTTATATTCTCCTGAAAATTGTATCACAATAAATAAAATCAAAAAGCCGAACATGATACAACTGTCTCAGTCTGCACCTGTTCGGCTTTTGTTGTTACTGAACAATCGCTCACCGAGCGAACATTAGAAGTATAGCATTGTAAAAAAATATTGTCAATGTGTTTAATCTGTTAACTTATAAAACTTTTAAGGCAAAAATTTTATTATCGTCGAATTTATTTATAAAAAAATCTCATTTTTTCTAAAATGTTAGCAAATTGTAAAAAAACTGTTGCAATATTTTATTACATATGTTATAATATTGGGCGAATAAATGTAATTTTATGTAAGAGGTGTAAAAATATGAAGAAAGGTAAAATGTTAAAAAAATCAATTTCTTGTCTTTTGGCAGCGTTGATGATTATTGCATCAATGCCGTTCTCCGCAATATCGGCATCGGCGGCTGATAATAATACTACTATTGGTATTTCTGTCGACAGTTCCGGTAATAAAATGTATGGCGTTCTTACAAATAACAGCGGTACCGGTGATAACAGATTCAAAACTGTAAGCGGCTCAACCACAAAATATGCTATATTATGTAATGATGCTCAAAACGATAATTTCGATATAGCTTATATGAATTTTAATGTAAAACCGCTTATTGACAGCGGTCTAAATGTTTCAACTGCAAATCTTACTGTAAATATCTCTGTTGAGAGTTTCACAGAGGATTGCGGTTTAAGAATTTGTTATCCCACAAAGAATAACAATGAGTTCTACCAATACGGTCAAAAAAAGTTATCTTCCCATACCGTATGGAGTAAAAATGACGGAGGTCATATCAGCAGAGCAAATACTTATTATGGCTTAACAGACATAACTTCATATAATACTGTAGCACAAGTAACAGGAGATTTGACTGTTGATATTGCCGGTGCTGTTAATTGGGCAATTAATAACAATAAAGAAACTGCAACAGTGTGCTTTTTACTTAAAAAAGCAGGACAAACAGGGGGAACAGGTCCTGACAGCACTCATGTTTGGTCTGACACAAATTTGAAGTTCACTAACGATACTGTTAGTGTTAGCACAAACAACACAATTTCAAAATTAGATAATTTCGAAAGAAAGACAGCAAATAATTATGGCTCTTTTGAACAAGATTCCGATAATGTGTCTGAGGAAAATTATCGAAAGGCATATATAAATTGCTTGTATGCACCTTCTAAAATGACTTCTTCATATACTTACGGTCAATTTGACATGTCTAGTGATAATAAGTATTATTCTAAAGCGGATTTTTATTACGGTAATACTGTAATGCTTTATGACGGTATCACCCCCCACAAATCGGAGTAGGATTTGGCGTTTGGGGATATTCCAAACCGCTTACTTGGGGCTGGGATGGAATGAAGGTTTTTAAGTGTAATTTGTACAATACCCCTGATTTGCAATTGGTTAATAATAGATGGAGAGGCAAAGACGAAAGAATGAATTATACATATATTATGTATAATTCAAGCCTAAGTGATACTATTGGTACAACAACTAGTTCAGAGTGTAGACAGGGTCAAAAGGGATATTACGGTAATTATTTGAGGTATTCCGGCGGCGATTTTACTAATGGTTATAAACCTATTCGTTTGAATTTTACCTTCACAACAGGACATGATACGGGCGGAGCAGTAGATCATACAACAGGAGAAATTTCCAATGCAACCGTTTTTGTTGTTAATTATAAAAAAGTAATTAACAAGGTTAATGAGGCTAGGGCAAATTATGATAAGATAGATAAAGTGAATTGCAATATTGCTTCATTAAATAGTTATGTAAGAGCAATTAATGCACTTCAAAAATTTGACCCTAACTCTTACGATTACGCTTCAAGTCCCGGTTTAGCAGCACAAAAAGCCGGTAACGATATTAATAGTTTGGTACAGGCTGTAGATGACGCATATAAAAACATCAAGTACAATTATACTTTTAAGTCGGCAGCTGAACCTGCCGTTGAAACGGTTGTAGTTGCTAAAAATGCAAGCGATGCTTATGCAAACAAACCGGCTAATACAGTTTCTAACAGCAAGCCGTTAAACGAAAAACAGCACACAAAATATACTTACGCTTGGCCTGAAAGCCCAACCGGTTATGTGTTTACTGAAAAGAAAGAAGAAGTAACAGAAAACCATGACTTTAGAACTTTAGATACTTGTACTTGCGGTGCTAAAGTAGATGCGGAAAGTTTTGAAGCTGCTAAAAAAGAAGCCGCTGGCATATTAACTCAATCGTCATTATATGAAAACACTTCATTTACTAATTTTATGAATACTGTTTCGACTTTAGGTTCGAAGCGTAGTAATGGGGAATTGCTCTGTCAGGATGATTTTGATAGAGCGACCTGCGAAATTCTTTACGCTAAGACCTTGCTTAAAAAGAACCAAGGTACTGTTACTCTCACGGTCTATGACCAAAATAACCAAGTGATCACAGATGAAACAAAATCGTATAATGTGGATTACGGTACAGAAATAACTATTGCTCCTAAGACTGTACAGAATGTTTATAAGTATGTTATCGAAAAGGATGGCGCAACAAGCGAAATTTACGGACAGTCAAGCATTGGCTATGTTGTTACAGGCGATGCATCCGTAATGGCTTATTGCAACAATGCGCAGACTGCGGACGAAAAGTATACTAAGGTTACTTTTCTTGTCGGCGGTAGGATTTCCGATATTAAGTATGTTAAGGCAGGCGAAACCTTAGACACTTCAGATGCAAACAAGTTGCAGTTCCCGTTCTTTACAACAGGTAAATGGGATACGGAAAGCGTTGTTGGCAGTGACAATGTTTCGAGCGTTACGGTTAATGCTGAATTGAAACCTGTTGACAGCGATAAGTGCGGTGTTCATATTCCGGGTATAGTTGACCCATATCAAATGGCTTATGATACAAGGGTCGATGTAAAAGATTACGGTTTGGATGATGGTGTAGATTACGCATTGTCTAAATCGCCAAGTAAGGATGACATTATTGCCTATATGCACGGAACGGTATTCTATGTTCCTGCAAGAAAAGATGTTTATGTGCTTAAAGTTACTAAGGGTGAAAGCACTAAGCAGCCCAAGGTTAACACAGTAGGTACATTTACTTCTGTTGACGATAAGAACAAGTATGTCGGCTTTAACTGCAAGTTCTCACTTCCTGCGGACTGCACTCCTGTTGAATGGGGCATTACATTTATTCCTATGAATGCTGATTACAGACCTGTTGATGCAAACGGAAATCCGACTTCAAGTACAGTTTTCCGTATTAAGACACATTCAAAGGAAAATGAATATGCCGCAACCCTTAGTCTTTCTAAGACCAGCACAAAGTACAGCGCTATTAAAGCAAAGGCATATCTCAAGTATAAAGATAGCGATAATAATATACAAGTCATTTACGGTGACGAGTATGTTCAGGCATTTGGTACAACCAATAAATTTGGAATTACACAATAAACTAAGGAGGTTATCTGATAATGAATAAATTTGAAACACCAAAAATTGAAATTATTATGTTCAAAGACCCCGAGGTTATTGGCACAAATTATACATCTAATACCGGTAATAACCCTTTGGGTGACGAGCCTAATTTTGAGGATGAAATGATATTCTGAATTACTAAAAACCGATTCATTAATTTGAATCGGTTTTTTCTTTATGCCTCCCTTATTAAGGGAGGTTTTAGCGACACCTAAGATTGTATATAATTTCAAAGCCTTGACATTTTATAACAATATATAGTATAATCATTTGGTATGTATACTAATAATGGAGGGGTAATCTTGGCTAAGAAGCAAGAATACGGCAACGAAAGCATTAAGTCGCTCAAGGGCGCAGACAGAGTAAGAAAAAGACCTGCCGTAATATTCGGCTCGGACGGTATCGAGGGTTGCGAGCATTCTATATTTGAGATTATGTCCAACTCTATCGACGAGGCGAGAGAGGGCTACGGAAAAAAGATTATCATTACCCGCTATAATGACGGCTCGGTTGAGGTGCAGGACTTCGGACGAGGCATTCCTGTTGATTATAACAAGAACGAGGAAAAGTTTAACTGGGAACTTCTTTTTTGCGAACTCTATGCCGGAGGCAAGTACGATAACGGCAAGGACAACTATGAATTTTCTCTCGGCTTAAACGGCTTGGGTCTTTGTGCCACGCAATATGCGAGCGAATATATGGACGCCGAAGTTAAGACGGGCGGATTTAAGTACACGCTTCATTTTGAGCACGGCGAAAATATAGGCGGCCTGACAAAAGAACCGTACGGCAAAAGGGGAGACACCGGAACAAAAATCAAGTGGAAACCCGACCTTAAAGTATTTACGGACATTAATGTTCCGGTTGATTATTTTATCGAAACAATCAAGCGGCAGGCTATTGTAAACGACGGAATTACTTTTATTTTCAAAAATCAACTCACGGCAACTCAATTTGAAACTACCGAATTTTGCTACGAAAACGGCATTAAAGACTATGTTGCCGAAATTGCAGGCGAGGACGCTTTTACAACGCCGCAATACTGGGAGTGCGAGCGTGTCGGCAGAGACCGTGACGATTTGGACGATTACAAATTAAAAATCAAAGCGGCATTATGCTTTTCTTTGAAGCGACAGCTAAAAGAATATTATCACAACTCCTCATTTTTGGAGCACGGCGGTGCGCCCGAAAAAGCGTTCAGAAGTGCCTTTGTGAGCCAGATAAATGCTTATTTGAAACAGAACAATAAGTTTAACAAAAACGACTCTCAAATCAACGTACAGGACATTGAGGAGTGCGTTATCTTTGTTGTGTCCTCTTTTTCTACCCAAACTTCTTATGAAAACCAAACAAAAAAGGCTATAACAAACAAGTTTATCCAAGAGGCAATGACTGATTTCTTCAGAAAACAGTTAGAGGTTTATTTCATCGAAAACAAGATGGATGCCGATAAGATAGCCGACCAAATGATTATCAATATGCGTTCCCGTATCAAGGCGGAGAACACCCGAAAAACCCTTAAAACAACCCTGCAAACAAAGATTGATATGACAAACAGAATTCAAAAGTTTGTTGACTGCCGTAGCAAGGACGTAAACGAGAGAGAAATTTTCATCGTTGAGGGTGATTCTGCTCTGGGTGCCTGTAAGCAGGCGAGAGACGCTAATTTTCAGGCTCTTATGCCTGTTCGAGGCAAAATTCTCAACTGCCTTAAATCCGATTATGACAAGATTTTTAAGAGCGATATTATCACCGATTTGATTAAGGTGCTCGGATGCGGCGTTGAGGTCAAGAGCAAAGCCGCTAAGGATGTATCAATGTTTGATATGAATTCTCTGCGTTGGAACAAGATTATGATTTGTACCGATGCCGATGTTGACGGATTCCAAATCAGAACGCTTATTTTGACTATGATTTACCGCCTTATGCCTAAGTTGATTGAGGCGGGCAAGGTGTATATTGCAGAATCTCCGCTTTATGAGGTCACCTGCAAGGACCAGACATATTTTGCTTACAACGAGATTGAAATGGACAGCATTAAAGAGCAACTCGGCGACAGCAAGTACACTGTTCAGCGTTCAAAAGGTCTCGGTGAAAACGAGGCGGATATGATGTCGCTGACCACTATGAACCCTGCCACAAGGCGACTTATCAAGGTTACTCCGAGTGATGCCGAGGCTACTGCTCAGGTATTTGATTTGCTTCTCGGAGACAATCTTGACGGCAGAAAAGAATATATTGCAAATTACGGTCATCTTTATCTTGATGCCGCAGATGTAAGTTAAGGAGGGATTAAATTGGCAAGAAGAAAAAAAGCATCAAACGAGCCGGTTAATACCCTCGCAGACAATGTTCATATTAAAGACGCAGGAACTGTTAAGGACGAAAAAATAGTTGACACTCTTAAATCAAACTATATGCCTTACGCCATGAGTGTTATTTTATCCCGTGCGATTCCCGAAATTGACGGTTTTAAGCCGTCGCACAGAAAGTTGCTTTATACAATGTATAATATGGGACTTTTGCAGGGCTCAACCATAAAGAGTGCAAATATTGTCGGCAGAACCATGCAACTCAATCCCCACGGCGACGCTTCGATTTACGAAACTATGATTAGGCTGTCTCGAGGCAACGAGAGCCTTTTATACCCCTATGTTGAGTCTAAGGGTAACTTCGGTAAGGCTTACAGTAAAAATATGATGTACGCCGCTTCACGTTACACTGAGGCAAAACTTGCTCCGATAGCAAAGGAACTTTTCGAGGATATTAATAAAGACACGGTTGATTTTGTTGATAACTATGATAATTCAATGAAAGAGCCGACGCTTTTACCTGTAACGTTTCCGTCTGTTTTGGCTAATGTGACTACCGGTATCGCAGTGGGTATGGCGTCTTCTATCGCTTCGTTTAACCTCAAGGAACTTTGCGACACCACTGTTGCGCTTATCAAAAATCCCGAACACGAAATTTCCGAAACGCTCCTTGCTCCGGATTTTGTAGGCGGCGGATATATTATCTATGACAAGGACGAACTTGACAGAATTTACAAAACAGGCAGAGGTTCTGTAAAGGTTCGTGCAAAGTATAATTATGACAAAGCGTATAATTGTATAGACATTACGGAGATACCGCCTACCACGACTTCGGAGGCAATAATTGACAAAATTGTAGAACTTGTTAAGACAAACAAGGTCAAGGAACTTTCCGATGTCAGAGATGAGACCGACCTTAAAGGTCTTAGAATTACTCTTGACTTAAAGCGTGGAATCGACCCTGACGCTCTTATGACAAAACTTTACAAAATGACTCCGCTTGAGGATACTTTTTCCTGCAACTTTAATGTTCTTATTAACGGCTATCCCCGAGTTTTAGGTGTCGGCGAGATACTTAATGAATGGATTGAATTCCGTCTTAACTGTGTCAGAAGAAGGACAAAATTTAATCTTGACAAAAAAACGGAAAGACTTCATTTGCTCCGTGGTCTTGAAAAAATTCTTCTTGATATTGACAAGGCGATTAAGATTATTCGAGGCACTGAATCGGAAGGCGACGTTGTACCTAATCTTATGATAGGATTCGGCATTGACAGAATTCAAGCGGATTATGTTGCCGAAATAAAACTTCGTCACTTAAACAGAGAGTATATTCTTAAAAGAACCAACGATATAGAAACTCTCCAAAAAGAGATTGAGGAACTTCAGGGAATTCTCGACAGCAAAAATAAGCAAAAGAAAATTATTATTAAAGAGTTAAACGAAGTCTGCGAAAAGTATTCGCTTGAGAGACGCTCACAAATTCTTTATGAGGTTGAGCAGTACGATGATTCGCTTCAGGCTGAAATTCCAGATTATCCTGTTACACTGTTTATTACCAAAGAGGGTTATCTTAATAAAATCCGAACGGCAAATTTGCGTATGTCGGGCGAGCAAAAAGTAAAAGAGGGCGACTTTGTAGAAAAAACTTTTGAATGTTCCAACAAAGACGAACTTCTTGCTTTTACCGATAAAGGTCAGGTTTATAAGGCTAAACTTGACGATTTTTCCGACGGAAAGGCATCCCAACTCGGTACTTATGTTCCGTCAAAACTTGAAATGGAACAGGACGAAAAGGTTGTTTATATCTGCGTGATAAAAGAATATATCGGCTATATGATTTTTGTATTTGAAAACGGAAAAGTGGCTAAAGTAGATATAAGCGCATACCAAACAAAAACAAACAGAAAGAAACTGTTAAAGGCTTATTCTCTCAAATCACCTCTTGCGTGCTGTGAATATATAGAAGAGGATACCGAGTTTGTTCTATCCTCAACAAGCGGCAGAATGCTGATATTAAACACAGGCTCATTGACTCCCAAATCATCAAAAGACACTATCGGTGTTTCCGTTATGACCCAAAAGAAAAATCATAAGGTGGATTCAATGCACAAATATGTTGAGGGTGAGTTTGAAAAAGCATGGCGATTCAGAACAAAGAATCTTCCTGCTTCAGGCGCATTGCCCGGTCCTGCGGATAATACTCAGCAGATAAGTTTTTGATTATAAAAAAATGCTTGCATTATTATTATAAGTATGCTATAATTCAGTAGTCAAAATTCGATTGGAGGAAAATTTATGCTCTGGTATCATTATGTCTTTGGTGCAGTATTAATCGTTGCATCAATAATTATAACTATTATCGTTCTTATGCAAGAGGGCAGATCATCTAATTTATCCGGTGTTATCGGCGGAAACAGTGAATCCTACGGTAACAAGTCAAAGGGTATGACAAATGAAAAGAAGCTTGAAAGAGTAACAAAGTGGTTTATCACATTTTTCTTTATTCTTGTTTTAGCGGCATTTTTGGTATTTCTTTTTGTATAACAATTGAGTAATAACCTTGCGTTATGCAAGGTTATTTTTTTGTATCAGAGGTTTACAGTGAATTATATTATTTTTGATTTAGAATGGAATAATGCCTACAGTTACGTAAGTAAAGGCTTTATGAACGAAATTATCGAAATCGGCGCAGTTAAGCTCAACGAAAGGCTTGAAATTGTCGATACTTTTAAGCAACTCGTAAAGCCTAAAATCACAAAGAAACTGTCAGGCAGATGTAAAAATTTAACTAACATTACAAACGAAGAGTTAAAGGAAAACGGTATTTCTTTTAATGACGCCATTGCGAATTTTGCTCAGTGGAGCAGAGGAGAGGGTAATGTTTTTTTGTCGTGGAGCAATTCGGATCTTTATGTTCTTGCGGCTGATTATCAGATACTGCTTGGCAATCTCAATATAAGTTTTATCTCAAAATATTGTGATGCACAAAAATATTGTATGTCTTTCATTGAAAAAGAAGATAAAAATCAAGTCTCACTTGCTAAATGCTGCGAACTTTTCGGCATTGATATTGATACTTCTTCTTTGCACAGGGCACTCACCGATTGTTATTTAGAGGCGGAATGTTTTAAGAAAGTCTTTGACAGAAATAAGATTAAGAAATATATTGTTGACTGCGATAAGACCTTTTTTGAAAGGCTCATTTATAAGCCATACCTTATCACCTCGCCGAAATCACAGTTGTTTAATGTTTATGAGCAGGTTATTCTTTGTCCCGATTGTAATTCAGAGATGGACAGACTGAAAGGGTATGAGTGCGTTAATAAATCTTTCAGATGCCCGACCAAATGCACCGTTTGCAATAAAAGTTATTGGACAACCGTCAGAGCAAAGAAAACATACGACGGCGTTGTTGTGTCCGTTAAAAGCGTTGATATGAATAAGAAAAAGGCAAAACGGCTGTCTCAGTCAAAAAATCAACAAAAAAATAACGCTCATTTGTAAATAATTGCAAAAAAATCTTTATTTTTTAA
>OBAR01001037.1_pt1 | contig 26411 bp, 16 predicted proteins | sample 1517911 | NCBI WGS metagenome assembly OBAR01 (sample SAMN04571709, study PRJEB22368) | human gut metagenome | biome: human gut; material: stool | host: Homo sapiens | place: Luxembourg | collected 2012-10-26
CGAAACGCCCAGGTTGGCGGCGATGGAAGCCACGGCGTCGGGATCGCCCGCCATGTTCGTGCCCAGCGTACCCATGATGTAACCGCAGAGGATCACCACGAGGCCCGCGCCGATCGAGTGCGAGGTATTCCACACCGACATTTTCGTCGCCAGCTCCGTAGGCGGAATCCAGTGGGTCAGCAGACGCGCGCAGGGCGGGAATCCCGTACCCTGCAACAGCCCGTTGACGACCCACATGACGCCCATGAAGAGGATCATCGTGTTGCCGAACTGGTCGCCCGAATGCTCGCCCGTGATCCAGTAGGAGACGTCCTCGCCGAATCCGAACGCGAAGTTGGCCAGCGCACACAGCGCCAGACCGACGGCCATGTACCAGCGGGCGTTCATGCGGTCGGCCAGAATGCCGTTGGCGAAACGCGAAAAGCCGTAGATCAGGCCGTTCAGGGTGAGGAAGATGCCGAGGCTCGTCTTCGAAATGCCGAGATCGGCTTCCAGGCCGGGCATGGCCAGCGAAAAATTCTTGCGCACGAAGTAGAAGAGCGCGTAACCGACCATCGTCGCGATGATCGTACGCATCTGCCAATACTTGAAGCGCTTGGTTTGTTCAGATGTCATTTCGAAATGAAAGTTAGTAGTTTCAGAAGCCAAATATACAACTTTCGGAGCGATATTCTAAATTATTTTCGTGATTTTTCCGTTTTATCGCCCGGAAGCCGCACACGGCTCTATGCGCCCGGGACCGGAGCCGCGGCGGAGCGAGCCGGTTCGCCAGAACCCGGCGCAGGGCTTCCGACCTCCCAGACGCCGCCCTTGCCGAACAGCCGGTCGAGCCACTCCTCCATCCAGCCGCAGCGGAAGGCGGTGTCGATGACCGTATAGCGGCTGCGCATGTAGGGAATCTTCCCGAACGCCTCGCGGAAACGGGTGCGCGAAACGCCGATCTGTTCAGGTTCATAAGGCGCCCCGACGAGTTCCAGGCGGCGGCGCACCTCGTCGAAAGGAATGATCTGCCGGCGGATGCGTTCGCGCAGTTCGGGCCACGCCTTTTTGAGCCGCGTGAGCTGGTCGCGCAGCCCCTCCCTGTCGACATATTTGTCGCGGGTCTCCTTCAGGCCGCGGGCCACGAATTCGGGATCGTCGTTAAAAATGGCCCGGATGTCCCGCTCGGTCTCGTCCCACGATTTCCACGCAGCGACGCACCTCTCGATGTCCAACTGCTCCACGGGGGCGTCGAGCAGCATTTCGAGAAAGGCCGTCGAGGCCAGCGTGCCGATACCGACCTTGAAGCCGTGCGACACCGAAGCGCCGTTGTATTTCAGGTGCTCCATGTCCCACAGGTGGCTGAACTGGTGTTCGGCGCCCGAAGCCGGGCGGCTCGACTGCGTGGCCTGCATGGCGAAACCGCTCAACAGCAGCCCTTCGGCCAGCTGTTCGACCTTCTCCACATTGCCCGCATGCACGCCTGCGGGATCGGACAGAGCCTCTTTCAGCCCGTCCTGCACCAATCCGAAGGCGAAATCGTCCATCGGCTCCGACCCCACGGCGTCGGAAAGCATCCAGTCGGCCCCGGCAGGGATCTTGGCGATCAGGTCGGCGTAGCCCGAAGCCGACATTCTGGCGGGCGCAGCGGCCGAAATCGACGGATCGAGAACCATGCCCAGCGGCGCAGGACAGTCGAAGGTCTGCTTGTTGCCGTCCTTGGTGATCGAGGCTCCGTAGGCCGTATAACCGTCCATCGAAGCAGCCGTGCCGACCACCATGTAACGGCGGCCGTTGTGGTGGGAGCAGAGTTTGGTCAGGTCGTTGATCACGCCCGAACCGACGGCCACGGGAACGGCATCGGTCGCAGCCAGCACACCGTCCAGCTCCTCGACGAACGACCATTCGGCGTAGAGTTTCGGATCGGCGAACACGTGCGGTTCGTCCTGCCCGATCCCCGCATCGGCGAGGATGCGGTGCACCTCGCCGCCGGCGACGCGCCACGTATTGGTGTCGGCGACCACGACGGCGCGGCAGCCGGGAAACAACTCGTTGAACATCTCCGCCGTCCGCGGAAGGGTTCCGACGCCGATCACCAGCGCTTTGGTGTCGGTCGTGCGCTGAAGGGCGCTCTCTACCTTATTCATAGAATATCTGCTTGATTTTACCGTTTCCAATTTTTCACAAACGAAACCCGCAGGAAAACTCCCGGATTTCCCAAAACAAAGGCAAATATAGATATTATTTTCCTTTTGGCAGCCAAAAGCGACGAAAAAATTTTCTTTTTACGATGTATTTCATTTCTTTTCGGATTAATAAAACGAAAAATTGGATAAAAGAAAATAAAAACATACCTTTGGATTTCGAACCGATACAACTTTCACCATGAAACGACTTACCCTGCTGCTGGGCGCGCTCCTGCTGACGGCCGCCGCCCTCGCCCAAACCGCCGTGCCGCCTACGGTACGCATCGCACACGGACCCTATGTACTGAATGTCACCGAAGACGGCTTCACGGTCGTCTGGGACGCGAAGGCCGACGCCATCGGCTGGGTCGAACTCGCCCCGATGGACGGATCGCACTTCTACTCGGCCGAACGGCCCAGGTATTACGACTCGCACCTCGGACTTTGCCGCGTCGGACGCATGCACCGGGTGCGGATCGAAGGACTCCAGCCCGGCACGACCTATCGCTACCGCATCATGCAGCGGGGAATCGTCCTGAACGAGGGCAACCGGCGCGTCATCCTCGACAACGGGGACGGCAGCGAAGTGTACCGGCGCAAGCCCTACACCATCAGAACCCTCGACCCTGCACAGGAAAAGGTCGATTTCTGGATGGTCAACGACATCCACGCCCGCGACTCCGTTTTCCAGCTGCTGATCAAGGAGGCCCCCGAAGCCCAGCCGGACTTCGTCTGCCTGAACGGCGACCTGGCCAGCCAGACCGAAACCGAGCAGACGCTCTGGGACGCCTGCCTCGGGTCGGCATCGAAGATACTCACGCCCGCGGGCATCCCCCTCGTCGTGACGCGCGGCAACCACGAGAACCGCGGCGCCTATGCACAGCACTGGCTCGACTATTTCCCCACACCGACCGGCGAAACCTACTACACGTTCCGCCGCGGCCCGGCCTTCTTCATCGTGCTCGACGGCTGTGAAGACAAGCCCGACAACGATCCCCGCTATTACGGCATGGGCGACTGGAACGACCGCCGGCAGCAGGCGGAATGGCTGAAAGGCGTCGTCAACAGCGACGAATTCCGGGCGGCCCCCGTGCGCATCGTGCTGATGCACATGATCCCGGGCAAGGAGGACAGCTGGTACGGCGAGCAGCAGATCCGCAGGCTGTTCGTACCCGAACTCGCCGGCAAAGGCATCGACCTGATGCTCTGCGGCCACTACCACCGCTACCACTGGATCGACGACGGCAGCCGCGGGGTCGACTTCCCGATCCTCGTCAACTCGAACAACGACTGCCTCCGCGTGTCGGCCGACGCGAAGGGCATCGACCTGAAGGTGGTCAACACCGCAGGCGCCGTGATCAAACAACGCCGCATCGACAAAAAGAACAAATAACGACATGGAAAACAAACCCTTTCACAAGTACCGCTCCGTCTGGGAGCACGCCGAACTGATGGAACGCCTGCGCCGCATCCGCCACGTGGCGCTCGACATGGACGGCACGATCTACATGGGGATGTCGCTGTTCCCCTACACGCAGGCCTTCCTGCACGGACTCAAGGAACAGGGGATCGGCTACTCGTTCCTGACGAACAACCCGTCGAAAAGCATCGCGGACTACCTCCATAAACTCGACACGCTGGGCATCAGGGCTTCGCGCGACGAGATGTACACCACGGCGCTGGCCACGATCGACTACATCAAGACCCATCACCCTGCGGCCAAGCGGCTGTTCCTGCTCGGCACGCCGTCGATGATCTCGGAATTCGAGGCTGCGGGATTCGAGTCGTGCGCCGACTCGGCCGACGACGTGCCCGACGTGATCGTGGCGGCGTTCGACATGACGCTCCGCTACGAACGGCTCTGCCGCGCGGCCTGGTGGATCAAACAGGGAGTGCCTTATATCGCCACCAACCCCGACCGGGTGTGCCCCACCGATCAGCCGACCGTATTGGTCGACTGCGGCTCGATCTGCGCCTGCCTCGAACACGCCACGGGACGCCGCCCCGACATCACGTTGGGCAAGCCCGACCCGAACATGCTTTCGGGCATCCTCTCGCGCCACGGGTTGCAGCCCTACGAGATCGCCATGGTCGGCGACCGCATCTACACCGACGTCCAGATGGCCCACAACGCCGGGGCGATGGGCGTACTGGTGCTCTCGGGCGAAACGACGCTCGACGTGGCGGACAAGGCCGACCCGCAGCCGCACATCACGGCCGACAGCATCGAAGTGCTGGGCGAACTGATCCGCGAAGCGAACAGGTAGCGGCAGCCGGAACTCCACGACCGGACGTCCCGCCTCCGATCCGCCGCCCGGAGAGGGGCAAACAGAAACGCCTGATAAGCTACGACAATAGCGCTATCGGAAAATACCGAATCCTTGCGGGTTCCGGGATTAAAGCAATGTAACGACTCGATAAATCGAGTCGTTACATTTTTGTATAGATAAGTAGGTAACGAAAAGGCAACGGTTTATTTTCAGCTTCTTGCGCTCGAATACCACGTTTCAAATAACCTACTGCAAGATACGAAAATCTTTCGGAATCCGCAAATTGCCAAAAATTATAAGATATAACAAATTTCTTTTACATTCTAATTATATTGTCCAGAATTGAAAACAACTCTCAAATGATGACTGCCAATTATCATCGTTGACCTCTCTATGAGATATTCTCTCAACAAGTCCCAAAAACGAGTTAACTATAGTATGCAATTCAGTATTGCATACTTATACTGATTAGGATTTATTTATCCGGACGTTGAGCATCCACGCAATACTTTCTACAAACAGATCCCCAAAAGCTTGTGAACCGTCGAGACATCGTCCGACTCCGAGTCCCTGCATCGAAGCTGCTATCTCCATAAGATCGTGGGGATAAATTGCTCCGCCAAATAAATCGGCAACTTCGGAGTTGCGATTTTCTTTCCGCAGTCCATGACCGCAAGATGGTTTACTCTTAATCAGACCATTTTCATTTCGAATTTTGTCAATCCAATGGCGGACCGAAGTAACAATTTCGTTTCCGAAGCTACTTTTACTGATTCCTATCAGACGTACTCTCACCTTTTCCAGCATATAAAGCGTATATGCCAGAGAGAATTTTCGGGTCGGAGCAAAGCTGAATATAATTGATATAACGTTCGTATGCCGTTTGTGCTTGTTCGTATTCCGAAGCGGAGAGAGGTCGTATCTGCGAAAAACGCAGAAAACGGATAAAACTATTCTTTTCAAAAGATCGGGTATTTTGTAACATTACTATCTATTTTTTGAGTTTCCAATATCTTGGGTATTTGTTTTTTTATATAATCGCATTTTGAAAACTTGTAGGAGGTCCCCGTACCTTTTAATACTTGAATACAACAGACCCCGGGACTTCGGGAAGTCCCGCCGGGGTTTGTAGATAGAGCAATGCAGCATTTCCTGATATTATTTCATATAGAAGTATCAGATGTTCTGAGTATAGTTGCAGGTCATATTTTCAATAGTTAACCATTCATTCTTGTTTCTTTCGGTTCAGCAGCGGCAGTATAAACGAAATCACGGACGCCGCAATCCAGAAGCATGCGACGGGTCCGAAATCGTAGTGCTTCACTCCGTCTGCCGCGACAGTGATGTTCGAGTCGATGAGCCATCCTGACGCGACGTCCTGAATTCCCGCAGCGCAGTAGGACGCTATTCCCACGACCCCCAGGGCGGCACCCGTGGCCTTTCGGGGTACGATATCCACGGCCATGAGTCCCCCGAGGAAACAGATCAGCACGCCGATGGCTATTCCGAAGAGCACCATCGAGAGGACGTTCACCCACATGGCATTTCCACCGTATAGGAACAGCGCCAATGCTATGGAGTTGAGTACGCCGAACAGCAGCGCAGGAATCTTGCGGTCTCCCTTGAAGAGCTTGTCGGAGAACCATCCCGACAATACCGTTCCGAGAATTCCCAGCAGCGCGTTTATCGAGACGACGGATATCGCCTCCACGTCCGAGAACCCCTTTGCCTCCTGAAGGAACAGTACGCCCCATCCGTTGATTGCATATCGGGATATGTACATGAATGCACTCGCGGCGGCCAGCACCCATACCGCCGGAGTGCGCAGTACCTGCTTCTGAATCTCCCGGACGGACTTGTCGGCTCCGGGTACGGGTTTTTCATGTGCCAGCGCCTCTACGGGCGGGAGTCCCTTCGACTCGGGGGTGTCGTGGAGCCAGCATAGAATGATGACCACGCCGATGGCTCCTGCGATCGCCGACCCGAAGAACCCGGCCTGCCACCCCGCAAAAGTCACGATGGACCCCACGAAGAGGAACGAGAAGAACTCCCCGAGGTTGTGGCTTGCCGAGAAGAATCCGTAATAGGTCCCTCGCTCCCTGAGTGGATACCATCGCGAGAGGGATATGATTGCCGGGGGCGCTCCCATGGACTGTGCCCATCCGTTGAGCCCCCACATCACGGCGAATGCGATGAACATCACGGCCGTTGGAACGATGGAATGAGTGAGTCCCAGGAGCCCCATCAGTGCATTTGCGGCGGCGGATACGATAAGCCCTGTCGCCATGAAACGCTTGATGTTGCAGTAGTCGGCGATGAACCCGTTTACGAACTTTCCGACGGCATAGGCGAATAGCAGCGCCGATCCGATAATGCCCAGCTGGGATGCATCGAGCGATCCGCTGTCGAGAATGGGCTTCTTCATGACGTTGAGGCTGGTTCGGCAGACGTAGTAGAGGCTGTATCCGAGCGTTGCTGCGGTGAACGCCTGCAGTCGGAGCCGTCGGTAGTACTTGTCACGCGAAGCCTCGTCCATCCCGTGGGCGGGGACGGGAGGGCTGATGCGGTAGAATTCCGTGATGCGGCCCATGGTGTCAGTCGTGCAGGCCCCGCGAACGGAGGTAGGAGATCAGCAGTTCGGGACGGTCGGTCTGGATCATGGTGGCTCCCATGCCGACGAGTTTGCCGTAGACGGCGGCGGGGTCTCCGTCGAAGGCGGCATCGTCGCATAAACCTCCGCAGAGCGAGGGCCACAGGGAGTTGACCCAGAGCTTCGAGCCGCTGGCGACGACATCCCGCATGCAGGCCTCGACAGCGGGGGTGTATTCCGACCAGCAGACCTCGTAGGCAAGGGGCACGGTGTTCGTGCCGAGGTATTCGGCGAAGAGCGCCTGCCCTTTGGGCTTGAGGATGTCGATGATGGGCATGTACATCATGTTGTGTTCGTAGCGTGCGAACTTTGCAGAGACATTCTCAACGGGGCTTTTGCCCTTGATAAGGAGCTGTCCGGTTACGCCGAGCTCCTCGGAAAGAGCCTGCACCAGGTCGTAATACTGGTAGCCCTTGTCGATATTGACAACGATGCGGTCCTTGCAGAGTTCCAATGCTTCGCGCAGCGTCGGCATACGGTGTGAAGTGGCCACGCCGTGGCCCGATTTGAGGAAGCACCGTTGGATGGAGTCGTAGGGAATTTCGGCGATAAGTCCGCGTCCCGTGGTGGTGCGGTTCAGCGTCCGGTCGTGGCAGACGACCAGCACGCTGTCGGAGGTCAGCGCCAGGTCGATTTCGACGATGTCGGCACCCATGCGGATGACCGATTCGATGGCTGCCAGGGAGTTCTCGGGATAGTTGCGCCAGTCGCCGCGGTGGCAGGCGACCAACACTTTCCGTGAGGCGGGGTCGTGAATCGCTGAGACAATCCCTTCAACACGGCAGACGGGTGCGGGTGACGGGGAGCTGCAACTCCAGAAAAAGACAAAACTCAGAAAAAAGAGAAAATGAAATCTCATATTCGGTTTCTGTTAATGGTTAAACTAATTGAACAGTTAGGCATTTTAGGCCAGCAGGAATAGGGAACAGTCGAGCGGTTCAATGTCATTCCCCCGTCAGCAAGGTTACGGGCCCGATCAATCCGGAAGGTAGCAATGGGGTTTCTGCATTCCAGTCAACATAAGGCGCCCAAGTATATTTTCGAGCTCCGAACTGCAAATCACCGATAAGCCGGTTGAGCCAGCAGTTCGTAACAACAACCTCTATCGTATTGTATCCTTCTTTCAATACTTCCGAAATATTAACCCGATAGGGAGGCCGCCATAAAGTCCGGAACGGTTGTCCGTTTAACGTCACATCGGCAAGGGCATGAACGGTTCCCAAATCAAGCCAAACATTTTTTTCAGTACCTGCCCGATATTCAAAATTCGTCTTATATGTGGCTGTACCACTAAAATGCCGAATATAAGGATCATCATTCTGGGTCCAATCGGTAAGTTCTCCGAACGTCATTTCCCGGGCTGCATCGTAAACCGGATGGAAAGTTACATTCCAATTGCAATTAATTTCCTGCAATTTCCTAAAAGCAGGAAAATTCGTATCGGACCCAGAATTGGATACAACAACTCTTTTCCGGAACACAATGAACCAGGAATCCGCAGGCCCGAACTCCAACGGCACATAAGTCCGTCCTGCACGCTGCTCGAATAACGGCAGATCCCGGATTTCGCCCGTTTCGGCATTCCACAATTCGGGTTGACGGTCTGCGACATCGAATCCGAAAGTACCTGAAACTGCATTTTCCGACTGGTTCGAAAGAAAATAGAACTCGAATCCGTCTCCTACACGGTGAGTAAACAGAATCTCTTGCGGAATAGCGGGGATAATAAGGTCCGGGCCGACTCCCAAACGGCTTAAGGCTTCCTGGATACCTATTCCGCAAAAAATGCAGCCTTTACCATAACGTCTCTCTGTCACTGAAACTCCGTCCATTCCGTTCCACATCTCAGCGGCAAGCTGCGAGATCCGATCGTCACAACCGGGATAATCCCGGTTGCTGGGAGATGTTTCGGGAGCATAACCCAGCAGGGATGCACCTTGCCCTGCCAACCGGGAAAGTATTTCCAGCATTTCCGGACGCATGGTCTTCTGGGGAGGCAGGACGAGAATTGCATAATCGGCTCCGGAAGGAAGTACAATCCGCCCATTCACAACCCGTGCATCTTTCAGGACTTCGGCATTGATGAAGTCATACTGATACCCGGTAGGCAGTGCCGGAACCATCGGTCCCGTCATCTTCGGAGTATCTTCTCCGATGAAATAAGCAACATCCGCCACATTCCGTCCGCTCTGCAATAACGCACAGGAACGGCGAACGTATTCAAAATAACTTTTCGTCGAATGAAACCACGTACTATGACGGTTGAAATCCGTACCGAACCAAGCATTCATACCCGGTTTTCGCTCATCGGGCTGATGAATGTAAAGATGCAACACATAATGGTTGATGCCCTCGGTCCATGCCCAGTCTCCCAACAATTTCAAATCTCTCGGCGTCTGCCGGAATGTAAAACTGGCAGTAAAAGCCTCCGCAGAGACGAGGTTCTTACCGTAAGTATGTGCGGCAGAGGAAGCAGCTCGGCACTCCACCGTATAGGAGCGCTGTTTACGATCCGTCAGCCAAAATTCTCCGCCGACCTGATGGCTGGCTCCGCCGTAATTGAGAAACTCACCGGGAAATCCCCAATGGCCGTAATTTTCCAACCAAAGCGTTAGTCCGTTCTCTTCGCATTTTTCTCGAAGACCACGAACATAACCCGATGCGATCTTATCTGCTATCAAACGACGCATATCCCATAGGAAACGGTCGGAACGATCGGCGCTTTCCACGATGCGCCCGGTCAGTACGGGCAGCCAAGGATAGGGATCATAACCGTAAGTAGCGATAAATTCGTCCGCAAAACCTTCGGTCCAATTCAGCGACCCTTGTTCATAACTGTCTGCAATCACATGCCGAAACCCCACCCGTTGCTCAGGGGGCATACGCCGCAGTAATTCTCCGGCAAATGCGTCGAAATGGGCACGGGCGGCATCATGGCTCATTTTATCCACTTCGTATCCCCGGCCCTCTTTCAGAGTCGGCTTGTTTTTCGTCCCGGTCGGCACCATCCCCGTGCGCAGAACGATCCACTCTCCGGGAGGTACATTCCAACAAAGAAAACCCATGGTATCCGTACATTCCGTCAGGTCAATAATACAAGTAGGATCAATGGTCAACGACCGATCATCGGCCTCAGCCGAGGGTTGCCATGAATAAGTGTCATATGCGATTTGGGTGCTGGAACTCATCTTTCCCAATTGTTTTTCCACATAATGGGACAAGCGGGCTGCACCCGAAAGCTCTATTTCTCCGAGCACACCGTTTCGACCTTCGGAAAAAACGATCCGGAATTCACGGGCTGTCACTGCCGGGAACGATTCGCATATCGGACCGAAAACCATCGGTCCGATATGCGGCCATAGATTCGCACGGTCAATATCACGCGAAGCAACCGCACGCCATTTTCCATTGACTTTTGCCTCGACACGCACTTTCGCAGACATGCGCATCGGTCCGTAAAGCGATGACGATGAAAATGTATAGGGGTCATCGGGAGCTATTTGCTTGGAGGCCGGTCGGATGACCAATGACCGAACCGTGTAGGGTTCATCCAGTTCTATTTCGAAAGTCAAGGGATAATGGTCAAACCGGACCATCGTATTCGGATCCCCATCGAAAAGTAAGTTTACATCAGGGAGTTCCGCACAACGTACCCGCGGAGTATGCTCGCACAAGCGGTCCGAATCATTGACTGGGACCGGGAAGGCTTGAATAGCAACCTGTTGAAAATGTTCAGCCGGTGTTTCAAGCCGTTCCCGGAGTTTGCAGGGCCCGCTAACCCGCAATTCGGTCGATACGAGGTAACGCATTGCCTGTCCGGGTTCTACCCACGGTCCTCCCGACTGACTCCAACCGGGGCAGTTGAACATCCCGACTTTGATACCTAACCGTTCGGCTTCTCTCACGGCGTGCTCCACGCATTCCCACCAAGCATCGCTCAACACAGGCACCAGTCCGCGGTTAACCATTTTACGCTCCTGCTCACCCGGGTTCACGAAATTCAAGCGAGTATCGGTAACATTGCCGATGAAAGCCTCGCCGATACCAACCTCAGCCATCGCTTCGAGGTCCTTGGTGATGCCTTCCTTGGAGATATTATCGTCTATCCAGTACCAGTAAGTCCAAGGTTTCGTAGATTCGGGAGGATTGCGAAAAGACATTTCAAGCATAGTGCCTCCATCCATTCGGTTACAGGCAGACAATGATGCCCAAACAGCGACAAATACCAAAAAAGGTGAGGATCTGCTCATTGGTTCGGACAATGTTAATGATGTTTCCGGCGCCCTATGTTGAACTGTTGATTGTTGGGAAGATCCTGCTGTCCGCATCCCTTTTGCATCAGCGATCTCAATTCAGGCAAATAAGAGGTATAAACCGTACGCGGCAATACATCGTGCCGACGGCACACAGCGGCAGCCATTCCGACGACTTCGCCCATCATCGCCGTCGTCCGCATCACGCGCACGGTCCCCAAGGCAACATGCGTCACACTGATATTCCGGCCGGCCATGAAGAGATTCGAGACATTACGCGAATAAAAACACCTATAAGGAATCGGATAAAGTTCTATTTCCTCTTGATTACACACCGCCTTGAACTCATCACCCGGAAAAAACCGGGTATTTTTCGGATCGGGATAGTGCAGGTCGATTGTCCACGAGGTCGTAACCGAAGCGTCTTCATAAGCAACCTGTCGTAAAATATCATTCTGAGTCAAAACAACATCACCCATCAGACGGCGCGATTCCCGTTTTCCTGCTACATAAGCCACCCATTCCAACGCCAGATTGCGGAATGCCCCGTTGTCCAAGGCGTGATTTTTGAGATAAGACCAGTTGGCATAAACCACCAACAAGCCGTGGTCCCGGATGCGTTCCGCATCCCACACCTGATCCCGCTGCATTCCGGTTTCCCAGGTCCATTCACCCTTGGTTACACGTTCTACGCTCTTTTCATCGAATATTTTGCCGTAGACGAATTCAGGAAAAACCGCGGGCGTACCCCGGTCTTGGGCATACCATTGTACCGAGGCACCCATTACCTGTTTATCAGCCTTCGCCGGAGCGCTCGGCTCACCGTATTCCGACCGGGCCTCGCGTCCTGTGCGAAAATCAGCCCCGGCCATATATCCTACGTTGGCGTCTCCCGTACAATCGGCAAACAGCGGAGCCCGAAAGTACATCAACTCTCCGGTTTCAATATTCCGGGCCAATAGAGCCGCAATACGGTCCTGTTCCATCTCTACTCCGATTCCCCGGCACGAAAGATAAAGCGAAATATTTTTCTCCCCGGTAACAAAAGCCATCTTCCGATCATCGGCATAATTTTCCGCAGGCATCGCATTGCCTTTTTCCGTATGTCCGAACTCCTTGATCAGGTTTCCGAGATTGGGAGGCAACTCGATCGCTCCGCCCAGATGCACCCTCACTTCCGAACTATTGTTGCCACCGAGTACGGGTCGGTCATGCACCAATGCAACCTTCAGACCGAGCCGGGCGGCACTGACCGCCGCACACATGCCTGCAACGCCACCGCCGACCACGACAAGGTCGAATGTTCCTTTATCATGCGGATCTCCATAACCAGGAAGCAGTCTGCGGCGCAGGGCCTCCATCTCCTCTTTATTTTGAGGCAGGTTGTCGTTGCACTCCGTCGAAAAATAGATGGCATCACAACGGCCGTCGAATCCCGTCAGGTCATGCAGCGACACCTTGATGCGGGGCGATTCTACGACCGCTATTCCGGCATATTGCCACATCCAGTTTTTTCCCGTTGCACCCAGTTCGGTTGGCAGCCGATAACCGTTCACTCCCAGCTGGAACCGCCCCGGACCCTCGCCGTCATGCCACGGCGAGGTCCAGTTATAAGTTCTGACATAAATGTGATATGTGCCTTTGTCCGGAAGAACGATCGACGTACCAGCATCGTCTACGGGTGTACCCGCTCCGTGAGCCAGCAGATACGGCGACCCCATGATATCCATGAACTGCTGATCCACGACCCAGCCGCCCTTGTCGGCAAAGGATTCGGTTTCAAGGAGATATTCATGAGCCGCGAGTCTGGACGGAAGCAGAAAAGCCAGTATTAAAATCCAAGTTTTTCTCATCGGATGCTAATTTTTAACACAGCGTAGTGATTGTCCCTTTGCCTTGTCGTCGCACCCGCGAGCTGATCCGGACTTATCGTGTTGAAGCATACGCCGTACACCCTTCGCAGTATTGGTCGGACTCTCATCCGCTAACCAAAGTACACATATTTTTGTAGTTGCCGAGGCGTCTTTTGACAGAGAGGTGGCATAAATTCCACCGGGAACTAACGCCAATCCATAATCATCGGAACCACCGAATCCGTATAACCCGGATTTTATTTTAGTAGCCAATCCGGCGTCGGCACCACACCATACGGCTTTTTCAGGAACATCTGACAAATCAGTTCCTAAATCCGTTGCCTCCGGAGCGACAAATCGCTCCAGCACAAGCATATCGGCTTCTGTCGGAATGTGATACCCTTCGGGACACGGATTTTTCTCCGTAGCCGCGTACCAGTTATAAAGCAGGCCGAATTTCTCAACATCTTCCGCCGTCGAATAGGGATTCACATAAGCGGCGGAAGTATAAGCCTTGAAGTCATTGCCCGATGCCGAAGGAATTTCCGTACCGTCTGCAAATTTCGTCGTACGCAGATTCTCGCACATCCATGTTTGTGAACCGATTGCCACAACGCTATATTTGTTCCCATCCTTATCATATACATACTCTTTAGGGAATTCTACGCCCGTACCGGGGATGGTCACCTCGACCGAACTGCTTTCCGAATTCTTGTAGGCTACGCCATCGCCCAATGCGACGATCCTGATACTGTATTTCCGGTCGTCGCTTTGCGTATTTCTCACAGAGGCTACGTCGAACGAACAAATACCTTGTGTCATTGTGATTTCCGGATCGGAAATCACAATGCCATCGATCGACACTTCGTATCCCGAAGCATGTCCGTCGGCACTCCACGAAACAATCGTTCCGGAAACCATTAGCTGCGGTACCGCAAGTTGTTCGAGAACGATTTCAACATAATCCGGATTGTCGCGCATACAGCGCAGCGACTGGCCCTTCACTTTACTATCACAGCCGCGGGCTGAACCAGGTCTACCATTTTGGAACATACGGCGCACTCCCTTCGATGTGTTCGTAGGACTCTCGTTCGCCATCCACAGTACACATATTTTCGTTGACGCCGAAGCGTCTTTCGACAACGAAGTGGCATAAATTCCGCCGGGGACCAGCGAAAGTCCATAGTCGTCCGTTCCACCGAAGTCGTAGGCCGAACTCATCATTTTCAGTCCCAGTTTATAAGCATCTCCACGGAATACGGCGGTTTCGGGTACATCCGCCAGTTCATCGCCCAGGTCCGCCGCTTCCGGAGCGATGTATTTCTCCAGCACGAGCATATCGGCCTCCGTCGGAATGTGATACCCTTCGGGACACGGATTTTTCTCTGTTGCGGCATACCAGTTATAAAGCAGCCCGAATTTTTCGACATCCGTCGTCGTTGAATAGGGATTCACATAAGCGGCCGAAGTGTACGCTTTGAAAGCTTCTCCTGTTGCCGAAGGAATCTCTGTACCGTCGGCAAAATGAGTCGTGCGCAGATTCTCTTTGAGCCAGAATTGGGGACCTATCTCTACTTCCGTGTAGAGGTTCATGTCGTAATCGGCCACCTGACCTTCGGGAATGACGATTTCTGCCTCGCCATATACCCGCCCCAGTTTCATGTTCACGGCATATTCCGACAGACAATCACCGGCAACGGCTTCGCCGGCCTCTACCTTATCGACTCCGACAGCATCGTAGTAGGCTGCCAGCTCGCCCTCGCCGAGTTGCCCGTCGGCATTCTGGTCCACCCACAGCAAGACATACATTGCGGAAACCGTTCGATCCACAGGTTCGAGCGATATGCGCAATCCCTTGGAGACATATTCTTCCGTAAGTTCCGTATTGATCCGCATAGCAGGGGTCAGCGATGCAACCGATACACCCTTGACATCGGTATAATAGAGGGCGGTAACAAGTGTCTGCCCCGCCTGCGGCTTGACTTTCGGATGCGTAAATGTCACATTGACGTCAAGAAAGGCGGCCTTTGCCGGCACCGGCGCTTCCGGGTCGTCATATCCACAGGAGACTGCCGCAGCAAGCAGGAACGCCATACAAAATACATCGAGTAGTTTTTTCATGGTTGCCGAAATAATTAACGGTTCGTCAATAATTCAGTACAAGACGGACGTTGACCGGATGGTGATCCGACGGAATCGGTTTCTCGACCCGGACATCCGAACCGGGAAGAAAATTGATTATAGCTGCCCAGCGCCGTACCTCGGCGCATTTCGGCGGATAGACAAAAATGTAGTCCAGCCGATCGTTTACGCCGGCGGGAGTAGCTGTACCTTCGTCGATGCAGGATTGCGGGGAATAGGTCTTATATCCGGCGTTCATGTGCTCGGCTGCCAGATCGAACGTATCCACAAAACCGTTTTCAACGAAAGTCATCGGAGCGGACGGCACTCCGTTTATGACGGTTTTGGCATAGTTGTTCAAATCACCCATCGCAATTACGGGCATCCCGCCGAGGCTGTCTGATTTGGCTTTTGCCACCCGGCAAAGGCTCTGGATACATTGGCGGCGCAATAGTTGGTACTCGTTACTGCGCTTACCGCCGGATTTCACGTGTACCAGGTAGACAAGCAGTTCATGCCCCGAAGATTTTTCACGCAGCCGCACGAAATTGGCATAACGACTGGTCTGGTACTCATCGGGGGCATATTCCGGATAAACGTTCAGCAAGTCGACATTATCGCTCTCGACCAGTTCGAAACGGGCCTTGCGCCAAAAAATAATGCGCGGAGAAGCTCCGATGCCCATTTCACGGTAAGCGTAATCGGGCGACAGCATGGCGATCATGTCGTTCATCTGGATCTCGTCCTGCGATTCCTCGCATCCCAGGATGTCGGGATTGTGGTTTTCCTGCCGGATAATCTCTCCGACCTTTTGTTTGCGATCATCCCACGGGCTTTTGTGTACGACCTGCCGCGAAAGCAGATTATAAGTGGTTACCGAAACAGACATCTGTTCCGGTTTGTCGGCAAAGCACGCCGTAAACCAGACCGAGCAAAACAGGACCGGCAACATATATATTTTGAACATTTTCATAATGGATATCGGTTAATGGTAAGACAAATGGAAAATAGCATTGACCGGATGATGGTCTGACGGAACTGGCGTTGCAATCCTGTGAGTCGCTTTGTCGACGAAATCGATGACCGTTTGGTATTTTGACACACCGAATGGCGTAAATGAATAACCAAAAACGTAATCGATCCGGTAATTGCCGTTATCGCGTGGTTCGGCGAAACCGTTCAGATCAACACTCGATGTTTTGTAATTGAGGTTGACGCATTCGCGTGCAATCGTCGGGGAATCAACGAATCCGAAACTCGCACAAGCGGCAGGAGCCGAAATAACCCCGTTGTCCACCGTATTCCAGTAATTGTTAAAGTCTCCTAGAATAAAAACCGGAATACCACCCTCTTCGCTGGCGCGTTGCCGGGCAGCCGGACACAATGCCGAAATACAGTCGTAACGCAGTTTCTGGTAGGAGGTTGATGTGCCGTTAGTTTTAATATGGATGTTGTAAACAAGGAACTCCTTACCGGAATTTTTTTCGCGCAATTTCACGAAATGAGCGTAACGCGACGTCGGGAAATCGGCCGAAGTGTAGTTCGGGTCACCGAGCAGCATATTCGTATACCCGGCTCCGGTCTTCTCAAACTTGTCTCGCTTCCAAAAAATCAGCGCCGGGTCAGCCGTGGAAACGGCGACCACGTGAACATCATATTCATCGGCGAGCAACCGCTGCATATCGGAAAGTACCGGATCGGTACCGCACTCCTGCAAGCAGAGTACATCGGGATCGTGGTCCGCCTTACGGATGAGATCGTGCACCGCCTGCACTCGGCCTTCCCAAGGGGATTTCGCTTCCGTCGCCAGCACGTTGTAACTGGTCAGCGATACACTGAAAGCAGCGGTACGGGCTTTTACCGGACCAATCCAAGCTCCGGAACTATTCTCTCCTATGCTTCGCACGCGCACTGAATATTCCGTACCGGGCATAAGATCCATCAATGCGATCTTGGGGTCTCCAGCCCGCAAGGTCTCGGCTCCGGAAGCGGAAGCATACTCCACTTCATAACCGACAGCTCCGGGCACAGCCTCCCAACTGAGCTCCAATCCGTCAGTATAGGCCGCCATAGTCGTCAATCCCATTGCATCGGCGGCAGATTCCTCGTCATCGGAGCAAGCAGCCGCGGCCAGAAACACGATGGCAACCGTCATATATATCCATGCTTTTTTCATATTCGTTCGTTTTTACGGTTATTCCGCCAACAGCGGATTTTTGTCGATTTCCGATTGCGGGATAGGCCACAGATAGCCGTTCTTTGGATCGAAGGTCAGACTGCCGAGACTGTTGAAAATCGACTCGTCGGGATATACGGGTTTTCCGTACTCGTTGAAGGATGGAACAACGGGATCATACCAATGGTCCTTGGTGCGCTTACCGAGGAGTTTGCCGGGTAAAACATGCTCGGCTATTTTCCAACGGCGGATGTCGAAGAGCCGCAATCCCTCCATCGCAAATTCGACGGTGCGCTCATAGCGTACAATGTCACGAAGCTCCTCTTGAGACATGTCGAGCCGCACCGCAGGCATTTTCACGTCGGGACGCTGCCGCACGTCGTTGATCGCATCGATCACTGTCTGGTCGATCTGTCCAAGTTCGATCTTCGCCTCGGCATACGTAAGTAGCACCTCGGCATAGCGCAGCAGGATGAAATGCAGTTCGCTTTTGGAGATATAGTCTGGCAGGTCTGCTTCGTCGAAATACTTGCGGCCGACATATCCTGTAAAAGAACCGTAGGCATTGGTAACCTCCGTATTTCCGATGCGCGTCAACTTTCCGTTGATAATGGCACTGGTCTTGGTCGAATCGGGATGAATCTCAAATTTGAAATTATTATGCCAGCCGCCGGGACAGATAATCGAATAATCGAGTCGCGGATCGCGGTTCTGATAAGGCGATTTGGGGTTGTAGAGCGACGACTGGTCGATTCGTTTGCCATCGGTGCAGCGATAGGTGTCAACGAGCGTCTGTGTCGGCACAATTACCGAATAGCCATTGGACAAACGGGTTCCGATATATTTGGGGTTGGCATTGATCTTCACCCCTGTCAGATACCGCGCAGCAAGCATCACTTCGGGAGAACCTTCGCCGGTATGGGCGAACAAATCGGCATAAGTAGGATTGATGTCATATCCGCCGTCTTTAATGACCTGTCCGGCACATGTTGCAGCCAGTTCATAATCCCCGGCATAGAGGGCTACACGCGCTTTCAGGCCCATAGCCGCTCCACTCGTGATATGCCCCGCTTCAGCTGCGCTCCATGAAGGCGGAAGATTGCGATAGGCAAAATCCAGATCATCGTAGATATGTCCGATAATCTCCGATGCCTTAGTTTTGGGCAGTTTGCAGTTGCTCCAGTCGAGCATATGATCTACATAAGGCACATCGCCATAAAGAAAAACCATGTACATGTAGTTGAAAGCCCTCAGGAAACGCGCCTGCGCCTCGATTCGGTTGTAGAACTGTTCGGAAACCTTGTTCTTAGCTGCGCCCATCTTGTCGAGAATATTGTTCGAAAGAGCGATCTTCTCGTAAAAATGCGCCCACACGGTAGCGAAGACCCCGGTCTGCGCATTCGCCTGCCCGGCCTGGATTACGTTCATGTTAGCATAGGTTCCGCGAATATAGACCATTTCCGTAGCACCGTCGAGAAAGAGCTGGTACTGCACATCCTGATTCGTAAGCCAATGGAAAGTCGAATAAGCAGCATTGATCGCCAGCGTGAGTTCAGCTTCGGAGGAGAAGAAATTTTCGCTCGACGGTCCCGTCTGGGGGTATTCGTCGAGGATGTTACACGAGCCCCAGCACAGGGCCGATGCGAGAACAGCCAGAAGTTTGTATTTCATAGTCATCTCATTTTCAGATTAGAAGGTAAGCTGAATACCGCCCAGCCACGTTTTGGTCAACGGATAGATGTCGGCTGCGCCAGACCCCATCTCCGGGTCCCAGCCTTTGGGTAGACTGCTGCTGGTAAAGATATTGTCCCCGGTGACATAGACCCGCAGTTTTCGGATACCGATTTTAGCCAGTGCTCCGGTAGGCAACGTATAACCGACCTGCGCGGTTTTCAGGCGGATAAAAGCCGCATTGTAAACCCAAAAACTCGAATACTGGAAGTTATTGTGCGACGAAGCCGCCACCAATCGCGGATAGGAAGCATTCGGATTTTCCGGCGACCAGTTGTCAAGCATCCAGCGCTGCATTTTTCCCGAACTGTAAAGCGCCCAAACCGCATCGCCCGTTAAAATGATGTCGCGTTTGCCGATACCCTGGGAAAGTAGTGAAAAATCAAAATTCTTCCAACTGCCCGAGATATTCAAACCGAAAGTATAGCGCGGAATCTGATTGCCTATGACTTGCCGATCGTAAGCGTTGACCTCTCCTTCGGTACCGTCGGCATCGGTCAGATTTCGATATTTGATGTCACCGAGCGAATAGTCCCCGAAATAGCTCTGCGAAGGATGATTCAGCAGGTCGACCCGGTCACGGAAGAGTCCGTCGGCGACATAGCCGTAAAGCGAGTTGATCGGATATCCTTTGGCAATCAGCGTATATCCGCTGATGATCGGATCGACTCCTTTCAAATCCGTCACCTTATTATGTACGTCCGAGAGATTGAAGGTTATCGAATAACTGAAATCGCCCACTTTATTCTGGTGTGAAATCTCAAAATCCCATCCCGTATTGCGCACCTTACCGGCATTCTGGTAAGGTTCCGTGAGTCCCGTTATCGAAGCCACAGGCAGTTTGAGCAGGATGCCTGTCGTGTTTTTTACGTAATAGTCGAACGAAGCCGTGAGTTTGTTCTTGAACAGTCCGATATCCAATCCGATATCGGTCGTTTCAGAGGATTCCCAGGAAATGTTCGTATTGGCAAATGCCTTTTGGTAGCCGCCGTCGGCAGGAGTGCCGCCGAAAGTATAGGTCGGATCGAACGTGATGGTCGTATAGGCGGGATAGGTTCCGATCTCCTGATTGCCTAAACGCCCCCATGAAGCCCGCAATTTGAGATTCGAAATCCAATTGACTCCCTGCAGGAAGCTCTCCTCGGAAATACGCCATCCCGCTGAGAACGAAGGAAACACGCCGTAGCGGTGTCCACGGGCGAAACGCGACGATCCATCGACACGCACGTTGGCTTCGAACAGATAACGGGACTTATACGAATAATTGATCCGCCCGAAATACGAAAGCAGGGCCCATGCACTCGCACTACCGCCGTTCTGCATGTTTTCGGTCGAACCAGCGTTGATCACTTCGTACTGAGGAAGTACATACCCCTCCCGGCTAAGCGAAATATCGTTCGTATGATATTTGATCTGCTCGTATCCGGCCAGTACACCCAAATCGTGTCCACCCTTGAACGAACGGTCATAGTGAATCAATGCCTGAATCGTAGTCTGCGTAGTCTTGGCATCGGACTGGCTGAGACTGCTTTTGGCAGGAGAAATCGCAGCCGGAGTCTCCTGGTCGGGTTCGTAAACAGCCACACTCTTCTTGGCAATCTTTTTATAGGTATTGCCGAGATTCGGCGTATAGTTGAAATCAATACTCAGGCCTTCGGCCGGTGTAAGGGTCAGCGAAAATGTCGCCCGCAAATTGTCATAGGTATTCACCGTGTTGCCGCCCTCGCGTCCCAACGCCAGCGGATTACGCTGATTGTATCCCGTTCCGTAACGTCCATCGGACAGGAGGCAGGTATAAATGCCGGGAATGCGGTTGATATACCCTTTCATAAACTCCTGATAAGTAGGAAATTCCGTAGTCGAACGACGCCCATCAACAATCATGCTCGCTTTCAGAAACTTGGTAATGTCCATCGAGATATTGGCCCGGGCGGAAAATCTGTCTGCAAAGAAATTCTCCATGATACCTTCCTGGCTCTGATAGGCGAACGACGCGAAAGCCCGGACAGCCTTGCCGCCGCCGCTGACGCTCACGTGATGATTCTGCGTGAATCCTGATCCGGTCAACAGAATCTTCTGCCAATCGTTGTCGGGATAATGGTCCGGATCGACTTTCCGGTAACGAAGCCAGTCGGCCAAGTACGATTCAGAATAAAGCGGTGACATTCCGGCATTTACCGACGCCTTGTTCATGTTGGTCATATACTCGTAATTACTCACGAAATCGGGCAGCACCGTGGCACTCTGAAATCCGATATAGCCGTTATACGAGGCGGAAAGACTTTCCCGCGTTCCCTGCCGGGTCTGAACGAGGATCACCCCATTGGCAGCACGCGAGCCGTAGATCGCAGCGGAAGCTGCATCCTTCAATACCGAGATCGACTCAATATCATTGGGGTTCACCCCGTCGAGCGCTCCCGCCACACCATCGATAAGTACCAGTGGCTCCGAGTTATTGAGCGTTCCGATACCTCGGATACGGATCGTAGCACCATCGGAACCCGGCTGACCGGTGCTCTGTGTCACCGTAACACCCGAAGCAAGGCCCTGCAAAGCCGTAGTGGCCCGCATTACGGGACGCCGTCCGATCTCTTCGTTCCGAATGGCTGCAACGGCGCCGGTAAGGTTTGCTTTTTTCTGAACGCCGTATCCCACGATAACGACGTCATCAAGAGTACTGGTGCTCTCTTGCAGCGTAACGTCGATCTTCGATTTGCTGCCGACCGTAACACGTGCCGGATCATAACCCAGGCAGGAAAATTCGAGCGTATTCCCCTGAGCTGCCCGAATCATGAAACGACCTTCGGAATCGGTAGTAGTTCCGACGGTAGTGCCGGATAGAATGACCGTTGCTCCTACAATAGGTTTGCCTCCGGCATCGACAACCCTTCCCGATCTGTTCTCAGCTTTCAGTGTCCGGGATGGAGAGCTCTTCTGAACTTTATTCGTCAGAACAATGTGACTACCCTGAAGAACGAACTCGGCACCGATACCTTCGAGAATTTTTTTCAAAACCGAGGAGACCGGTTCGTTTTCGGCCGACACATTGACCCTGCGATCGAGTTTTACATTGTTGTTATTGATGAACAGATAATTAGTCTGCGACTCGATCTCTTGGAGGATTTCGTCGATAGCCGCCTGTTGTTTCTTAATGGTTACCCGAGCCGACTGGGCATAAACCGGAGTGTTTCCGGCCAGCATCAGGACAATGACTGCCAGCATCAGACAGACCCGCCGGAACGATACGAAACAACAAATTGCAACAGAAAATTTTAAATGTTGTAAAATTTCCATACATTTGTTAAGTCTAAGGTTATTCGATTGGTTTCAGTTGGATATCCGCCCGCGAAGCGCTGCAATCGCTTCGCGGGTTTCTTATTACGGGAAGGGGTTTCTCATCATAGGCAATAGGATTGGTTGGGTTTCTAATCGGTAGTTTTAGTTTTGAACGGGTATCATTCGATCGTCAAGCGGCGATTTTCCTCATCATGTTGTACGGTAAAGGAGACATCCCGCTGCAATACCTCCAGCGCATAATCCAGACCGTCCACCTGGCGAAATTTTCCGGTATAGTTACGTTTGAGCAATTCTTCGTTGCGGATGATGATTTCAACATTGAAATATTGCGCCAACTTCCCGATAATCTCGTCGAACGAAGCATCCCGGAAATAGATGATACCATTACGCCACAAATAGGGATTCAAATCGGAAAATTCGGTCACCTTGAAACCCTGTTCCGTCAGAACGGCTTTCTGATGCGGGTCGAGGACGACTGAGTTTTCACCATTGACACTCCGGACACGTACGCAGCCTTCAATAAGCGCCGTTTCAAAACGGGTTCCTGACGCATAGGCTTCAATATTGAATTTTGTACCCAGCACTTCGACATCGGCCTTCGACGTCTCGACAACAAAAGGCACTTTTTCATTCCGAGAAACTTCAAAATAGCCTTCGCCATCGAGCCGGACAGTACGCCGATCCGATCCGAACGATGCCGGATAGCGCATTGTAGAGCCGGCATTGAGCCAGACCAAGGTCCCATCCGACAGGGTCAGCTGGGCCCGCTGACCTTCGGCAACCGTTATGACATTATCCGGCACATCGGGACGAGGTGCAACGGCATTCCATATCCAGGCGCCTGCAACGGCGATCAGCAACACGGCAGCAGCCTGCATTGCGTAACGCGCCAAAAGGCGCAGAGAAAATAAACGCCCTTTTTCCACGGGTTCGACGCCCAATATCAGCGTATCGAACAAACGGCGTTCCGCAAAAAACGTTTCACGGGCCTCTTCCGAAGATTCCATCCACTCCTGTACGGCGAACGCTTCTTCCTGCGAGACCTCGTTTCTGAAAAAACGATATAACAACTCTTTATCCATAATCTGATTATATAGCACCCAAGAAAGACGAATCCCTACTGAAAAAACGCTTTTTTTTCAAAAATTCAGAAATAAAAAAACAAAAAAGAGATAATAATCCTTCAAAGTTTCCCGCAAAGCCCTGAGAGCCCGACCGATATGAAACTCCACACCTTTCATGGTCATGCCGCAAAGACGAGCGATTTCCTTCTGCGGGAGATTGTCCAGACGGCTCATATTGAAGATACGACGGGTCTGTGTGGGTAATCCAGCCAGTGTTCGTTCGACGATCTGCTGAATTTCTTGCGAAAAAAGCTGTTGAGGATCGCAAGCTTCGAGTGAAGCGATACGCACATCCTGATCCCATTTGACATACGAGCGTATCCGGTCGGAAATGTCCGCAGTTAGTTTTTCCCGCCGGATGTAGTTCAGGCATTTATGTTTGACGACGGTAAGAATATAAGCCGGGAGATTCTCTGTGGAACGAATGTCTTCCCGATGTTCCCAATAATAGATGAATGAATCGGCTACCAGATTTTCAGCCGTACTCCAATCCCGGACATATGTTGTGGCAAAACGTACAAACCGATCCTTATGTTTTGTAAACAAGTCATTGAATAAACTTATGTCCGAAGGAATATGGCCCATAAAAAAGTGAAGTTAAGGCATTTGATTAGACAAATGTGTGTCAAACAAAGTTAAGCCCAATTATTGTATTCTGCAATCTTTTTTATCGGGATGACGCAAATATACGGAATGCTATTCATCGGATATTACTGTGACAATATGCCGCATGCTTTTCTATATTGCTGTATGATATATCGTTATAGGGAGGGTAAGACGAAAGACCAAAAAAATTCCATGCAGGTGTCGACATCCAGTCATTCGTACTTATCGAACAGCTCCAACATTTTCTACCAGAAAAGCACCTCGGCTTCATCCTTATCCACTTTCTCCTTGTTGTAATGCAGGGCCCCGCCGGGTGTTGCCCCGGATCTTATATTCGCAACCTCTCCGCAGCTTGTTTTGCGAGGTTCAGAATCTCGATACTCAGGGCTTTCAATTCCCTCGTGCGCTGTTCCAATGCAGCGATCTGATGTGGTATTGCAATGTTAGAGAAGTGCGAATTGATGGCTTTCACAACCTGATTGTAGTTGTTGGCAAGTTTCTGAAACTGGAAATAAAAGTCATTCAAACGGGCGACGAACTGCACCTTCGACGGATCACGTCTGATGACGACGAACTCCTCGGCGAAGATGCGTTTGACAATAAACCGGCTTCTGTTATGCTCCGATCCGGCCTTGCAGAGCAGCTCGTTGAAGCGGATGTTTTGCTCCTCGTTAAGCAGGAAAGAGTATTTATAACTCGGCGTTCGGGGCTTCTTGTCGGTCTTGTCTGTCTGTTTTCGGTTGGTATCCATATATAGCTTAAAAAAGGGGCGCGACTTGGGAGCGGCCCCGGCCTCGCAGAGCGAGGACCTTTGTCGGACAAAACGCAGTTTGTCGGACAAAGGTACACCTCGCTCCCATCTGACGATGGGAAAAATACGCACCGGAGAATTTCTAACCGAAGTTCTCAGAATTCCCCGATACGGCTTCCGAGGGCGGGTCTGTTCCCGGTGTAATTTTACAACCGTGCGGGCGCCAAAACAAGCCGTAGGTGCGGACTGGAGCGGTCTGGAGCGGACATCGGAACCGAAGCATTTCACCCGGTTGTATCTTGCAGCATGAAAGGTCGGTTTTCTTATTCTGTTCATTATCCCGATATAAACCGCATTAAACGAAAAACGGTATTTTGAATGGTTTAAAACATAAAACCAGACATACACGCTTTATGACCGTATAGCTGACAATCAATCTCAAAAACGTTATACCATGGATTCATTAAAAGAAAAAGCCAAACCAACCCTTGCCCAATCTTTCGAAGCGTCCCGGTATCGAAGTCAATGAGGAGATGGTGCGTCGGATGATCGCCAGAGGGTTTCTATGGATTCGAAAGCCAATAACGGTATTTTGAATGGTTTAAACCACAAAACCGAACACACGCTTTACGGCTGTATAGCTAACAATCAATCTTAAAAACGTTGCACCATGGATTCATTAAAAGAAAAAGACGAACCCGAAACAAAGCCTTCTAAACATCCCCGTATCGATGTCGACGAAGAGATGGTACGCCGTATGATCGCCGGATTGGCCCCTTTGGATTCGCCAGTCGCCCGCAGGATTCCCGAACCGGAAGAGGAAAATGCGGACGCTCCCGAGGAAAACACCTCGGAAACGGTATCCGGAGCATCGACACCGACTGCTGAAAAAACAGACGTAAACACCCAAACGAGCACGATAAAGGAGCCTTCCGGATTCCGTCGTAAAAAGATTACGCTACCGGATTTCGAACGCACCTTCTTTGCTCCGGTGAATTGCCGTAACCGTTCGGCGATCTATGTCAGTGCCCAAACCAAGCACAAAGTATCGGAAATACTCCACCTGCTGGGAGATGATACGACAAGGCTTACGGCATTGGTTGACAATATGCTGCAGTTCGTGATCAGCATTTACAGCGACGAGCTGAATTATCTCCACGAAAAGAAGAACAACAGACGGCCGTTTTGAACAGACAATGCGAATTATAACAGACAGCTGAACGAAACGTCGGGAGCGGTGTTATGCCTATTGGGGTATATGACGTGCGTGTCGTGGAGCCAACAGCCCGAAAATAGCGTCCGAGCCGCAAAAAGCCGCCTTTTCCGACGGTAGAATTCTAAGATAAAACCAAATAAAAACTGCAAAAAGTTTCATGCCCGGAAATTGTCATTTTTTGTCGTAGCGTTTAGCAAA